>Ga0105055_10005075_pt1 | contig 18823 bp, 17 predicted proteins | sample BON03_FD_78090 | JGI IMG/M metagenome (GOLD analysis project Ga0105055, IMG submission 78090) | Freshwater microbial communities from Lake Bonney liftoff mats and glacier meltwater in Antarctica - BON-03 | ecosystem: Environmental > Aquatic > Freshwater > Ice > Glacier meltwater | place: Lake...
ATATGCATCCGTTTATGCCGCTCCAGGTCGGCCAATGTCTCACTACGTAGAGGCACAGGGAGGTTAGTTAGAAAGGCAGCGTCCTGTGCAGCTAGACCCTTGAGCTGGGCGCCCCCGCTGTCGTAGGCGGGCATTTTCATTTGCCGCATCATGCGATGCTGCTGCTGCTGCTGGTGTAGGTGTCGTTGAGGAGGGCTTTGCGAAGTATAAGCAGCGCCGGCGGTCGTGTCCGCAGATCTTCCCCTTCCTCCGCTTCCACCTTTACTCCTGCTGCTATTGCTGCCACTGCCCTCCTTCTCCGGGCTCCTAAATCCACCACCACCACTCCAAGCTTGACCAGCAGCACCAGCAGTACCAGCAGCAGGCTTCCGACGCACGGCCGCGCGGACTTCATTTTGCATTGCTAAAGGCAAGGCTTGGAGGGTGGAGCTGTCGATTTGACTCATGGTTACGTCCCAATGATGGAGCGAGCTGAACGCTCCTCCTTCCCCCTCCCGTTGCTGCTGCTGCTGCTGCTGCTGCTGCTGTCGCTGCTGCTCTTGGAGGTGATGTTCCAAAGCGGTCCGCATTGATAAGGGCAACTCAGCCAAAACCGAGACATCAATCTGTGACGGCGGTGGCAACGCATAATCCTCAAGAGAAGCACGCCCTCCCTCCCTCCCTCCTTCCCCTCCATCACCTTTGGAGCGGGAGATTGGTGAAGACATTTTCCACCCTTTGCTGTTCCCTTCTTCCTCGTCCTCCCACCCTTCCTCTTCCTCGTCGTCTTCCTCTATCACAACCAAATCTCCTTCCCCCTCCTCCTCTTTCTCATCTCTCTTGCTTTCCTCTCCTCCTCCACCACCACCACCACCACCACCACCACCAGCAGTAGCAGCACTCGGCTTCACCAACCAAGCCTGTATACCCCCTCCTTCTCCTCCCTCGCCCTCCCTCCCACCTTCCTCCTCTACCAGCTTGGTCAACTGAATCCCTACCCCCCTCACCAAATCCGGGGGCACGTTCAGCTGCCTCAACAACCTCAACGCCACCACCCCAATCTCCCCCCCAACATCCGTCGCTTTCGCCAAGCCCACCGACCGACTCAAATTATCACACCTCCCACACCCCAACAACTTCTCAGGCTCATTCGGCCCATACAAACTTCTCTTCACCTTGAACGTCAAATGCCTCCCCCTCACCCTCGCCTCCCTCAACCTCAGCCCCACCTCCTCCGCCAACTTCCCCACAAACCCCTCCACCTCCCCCCTCTCCTCAAATCGCACCCCCCAATTCACTTCAGCCCCCACACTCTTCCTCGCTACCTTCGGAACCACCTCTCGTTCATCCTGCCCCCTACACGCCTTATACAGCATCAACCCCGTCTTCTCCCCAAACCACGCCTGCAACACCGACAACCTCGCCCCCCACATCTCCCCACAGGTCCCTATTCCTTTCTGATCCAATTTCATCCCCAAGTCCCACCCTACCCCGGGTATCTCCCTCACCGGCAACTCCTGCAAATACACCATCGCCTCCTCCACCCCCAACATCACCCTATGCCCATTCGGCTTCGCCTGCTTCGTCGCCAAGCGCGCCAAAAGCATATTCCCTCCCACCCCCGCACTCGCCGGACACCGCGTCATTTCCATCAATTTCCCCCTAATCCTCCTCGCTACCACCTCCGGGTCCGTCCCTGGCGCCAATTCAATATAAGCCTCATCGCACGAAACAGGCTGAACAACCTCTGCTGCTTCCTCCTCAAAAAACACTTGATACATAGCCTGAGACACTGATTCATACACACTAAAATCATAATGAAGCATATTTAATTCCGGGCACAATTTACGTGCCTCCCCCAAGAACATCCCGGCCTTGACCCCTTTGGCACGCGCGGGGTAATTGCAGGAGGAAATTTCGCTGCTGCTGGTGTTGTTGCGGTCGAGGCCTTCTCCATGGGCGACGGCGACGGGCTGATGGGTTAGGTGGGGGAGGTCACGAAGGAGGGCGGAGACAAAGTAGCAGTCCATGTCGACGTGCATGATAAGACGAATGGGTTTGGTACTACTATTGCTGGTGGTGGTGGTGGTGGTGGCGGTGGTGGTTGCTGCTGCTGCTGCACGTGCTGCGCGTCGTTTTCGGGCGTGCTCAGCGGCGAGGTCTTGCATGCGGGCGCGGAAGCTGCCTATGAAATGGAGGCGGGAGGATTTGAAATATTTCTTGAGGAAAGTAGGGTCGTCTTTCGTGGAGAGCGGTGGCCCTCCGCCGCCGCCGCCGCCGCCGCCGCCGCCGCCGCCACCGCCGCCGCCGCCGCCTCCGGTGGCGTGTGCATTGGTGTCGTTGTTGTTGCTGCGTGTACCTTTCCAAGGAGAGGAGGAGGAGGAAGAGGACAGGGTGGGGAGTGGCAATGGAGCAGGGGAGGCTTTGCCACCGCCTGGCAACGCATAAGCATGTGCAGGAAGTGGCTCGTCGTTGTTTTTATTATTGCCTTCGTTGTTCATGTCTTGCAGCAGGTTGTGGTGGGAAGACGCTACTGCTGCTGCTGCTGCTGTTCCTGCTGCAATCTGCTGCTGCTGCGAATAGGTGAGTGGTTGGGTTCCTAATCGCGGAGGTGTCTGATTTGTTTCTTCTTCATCTGCAACGTCTGGTAAGGTAATAGCTACAGCCCTCTTCGTCAAATTTGCTGCTCTTGCTGCACCATTAGCACCGCTGCCACTTTCAGCAGCAGCAGCAGCAGCAGCAGCAGCCGCATCAGTCGTCGCACCTGCGCTGCCTCCACCACCACCACCACCACCACCACTTCCACCCCTCCCACCACCCATGAACGACTCGATCCCTTGCCCATGATGATGCTTCACGCCGTCCACCAAGAAATCCGCAGGCGGCAATCGACGGCCTTTGGCAATACAGGCCTGCACGTAGTCAGGATGAATGACAGGAAGCTGCTGATGCGCCCCACGGGCCAGCTTCTGCGCCCGCCGTTGCTTGAGCTTGGCGTGCGGTAGATTGGTACACAAAATGTGCGTGACGTCCGAGGTTTCATAGGCAGCAATATGCCCTCCATGGTCATGCACCAGGGCTCGGAGCTCTTCGACTGGCAAGGGCGTCCAGCCATTCACAAAGAACCGCATGCCTTCAAAAATCCGGCTCGCCGGCACGTCCCCCTCCCCTCTAGGTTCATTAAGCTGCTCATTAAGCCGCTGGATTTTGTGGGACATGTACACACCAAAGCTGCCGCCATGGTGCTCCCCGACCTGAGGCGGAGGCGGAGGAGGCCGCTTGGTGTTCGAGGGTGGAGAGGGGGAGGATGAAGACATTCTAAATAGTGCCGACGCTGCGCAGCAAAGAGGCTGGCTCTAGGTGATGGAGGAGGACGTACCCATGGAAACGGCGCGCCTGTATTTGTGTGTTTGTGGCTTGAATGAGTGAGGGTGAGGCATTTGAGTGCAAGTAGCTGCCCACGGCGATGTGATGCTCCCCGATCGTCCCCGATCATCAATCAGGCAGCAAGGCAGCAAGGCCTCCCGCGCCCACCTTTTCCTTTTCTTGTCTCACCGCACAACCACCCCACTTCCACGGCTCAATCTAAACACTCATTTCCTCCCCTAACACATGCCTACCCCACTGACAGGCTGGTCGGAGGCGTGGCTGGGTCGACGCAAAGCCAAGGGGCGGCCAAAGTCAAAATGCAGAACTCGATGACGGAGTCCCCGTTTGTATTGCCTCCCGTGGACAGTGCACCTAGCACCACCAGCACCACCAGCAGCGGCAGTACAGCCGTGGCAGCAGGAGACCAGCACGGCAACATTGCGCACGGACTGCCCGAAGGCAGCCCTCCCAGCTTTGGCTCGCACAAAGGACGAGGCGGCTTTCCCAGCAAGAAGAGGAAGATCGTACGACGTACCACCAGCTCCACCGGTACCACCACCACCATCTCCACGGCGACAGGCCCCATCACCACAGCGACGGCCGCCAGCACCTTGGTGGCAATAGCTGTGGCGGCTGCCGCGGCGGGGTCAGGAGAGGAGGACATGGTTGCTCCAGACGAGCAACAACGACAGCAACAGCAGCAACAGCAGCAGCACCAACACGACGAGATGAACGACCTGGAGGACCCTGCCGCCGGCAACCTGCACCGGCTGGCCTCCGTCCTATTAAATCAGCACCTGCAGTCCCCGTTGACGAGCACCACGCCCGTGAATTGTCCCAGCCCGCCTTCCTCCCCTCCCTCTTCCTCGTCCTCGCCTTCAGCATCATCATCGTCATCATCAAGGCGCGTCCCCTCCACCCCGTGGACCACCCCCGCAGGCAAAGCCAAGGCCAGCAGCAACGGCAGCAAGGGCAACGATGCCATGTCAAATGGCCCAGAAATGGAAAGCGTGGAAGAGGAGGAAGAGGAGGAGGAAGAGGAAGAGGAAGAGGAGGAAGACGACCAGGAAGGGGGGATTGGGTCCAGGGGACTCGAGTTGGTGGCAAGATTATTGCGCTTAGGAAGGGGGACAAGCTTGTCATCCGCTTCCTCTTCTTCAGCAGCAGCAGCAGCAGAGCCACTGGCGCCTTTGCCGACGATAGTGGCAGCACCACCAGCCCCCCCACACACACTGCCTTTCATCACCCTCCCACCCTTGCAGCAGCACGAGGACAGCCTCCTGTGCATCAGCAGCAGCCCCAGCAGCAGCAGGAGTCCCATCAGCAGCACCAGTCGGTCATCACCAAGCCCCTTAATGCCGGTAAAAGGCCTAATAATGACGATGGGCCTCCCCCTCTCTCTCCTCGGCTCGCCGCGCGCGAAGCAGCAGCATCAGGTGGAGGGTGCCACCACCCCCATTCCTCCAGGCGTCAAGGAAGGAGGGGAGGAAGAGGAGGAAGGCCAAGAAGAAGTGGAAGATGCGGAAGAGGAGGAGGAGGGAGAGGACGAGGACGAGGACGAAGACGAGGCACCCATGACCAAAATGCCCCTCCCCTTCGCTGCGAGCGTCGCCGGCAACCTCCTCCCCCACCAGCACCCCCAACCCCACCAGCACCACCGGAATGGCGGACAAATCACCACCATCAACAGCGCGCACAGCAACACCTCCTCCTCCCATCCCTCCCATGACCCCTCCCTGGAGCCTAATCCGATGATCAGCAACTCCCACCACTACGGCCGCAAACACAAGAGCAAACCCCCCGTCCCCCCCGTGCCTCGCGCGCCGATGGAAATCCTCTGGGGCGGCCCGGGGCCCGATAGAATTACTTCAGGCACCGCCGGTGGCCTTGGTCTCAATTTTCTTACCATGGCCTCTCTAGCCGCCATCCCTCCCCTCCCCCTTGCGTCGCTTCCTCCCTCCCTCCCTCCCCTTCGTCCTTCTAAGCGCCGTCCGTCTGCAGGACCTCCTCCGTTGTTGTTGGATTTTAGGACGATGTCTGAGCTGGTTTCAGCGTTGCGATATGAAGACCCAAAGTTACCCTCTCCGCGAATGTCTCTTTTAGTGGCTGCCTTTCGAGCGTCTCCCTCCTTGAGACTGCCCATGTTGCAGGCTACTACACAAGCGTGTCATGATCGGATGATTGAATTAGGGGCAGTAACACGGGAATTGATTAGTATGGAGAAGGATTTGAGGGGAGCCATGCATAGAGACCATGGGGTAGGTCTTGCTGAATTGTTGTCTAGTCTTGTGATGTGTATTAGAGAGGAGATGGGGTTAAGGTCACCGGAGCTCTTGACCGATGAAGATGAGCAGGAGGAGGAGGAGGAGGGAGGGAGGGAGGGAGGGGTGGAGAGGAAGAGGAGTGAGGGGAGTGTGGATGATCTGGATGATACGGAGGTGTCGGCGGCGACGGCACAGGGGCAGCAGCAGCAGCAGGGGCAGCAGCAGCAGCAGCAGCAAGAACAGGAGCAGCCTGAACGGGTTGTGCCACCTCCTGTTTCTAGCAGCAGCAGCAGCAGCAGCAGCAGCAGCAGCAGCAGCAGCAGCAGCAGTAGTGGGAAGGGGATGGAGTATCAAGAGACGAAAGATCAGGACCAGCAGACAACCCAGACAGAGGAGGGCATGAGTGTGGTGATGTGCGAGTCTTCCTCCTCCTCCTCCTCCTCATCCGCCTCCTCCTCAACCTCGGCCTTATCATCTCTTACCTTCATGGAATGCAATGACCACGTCCAGGAAGAAGACGAGCAACAGCAACAGCAGCAGAATTCCCCCCTCCTCCTCCCCCTATCCCCCCTCCCCGACCAACCCCAAGAACCCCAACCACCTCCTCCTCCCTCCCTCCCTCTCTCCCTCCCCCACACCCTCGCCTCCCGCTGGGGTCAATTCATGATCCTCCTCCGCGAGGTGCTCGTGGCCCTCGGGATCTTTCTTCGCGCGCACTCCCGCAAAAGAGGGAGCAGCAGCTCTGCGCTTGACCGAGCAGAAATGGAGCATGTGCGCGATGCCGTCGCTGAAATGATCGCAGCTTACCCTCCTACTGCCCTAAGGATGACTGAGTTGGTTTTAAGGGCTTGGCCGACGGGGCAGAGTACGAGGGAGATGGGGTTTTTGCAGTTGTTGAGTGTGGTGTTGACCGTGTCGCCGTTATTGCCGAGGTTGGAGGAGAGGACACGGGTGCATCATAGAGCATTTGCGAGGTTGGCTCGGTGTTTACAGAGCCCCCATGCGGGCGTGGCGGAGGAGGCTTTGCTTGCCTGTAGTAATCCGAGGGTGATTGCGTTGTACGTGGGGGTAGGTGCCCCGGGGGGGGGAGGAGAGGGGTTGGATTATATTAATGGGATGGTGCAGATGGCGCTAGGAAGGAGTATGGAGGGGCATTGGAACCCAGAGGTGAGACAAGAAGCACAGAAGCTGAGGGAGTTGTTAAATGTGATTAGTAGTAGCGGCGTGCGTGCTACTGCTACTGCTACTGCTGCTACTATTGCTACTGCTGGGCAGGGTGCTGGAGGGGCTCAGGGGGAGGAGGAGGAGGAGGAGGAGGCAGAAGGGGGGGAGGGAGTGATGGAGGGAGCGGGGGAGGGGAGGGGAAACCCGTTGTTGTGTGTGGGGGTGGAGGGGGGGATGGTGGTTTGAGAGGGAGGAAGAGCATGTGTCTGAGAGCGGTCGACTGTAGGTTATTTTAGTAGCCGCAAAGACAGACACAAGGGAAGAGAGGAAGTGATCGTCAGAAAGGAAGAGAGGAAGAGATAGAGTGTGAAGAGAAGAACAAGAGAGTGAGAGAGAGAGCGAGCATAGAGAAGGACGACGGATGAGAATTAGAGAAAAGCAAGTGAGCTGTGGGAAAGCGGAAAATTGAAAGGGCGGACACAAAAAGAGCGGGGGAAAAGTGGAGACTTGTTTTGAACATTAAAGAGGGAGCGACGACGACGACCATCAAATTCGAGGAATTGATAAAACGAATGAACCCCCTCTCTGTCAGTCCAGCCTCCTCCCTCCCGTGACACTCCCCACAGAGCAGCAGCAGCAGCAGCAGCAGTTGCAGCAGCAGCAGCAGCAGGAGGCACATGCATACACACACACACACACACGAAATAAAACGATAAGTTAACAACAACAAGAACAACCAACCAAAAATCCTCGAAAATTAGAGATAAACGAGGACAGCGAGCACTAGATATATACGAAACGAAACGACGAATCGGCATGTAAAGAAATACAGAAGAATCGAAATAATCCCAAAAGACGACTTGAGCGAACCCCAATCAACAACAAAAACAGCATTGATAGCTACGAAAAGTTTTAATCTAAACCGAGCAAGCAAAGCGAAGACAAAAGCAAAAGAACAAGAAATTGTTGAACAACGATGACCGCAAGCAAGCAGCAAGCATAAGAAAGCGACAGCTTTACTTGGATTTGCTTTGGTTTATTCCACATGCTTTACATACTCGATTTCACTCCATCTTTCCTCTTTCTCATCTTACCCGCCCAAACGAGGACTTACCAGTATCTCTCTCCTTTCAGTACTCTCTTTCTCTCACTCCCGCCCAAACGAGGACTTACCAGTACCTCTCTCCCTCTTTCAGGACTCTCTTCCTCTCATCCTACCCGCCCCCCTGCCTCACAAAGCAACGCATTCAATCTCCCCACCAGCTCCAAACACTCCTCCTTCAGCACCCTTCTTTCCTCTCCCTCCCCTCCTCCCCTTCCTCCTCCTCCGCCTCCTCCTTCTCCCACCTCTCCTTCTCCGTCCGACAAATGGCTTGCCCACACACTCATCTCCTCTTTCAAAGAATCAGCCTTTTGATTTAACCCCTTTATTTCTACGACAGTTTCCTCTGCCATCGTCCGCAACTTTTCCAATTCCTGTAAGCGCTTGGTCCGTTCTTTTAGTAGCTCTATTCTGACTTCTTCTCCTCCTTCTTCTTCCTCCTCGTTTTCAAAAGCGTCGGGATTCAAGTCGTCTCTTGCCTGTTCATTACTCTTCCCCTTTTTTGTTTCATCGCTGGAATTGTTGTTGTTAATACCACGAAGGTACCCCACCAGCAACTCCACCTCTTCCTGAGCCTCCTGCAGCTCCTGCCTCGCTCTCTCCACCGCAGCCTCCAACCCCCCTTCCCCTCCTCCCCTCCCTCCCTCCCTAAACACCCTACACTGAGCCTCCACCTCCTCCGTCCGCTGCCGATCCTCCTTCACTTTAGCCAGCAATCGCGCCTCCGCTTCTTCCGGTTCCTTTCTCCACAATGAAACGAGGGGCAACTCCTCCTCCTCCAAATACCGTCGCATGCTTTCCAATCGCCGCAAATCTACTTGCAGAGCCTGGTGCTGCTGTTGGTACTGCTGCTGCTCCTGGGTTTGTTTCTCCTCTTGCTGTTGCTGCTGCTGCTCTCCTTTTTCCTGGTAAACCTTTGCCAGCTCGTCTTCCTGCCTTCGGACCTCCCCCTCCATCATCTCCTTTTGTTGAATCAACTCCTGATACAACTCATAAGTTTCCGCATCGACGTACTGCTTTATTCTCTCCTCTTCCGTCTGTGCTGCTTTGCTCCTCTCTTCCACTAGCCTTTCGGCCTCTTGCTCGAGGTGTTGCCTGTGTAAAACGTGCTCGTTTACGACCCGGACTGCTTCTGTATTTGGAGCTTGTAGGTTCTTGAGGTAGAGGCGAAGCTGGACTGGGTCAATGGACGTCCGCAGCCTGTCCAACGCCAAATTATGATCTGCTTGCACTGCTTCTAGCGTGTGCACCTCACGGAGCAAGGCCTCCAAACGTTGTTGGTAGGAATTGGTTTTGGTCTTGGCGCGAAGGAGGGCCTCATTCTCCCCTTTTAGCCGCAGCACTTCCTGGCCTATTTCACTGATGCGCTGCCGCAAAACCATGGTCAGGGACGAGGCACCCGTCGGCTGCCGGGAGCTTGTTGCTGCTGCAGGGACAGAGACGGAGGGTGTGTGTATGGTGGTGGAGGCGGAGGAGGAGGGAGGCCCGCTAGAGGAGGCCGAGGCCGCCTTCTTCATCAGAGACGGGATAAAGGAGGCAGGGCGGGGGCTAGCGGGGTGGCGAAGGCATGAGCTTGTAGAAGAGGTCGTTGACGTTCTTCTCCTCGCAGTGGTGGTAGTTGACAGCCTGTGGTCTTTGTGTGGTTGGGATGGTTAGAAAGGCAGCAAAAGGCCTTCGCTCTAAGAACAAGAGCGTTGTTGGGCCATGTTGCCAGTTGCTGGATTTGACTTTGCCTTCCCCTTCTGACCAACACACACGCAGCACCACCACTGACACACACGCCACACATTCCTACACAATGTTTACAGGTAAATATCGGTATTGATCCAGCCCCTGGAAGCCAAGGCCGTCGCTCGGAGAGCACCCAAGCAAGCAAGCAAAGCACACGCCTCCCCATCCAGCAGCAATGGCCAGCAGCAGCATGCGGGCACCCCTCCTCCTCGCCCTTGCCTTCCTCCTCCTCTGCCTGGCCCACACCACCCAGGCCTTTCTCTTACCGTCCGCATTACCCTCGTCGTCCTGCCGGAGACGGAGCGGGGCGAGCGTGCAGCCACTGGCTGTCAAGCGAGCAGGCCGACGTAGCGGTGGCAGCGGGGGGAGCAGCAGTGGAGGGAATGGGTTTGGAAGAAGAGGGAAGGACGATGGGGCCGAGGCTTCCAAGGACCCTGAGAAGCGCTTGGCGAATTTGAACAGGAAGCTGACCAGCATTTTGGAGGTGCGTATCAAAATGGGTGGGTCGGGGGGTCATGGATAGAGAGCCGGAGCGTGGGACTAGCTGCTGGGTGGGCGGGATGTCTACTTAAGGATAAAGCTAGCAAGTTGGCGCTCATTTCTTTTTTCCTTACGCATATATATACATACACAGTTGGAGGAGGTACCGTTTGAGGACTTGAATGAGGACCAGCGTCGCAAGGTGGAACGGAAGGAGGACGTGCTAGAGGAGATTAGTGGGTTGACCAAGCGGGTGCGCAAGGAGGATTTCATGTACGTACGTACGGGAGGGGGGAGGTGCTGTGTCTCTTGAATGTTTCCCCTTGAATTATTGATGTCTTTTTGAAGTGTGTGATCTGATTGTTTTGCTTTTTTTGGAAATTTTCTTCAACGTGCTTTTCGACTTTATTTCAGTGAGATGATTAGCTCTTGTCCTCTTATGGCGTTTGCCTGACGCGCCTACACTTGTCAACAGATATAACTCTCACCAGAGCCTTGTTCTCTACGAGAGCAATTTCTTGTAGACCAGCATGTACGCGGATCAGGTAGACGCCAAAAGAGGACTACAGCACATCATAACTGATGTCAGCAAGAGAGACACCCAAAAACATGAGTTTTCAGAGTTACCTTTGCATCATATTCGTCATCATCTGCCTTTCACAGCTGCATTTCATTGTGAGGGTGTTTGAGTCACGGATAGCCCGGATTTCGCCCAGTCATCGCTCTACCCTTTTCCTCACCCTCTCCACCCCTACTACACACCAAAACACATCTCACAGTGAGGAAGCCGCGGAGCAACGCGCTGGTGCCTCGTCCGCCGAAGACTTGAACGACGACGTGGTGGGTGGGAAAATTCCCCGCACCATTCTGAAGCTCTTGGTCTACTGCCGCTTGTCGGATCGAGCCACCTGCGAAATTCTGCTGGAACTGGGCAAGGTGAAGGTAAATGGGGTGGTGTGCGATGATCCCGTCGCGCTGGTGGACCTCGTTAAGGACACGATTGAATTTGATGGCCAGCCGGTCACGCTGCCTGAGACAAGGCTGAAGCATAAGCTCCGCTCGATGGCGGCGCAGGGCCAAGCGGAGGATAAGGCGGAGAGTGGCGTGCCCAAGGATTATTGTGCCCGAATTGATGGGGGTTTGCTCATTGACTTGACCCGTAACATTCAGAAATCTCGGGGGGATTACGTGGACAAGAGCCCGTATATCATGCGGGATGCGCAGAGGAATGGCGGGAGCTTTGGGGGTGGAGGTGGCGGGGGAGGGAATTACCGGGGTGGGGGGCGGTAAAGGAAGGAGGGAAGGAGGGAGGGAGGGATGGGGGGGTTTATGCATGGATGTCGATAAGCAACACAAAATCAAGCCCTGCAAACGCTTAAAGCCGAAAGAAAGAAGTCGAGCAAGACAAGACGTAGAGGGTGGTGTGGGATGTATTGTGAGCTTTGCCGCTTTGCCTTTCCCTTCGTTGGTATTTAGGTCGACCTCCCCTCCCTCCCCCCCCACTCCTTGCCCCACCATCATGCATGGAAATGGGAAGACAGGCAGGCTGTACACTTCAACCCTCCTTTCTTTCCCACAGTATGCAGGCCTTGCCTCGGTTTCCATCCCCTGGCCTCTCCTGTCCAAATGCCAGCCCCTTTTCGAATCATGCCCCGCTTCTCATTCCCCCATCCCACACACACACACACACACACACACACACACACACACACACACACACACACAGTCACACGCCCTCATGCACGACGCAAGACACCGCTAAATTAGGCTAGGTAGGCAGGATGGGAAACAAGGCATCGGTGCAGCTGCTGCCGCCCGTGGAAGTAATGCTCAAGACATTTTCCCCTTCGGAAAACCAGGCACTCGAGGCACGCTTCCCCATTGCTCCCACTTCGTCGCCCCGGCACCAGCAGCAGTCAACCAACCACAGCAGCAGCAGCGGCGGCGTTAGTAAACGAAGCGGAAGCAAAGTCTCATCTCCTCGTTCCACCATCGCGCTCGTGACCAAGGCACAATTTGTGACTTTGCTCGGGGAAGGGTTTGGACCTAGCATGAAGCGGTTGCTCCTCCGGCTCTTCGCCGTGCTCGACGCCAATGGCACAGGCGCTTTGGAATACCAACAACATGTGGGCGCGGCCTACTTTTTCACCCATGCCACCGCAGCGGAGCGGGCCCGTGTCTTGTTTAGTATGTATGAGCCGACATCCTCCTTCTCCCCGTCTTCTCCTTCCGCGACGGCGGCAAGCAAGGCCCACCTAAGCAAAGAGCACGTGGCGACGCTGTGCGCGGAAACGACCTTGGCACTGACTGAGATGCAAGCCACACCACCATCAGTCGTGGCTTCGTTTTCAGAGGGAGGAAATGGGAGTAGAGGTGCAGGCATAATACCACCACCATCAGCAGCAGCACCAACAGCACCAGCAGGCGTCTCCCTTACCAACATAAATGCCACCGTCCCGCCTTTCGAAGCCCTAATAGGGATTATGGTTGACGTGGCCTTCCTCAGGTGGGACACGGACAAGGATGGCAAGCTAGGCTATATTGAATTTCAGGCCTTTGTGACACAGCAAAATGACAATGGGGTTGATGAGTTGTTGGGGATGTTGCTGGCTTCACCGCAGGTACCGAAGCTGTTGTTTGATGGTGGTGAAGCAGGAGATGGAGGCGGCGGGAGTAGTCGAAGATGATGATAAAGAAAGAAATGTGCCATACGAAATGAACATGTACTGATAATTAATGGAGAATACATGCAGTTGATGTCTCTTCTTCTTCCTAACTCTCCTTCTTACTTTTTAATTTATTTTGGCCTGCTATTTTTCCAACGACACGGTACGGCTAAAATGACACCTGCCTCTATCGTTATCTTTTTCTCTCGTCTAACTCCAATGAACACTAGCTCACACCACCCCTCTCCTCATCAACTCTCTACGGATCCACTCGTCCAATCCGAAAAATCGTGTTGACGTCTCTATGCTTCTCCAGCTTCTTCTTATCCTCCCCCACGTCAGGCCACCAGACAAACAACCACCTCTCAATAATCGCGCGACACCAGGGCGTAAACTGAATAGGCCCCTTCACCTCCTCCTTCTTCCTCTTCTCCCCCACCCCCCATTCCTCCCCGCCGCCTACCCCTTTCTTATCTGCTGCTGCGTCTTCTGCTAGGAGCTTCTCACGACTCACCCCTCTGTTCATCTCGGCTCTTCTCATCATTCCCTTGAGCTCGCTTGGTTTCACGTAACGAGTCTCGCTTACTTCGTTCAAATTAGGATTTGATTCAACATCTTTTCGTATCAAAAAAATGTAGTCTATCTCGTGCTCGCCCCACTCAGGGTCCGAATCACTTATGTAATGAATCCGGTTCATATAAGTGAGGTCGGAGGGAGCGAGGGAGGAAGAGGGAATGCCGAGCTCATGTTCCAGCTTGCGGATAGCAGCACGTTTGCAACCTAAGACAGGGTCTTGGACGTCGTCCCCAAGCTCTTGTTCATTCCACAAGGGGTGCGAACAGCAGGTATTCGTCCAGGTGCTCGGAAAAGTAATCTTGGCCGCGGCACGTTTTTGCAAGAGCAGGCGACCTTGCGTGTCGAAGAGGAAGACGGAGAAGGCTCGATGCAAGGGAGGGCCTTTTTGGTTGAGGTGGCCGCTGCGTTTGGAAATGGCCTTGATGGGCTTGTCGTCAAAAGTGACGGCGATGATGCGCTCTTCTTCGAACAAACGGGCTTGTTCGGGGTCGAATGCTGGGGTTGTGGCGGTGGTGGGGGTGCTGCTAGTGCTAGTGCTGGTGCTGCTGCTGTGTCTCCGCAACAGGTTGATGCTGGCGGTGAACCGCACTTTTGTTGATCTTGTTGTGCTGCTGATGCTGCTGCTGCTTATACTGCTACTGCGTCTTTGCAACGCAAAGGCGGCCCGGGTTGCACTTGAGGCTGCAGCGGGCCGGAGCGCAAAGCCCTGGCACGTGCGGACAAACAGCAAGGAGAGAGCCATGGTGGCAAGGCTGGCAAGGGTATAAAGTACAAAATGAACCCCAGCACGAGGGCGGACGGTCATTCAAGGCTTACAATGACTCAGGTATAGCATCAGAAGGTCGCAAGGGGTGGGGAGGTCGACTCAGAAGAATTCGGATGTCATCGTCATCCCGCATACGACTTTCTTGGCTGGCTGCTGAGAGGTCTTGTTGGAGGCCTTTGGTCTTGCGGCAAGGGCACAATAAGCAGCAGCAGCGCGTCGTCCTGTGGAGCGTGTGTGGGATGGGGTGCGTGCGGTCAGACTCGAGTAGCAGCATTGACACGTGAGAGGTTGCTTGCCTTCAAAGGAGGAGGGCACTCGCTTGGTGTGCGGCGATGATCATCATGCATGGCTTTCGAGCGGATGCGCCTCCTTGACGCTCCCGTGCCTTCACACGACGTGGAAGTGAGCACGCGCTTCTTGTTTGCCTAGTTGTTGTCCTTTTCTCACACACCCATCCCCTCCGCTTCCCCCCACCACAGGTTTGCAAACAAGCAGCAAGGAGGGGTCCTCTTCTTCTTCCTTGCCAGCAGCAGCAGCAACGGGCAACAGCAGCAACAGGAGCGGCAGCCGCACGTGACAAGACACACACAGAGAGGCAAGGTCACCACCACGCGCCTAGGTTTCGAGCACCACCGTAGCTAGCTTCGACCCACTTGGCTCCCACGCCGCGCTTCTCCCAGTCGTCAACATGTCCTCCGGCGACGATGGCCTCCTCTCCTTCTTCTTCTACATCCTCTTCGTCTACCCCACCACCTCCTGGATCCTCAAACCAGGCCGGTTCCCGAAGAAAAGCGGCTTAATGTATGCGATTGGTTTCCTGGCCGTCTTGGCACTGGGGAAGACCTACCTGGAGTTTCAAGAACGCGGCCCCAACTACTACAACGAGCTGCACATCAACCGTGCATCCACCCCATTGGAAATCAAGAAAGCCTACAAGAAAATGTCCTTGGAATTGCACCCGGATAAGAACAAGAGCCCGAATGCCGCCGATGAGTTTGCGCGGGTTAAGGACGCGTATGACACGTTAATGGACCCGGAATTGAGGGAGGTTTATAATAAGTTTGGCCCGGATGGGATCAAGCATAACCGACGATTTGACGAGACGCAGTTGTTGTTGGAGATTGCCGTGTATTACGCCACGTGGGGGATGTTGGCTTTCGTCTTGACTTTGGGGAAGGCGTCGAGTAGTGCAAGGAATTGGATTTTTACTGGGCAGATTGTTATGTTGATTGCGGAGATTTCGCTGATGCTGCAGGAGACGAAGTTGCCCGGGTGGTTGTTGCCGGCGTGGACCGAGCATGAGTTTGTGTTTTTGATGCATTCGTTGTTTCCGGCTTTCATGAATGGGTGTCGGTGCTTGTGTGGGTTTTTGTATGTGGATGTCGAGGAGCAGGCGAGGCAGAAGATGGAGCATTTGGATGCCCAGAATAAGGACATTTTGTTGGTGTTGCGGGATATTCAGGTTAACATGCAGTCGATCGCGGTACGTTTGAAAGGAGATTAGGGAGAGGAGGGGGGCTGGTGGTGTCTTGTGTTTTTTGTTTTGCTTGTTTGTGTGTGGTTCGTGTGGAGCATGTGGATGCTTAGAACAAGTGTCCATGCAGTCTATTCCGGTACGTCTTCCTCTGAGTGCGGCGGTAGTCGCTTCTTGATCTATAGATGTGTGTGTCTAGTGTATTTGTATATATTTTGTATGTTTTTCCTATCTTTTTGTCATCTTGTCTATTTTTTGTGTGCGTGTGCGTGTCTGTGTGTGACAGAGGAGCGATGCGAGCTGTTTCTTTACTCGACCCCTCCTCCTTCTTCTTCTCCCTCCTCTCTTTGTAAAATATAGGCACGTCGCGCCGCTGCCTTGGCTAACACCTCTTCCTCTTCCTCCTCCTCTTCCTCCTCCTCCTCCATTGTCCCAACCAACCCGCCCTCCTCCTCCTCCTCCACCTCGCCCACCAACATCAACGACGACACCAACAACAGGTCAGCGGTGGCGGAAGCGGGGGAGGGAATAGCAGCAGCAGAGGCATCGGCGGGGCCTCGTCGGCGGCGGGCACGCTAAGTGGAGCTTCGTTAGTAAAAGCAACACCAACAGGGAAAATCAAAGAAATGGAAGAAAGGCTGCGGCAGCAACGGGAGAGAGGAGCAGCAGGAGCAGGGCGGGTGTCGGAACCTGTGAAGCCTGCAGCGGCTGCAGGGAGCGGGATGGGCATGTGGTGGGCGATTATTATGTACGTGGTTTTCCACTTTGTCTTTACTAATAGTAGTTCATAAGGAGGGAGGGAGGGAGGCAGGGAGGGAGGGATTTTGCCGGAGCAGGCAACAAAATAAAGACTTTTGGAAGGAAGGAAGGAAGGAGAGAGAGAAGAAGAGAAAGAGGGGAAAGAACAAACCCAACAGACAAAATGTTCATGGATAGATATATATTCCCATACAGCCGCAGTAGCTAGACGCAGCAGCCACCGCCGCGCGACTAGAAGTAGCAGCAGCAGCAGCAGCAGCAGCAGCAGCAGCAGCAGCAGCAGCAAGAGCATAAAGAGCCAACACAAAAGAACGAAAGATTTGAATTCAAAAATTAAGAGAATTTGTTGTTGTAATGTTGTTCTTTTTTTTCTGCTTCGCTATTTCGTCTCTGACTAGTTTTGAATTTTGATTTGAGCGTCTTAGTCTACAACACCTCTAGCTCCCTCCTTCCCTCCCTCCTTCCCTTCCTCCTAGAAACACATCTGCTTCCTCCTCCCTCCCTTCCTCCCCTCCCTCCCCTCCCTCCCCTCCCTCTTTCTAAAACCACTTGGGCACCCCCGGCAAGATCGCCGGCGTCCGCTGCATGTAGATCTTGTACAACTTGTCATCCTTCCACTTGGCATTCGCCTTCTTCTCCACCATGGGCAAACTGATTTTATACAAAAGCATTACAATGAAAGCGGGCCCCATCGCCGCACACACCCACTCCAATGGCCGGGTAAACGAGCCCGAGGCCAGCAAAAACACCCCAAAATGCAACGTCATCTCCCCCGCGTAGTTGGGGTGCCTCGACCAAGACCACAAGCCCGCATTGATGAACTCGTCGCGATGCTGCCAGTCATTGTGCCATTGGTACTTCTGGAAGTCCGCCACCATTTCCACCCCCATCCCCACCAAAAACACCAGCATCCCAACCAAATCACTCGGGATCGGCCAAGCAGGATTCCGCACATTCTCCCCTTTCTTCGTCGCGCAAATCAAGACAGGCAAACACGTCAGGAACACCCACAACCCCTGCACAGTCCAAAATTGAAGAAACAACAAGGCATCATGCTTGACAGTATCAAATCGCGAGTCCTTCCCGTGTTGCAATATACGGGTAAACAAGAAATAACCCAACCGAAACGCCCACACCATAATAAGGAGGGAGGCCATCTGCTGGCGTGGGTGCGGGGGCCAGGCACCGTCGTATAGGCTCAATAACATGGTGGCCAGGAAAGTGAGGGAGCCCGTCAAATCGTAAAACATTTCAGTCTTCCATTTAAAGGCGGGAATGAACGCCAGCCATTGGATGCCCAGGCAAAAGACGGCAAATTTCCATAGGCCTAGTGGTAAGGCGACCGCCTGCATGAAGCCGGCCACGCCCAGAATGGCGACAAGCTTGAAGTAGAGGGAGGGTGGGAAGGGGGAGGGAGGCAGTGAGATGGGGAGGGCGCGCGGGGTCGGGAAGTGACGAGACTGCGTTGGCCGCTTGGGGGATACAACCAACGCGGAATGATGTAGGGCGTTTGCATCTCCTGGACGCAAACGCGGGAGGAGAGCGCCCTTGAAACGTGGGCCATTTTGCGGGGCGACGAAGCAGAAGCTTGATGACGAAAGGAAGGGGGGAGGGAGGGGAGGAAGGCAAGGGCTTGGAGCACAGGCGCTTACCGTGGACATGCCGGGCACAATTTGATTGCGTCGAAAGGGAGGGCGCTGGGCCTGTGTCTTGAGGTTGAGTTGGTGTAGCTAGGGAGCGTGAGAAAGGGCCTTGTAAGTGGAGCAGGCGAAGAAGGCAGGCGCCGGACGTTGCTCGCTTCACTCCAAAAGCAAGATGGTGCGTCTTGCTTTCGTCCGTGCTTTTCAAAGCTTCTGATCCTCACCACACACCACACGCACACACACCACGACAGACCAGAAGGCAAGAGCACGGCGCCAGGCGCGCTGCATGGCCTGAGGGCACAACGACGGAGTAGAAGGCCAAGGCAGCCAGGAGGTCGCTTCACACCACCACCAAGCTAGCAGGCGCGGGCTTATTTCACCACACCCCGTGCCAGGCAGCACCCGCAGCTCACGGGGATGCATAAGCAAAACAGTAAGCCCAAGAAGAGGGCGGAAGGTGGTTGGGACGACGACGAGGATGGTGTCGACTTCATCCACTTCACTCCCACCTTTGTCAACGCCGCCAATAGCGTCCCGGCGCTGCCACTTATGGGAGGCGGGGGAGGAGGAGGGGGAGGAGGCGGAGCCAGCAAAGGCGGGGGGAAGAAGAAGGCGAAGTTTGGTCTTGGTGGTTCGGTGGGTCAAGAGGCGGCTCCTGCACCATCAGCCGTGGCGCAAGCCTTTGGGGGTGCTAGGGCAGGAGGAGGCTATGGAGGAGGCGGGGGATGGGGAGGAGGAGGAGGAGGCGGAGGAGGCGGGGGACGCACTGGCACGAGCTTGAATGGTATCGCTGGACTCCCACAGCACGGGGGCCGGGGTGCTTCGGCTATGAGGGGTAATGCCATGGCGC
>Ga0105055_10005083_pt1 | contig 18815 bp, 16 predicted proteins | sample BON03_FD_78090 | JGI IMG/M metagenome (GOLD analysis project Ga0105055, IMG submission 78090) | Freshwater microbial communities from Lake Bonney liftoff mats and glacier meltwater in Antarctica - BON-03 | ecosystem: Environmental > Aquatic > Freshwater > Ice > Glacier meltwater | place: Lake...
GAAAATCATCATTACTGATGCGGCATTGTACATTCGAAGTCGAAAGATACAAAAGAGACCTCGCATTGGTTTGTCGGCCTGTTTGGAACAACCGAATTAAATCTAATTCTTCCACACTAATACGCTGTTGCACCGAACCCTGGGGACCTTTTTTGCCTTCTCTTTCGCCTCTTCAATCAATTTTTTGATTCACTACCTCATTACATTTTGTGAGACACGGTCATAACATCCTACTTCGTTCTAAAATCGATCTTTGAAAATATAAAGTTTTAATTGTTAAGTATCCGTGTACCATCTTATTAATTAATACCGATAATTGGCTAAAGAATAACTTCAATTCTTCAAGTCGGATTGTCCTAAATCTTTCGAGTTGCTATGTTCATGTTTCTATCGTTTTGGAATGCTTGTAATCTACATAGAATGATATCTGACAGATCTCTCAGCAAACAATCCGGTATGGTAACAACCTGCTGACTCGAATTTTCGTTTCATCGATATGAAGCTCTTGCCAGATTCTTGCGATTTTTTCTCATGAAAGCCTCTGCACCTTATACCTTGACAACCGATATTTATATTCTTGCCATCTTTAATTAATCCAGAAAAACACGGCCAAATTTGTTTTCTGCGTAATAATTGTAACAACGAAGCTTCCACGGCTTCTGGGAAAGGCACTGATGTTTTATCAGCACATGTAAGATGCGCTAGAATAGCTTTTCTAAAGCATTCCTCTGGATTCGAGACTGCTTTAGATCGGGATCGAAACCAAGAGTCAAAGCATTCCCGGGAGATTATCCGAGACGTGTCATGTACCAGACCTTCAGGGCCATCAATAACATCCACAAAACCCAAGAACACCTCAAGTGCAGTACTACAGGAGTCTTCGGAACGTCTTAGCTCTAAACCAGCGTCTCTAGGAAACAGGCAGCCATTACTGTCACACAAATAGGCGAGCCAATTCCTCAACTCGTATTCGTTTTCGATAGGTTGTTCATCACTTTCGATAGGTTGTTCATATGGTTCGTATAGCTCCTTCTTCAAGGGTACATGAAACGCTTCGCTTGAATACGGACTCATGATCTATTGTAAGTTTGGGTAGGATCAGAAATTAGAGTAATAATTAGAAATGAAGTGCAGTTTCTAAAAAATGGTGTCGGATTTTTCGGAGGAGAGACCCATAGAAAAGGAGACTACGTTCAATTAGCATATACTCCTAATCTACTGACGTCAACCTCTTAAACTCCCATCAGAGAATTAATCTGCTTATAGTTTTGGATAGGTAATGGGTAGTGGAAATTACGAGCACATTTGTTCACATTTCAAAATTTCATAACTTTACCCAATTACAAGACTTGTAGTTGTTTATTAATCTTAACGATAAAATACACGTATTCGTGTATGAGCCATCTTGGGAGGGGTTTTAAAGTTCAGCGAAAAATAAAAATCTGAATCGGAAGAAATCGGCTTAATACCGGTATTAGTTGAGTTTAAAATGGGTTCGTCAGGTTCGGAACGTAGGATTTGTACCCGACGAATACCATTTGATCGGTCTTGATTAATCTCTAATTTCTCCTACGTTAGATTACTGGCGCGTGTGATTTATTTTGTGCAAGACTGCAGCTACCAATTGGCTATTCCGAATTCTATCTAAAAATATTAAAATCAATTGTTGGGACTCCAAACGAATATTTTTCATCAAAAGAGACAGACATTTCACTAAATTCGGTTCTGATTTTTATCTTCGTTGAGATTTTACGTCATTACATATTATAGGTCGATGAAGGCTTCTTTGGTTTTAGAATTCAGGCCCAAGAAACTTCGCAACAGAAGATCAGATTGAGGATAACCCCCCGCTTGAGTATTTAGTTGTACAGTAAATAGTATCTGAGGGGGTAGAGCCCATGACATTATTTTCGATGGAATTAAAACTAGTCACGAATAAAATACAAGATACCATGACAATGCTATTAATATGTCTTGAGTACAAACGGGGTCTTGTAATAGTGGTGAAAAAGCCAATTTGCAAGCTTTTTTTTACGAATTCGTGGAAGTGTTTGAAAAATTGGAATACAAATCTGGGCCAAGGAAGAAACTTGTCGAAGTTCAAAACTAGTCTGGCATCAAATTGTGCAATTCATAATTTGAAACTACTATCTTACCAACATAGAACATGCTTGCAAAATCCGCTAATCTAGACATCACCCTCAAAATGACAACTGCAGACTCTGAATTATCCAATTGGTTGGATTTTCTTGTTGCGGAAGATGGATTCTTTTTCGAAGATAACCGACAATCATCCCGCGAGCTATTCTTGAGTTTTATCAGGAAACAAATGCAACCTGATGGAACCGTCATTGTTGATTGTTCAGGAGTTATTTCGAACACATGTTATGACAAGTGGTTATCGATGCGAACTAGAACAGTTCCAGTTCCAGAAGAAACATTTCGAAAAGCATTACTGGCGCATCTTACGTGTGCGGATAAATCTTCGGCGCCTTTTCCTGAAGAGGTGGAAACAGCTCTTATCGAGCTACTGAGACAAAAATGTGTTTGGGGATGCTTTAAAGGAAAACTTGATAATAAAGGCAAACCAATAACTATTGGTAAGAAAGGTCTTCGATGTTTGGGATACCATCAAAAACTTAGAAAAGAGATGGAAACTGGTTTAGAATCATCTGGAAAGCGAACCCTTGAAAATATTGACTACTTACCAGCACAGAAAATTCAAAAATTGTAGAGCTCTCCCTTTATGAGGTATGAACTATTTATAAAATGAAAATGTAAATGACTATATTACTTGTTTTCGCAAATGTTTCTTTGAACCCAAACTCTCTCCCACTGAGTTCGGTATACCTGCCATAGGCACCACCACCAACTAACCCATGATTCAAAACATTAGCCTTATCCTTCTAAATTAGAACCAAGTTACATATCTATTGAGATACCCTTTCATAGAGAGAAAAACAACGGGCCTCCTCGTCCATTTCGAAAAAAGGTTTGTCAGTCCTATACCCAAGTTCATGGTGCTTCTCCAGTCTGTTCGCCATGGGGACCAGCAAAACATTCCTAACAGATGTATTGTATCAATGGCATATCGAAGTGCTGGCAGCATCCATGCATTATTGTCACAACGACGTTTCTACCGACCGCAGATTTGGTGGTCAATGTTTTAATCAATACTTGATCAGGAGCGCCAATTTCTTTGACGAAACGAACAGCCGTGTCGACCCAGTTCGTGAGTCAAACTGAAGCCGCAGTAGTGGAAACTTTTTTCATTCGTGTGCTGACTGAACAGTTGTTTTTAAATTATTTATTCAATTTAGATGGCAACGGTACGATGGCGACTGTTGCCGGATGGGGCATGACGAGTGAAGAAGAATACGAGCATGAATCTCAAGACATTCTGCGTTCCGTAGAAATTCCAATCATAACCAATGATGAATGCCAGATTGGATATCCCGGCGCCATCAGTGACAAAATGATTTGTGCAGGATATGCATCTGGCGGAAAAGATTCATGCCAAGGAGATTCAGGAGGTCCTTTGTTTACGGAAAGTAAGCACGGGCAGATTCAACTAGGGATTGTAAGCTGGGGAGAGGGCTGTGCAAGACCGGATTTTTATGGAGTGTACACCAAGCTTAGCGCGTATGTTGCCTGGATGGCAGAGGAAATGAAAAAATATACACAATAACAAAATGGAATTTGGAATAATATTTAATAGGGATTGGAAATATATTTAGACGGTTACGTGTGATTCGGTGTTTTTACAGAACTCGACCCATAATAAGGCGTTGCGGTCAAAACTCTTACCAACTTCGACCAAATTCTCCAGATTTCGATTGAGACTTTTGACTTGACTAGTAGCTTCTCGCAGACCCTTTCAAAAGTTCGTCATCTTGATCCAATACAATCAGCATGGTAACGTACCTCAACAATCTCGCCTACAAGGTATTTCTTCTCTGCCTCAAATGAAGACTGGTCCATTGACAACTGTATTGATTTTTTAAAAAGATACCGGGGACCTACTCTCAGAAATTATTATTGTTGTCATATCCAGAAGACACGAAAATGGAGATGTGATTAAACTTCAAGTGTGAAACACAACGGACCTTAAAATAAGTAGGAAGCCGCATTCGAATGCCACTACGAAGGAGACGTTACTGCATAAACGACGCTGTTGGTGGCGGAGAACCAGCACCGAATCAAGTCTCTCGACCAATGATGTGAAATGGGTAAAGCCATTTGAATTCCAAACGGCTGTACAAGATGTTGGATGTACTCGCAGACACGGATAAAGCGAATCGATTTCAAACTGAATTCCCAGAAAAACATATGATTCAAAACATATGATTCAAAATGATGCAATGAATTCTGCATTCCTTCGCAATGGGTCTAATTCCTTGTCTGTAGAGAAAGTTCGAAATTGAACATTCCCTGTTACTTCTAACTTTTCCGACTATACTATTCCCTTCTCTTTCGTCAAGTAGTTTTTTTATTGAATATGTCGAAAGAGCTGCAAATGATCCTCTATTTTATTGCGTTTCAGTTACTTCCGTGCTCCACGCTAAGACAGGAGATGTAACCGAAGCCTTTACATATCATTTGATCTGTTGTGTTTTATAGTCTTAATAACTAAACAGTTTGATCTAAGTTAACAAAGCCCAACAGTACCCCACGGTCGTATCATTATTCTAAATTGTAACGATATACGTGTTAGAGACGATGACAAGGGAAAATAGGACTACGATGTTCAATGGAAGAAACATGGAGATTGAAGTGTTCTTGAATGAAATGAAACAAGATTCAACTACTGCTGCAAATAAACGCGGTACGGTCCCCTTATTCACGTGGTTTTTATCCGTTTTCTTGCCTATGGGTGATGTGGACCTTGTGAATACTCAATGTATGATGAGATACATGTATCAGGCAGGCATGCGACAAGGCGACAATAATATCTCAGAACATCGAGAGCGTACGCTGATGGATCTACTGGAAAAAGTTAATAAGAAACGAGTTGAAAAAACGTTACAAAATCTTGCGCAGGAAAAACAAAAGTTTGCGTCTCAAGAAAAGGTTTCTATTGCAGATGTAAAAATGGAACTAGAAAGGCAAGAAAAAGAAAGACGAAAAATAAGCGACTATTTTCAAGGGAAATTAAGCAAATTGAGTTCTGTTCAACGAAATGGCGAGAAAATGGAGCAACGTCTTCGCTTAGACGAGCCGCTAATTAAAAGTATTTCAAAAGCTACGAAATTAACATCCGGTAAAACGGATAAAATTCAGTCTGAATCACATAATGAGGCTGATTCGTTCATCACTAGTAAATTGGCGGAACATGCAAGAAATGAAGCAGCAAAACGTGTTCAGAAGTCCCAAAGAAAAGTCAATACCAAGAAAGAAATGAAACCCACTCCTCCAGCACCTCGAAGAATATACCCGAGGCCAAAAGTGCGGGATTCAATTAGGTTGCAATTTTTACAATCACTCTCTGGAGAACAACAACATATAGCTATTAATCTGACTGAAACTGAAAAACAGAAAACAGCACCAGAAACGAAAAAGAACAAGGATACCTTTGCGATCCTATTTTATAAAACGCATCGATGTCTTTTCAATGCGCAGCAATTGGAGATCGCGGACAAGTGTTTCAAAAAAATTCTTGCCGTAGAAGATGAGAGCGAGGATAAAGTCAGGGGATCTTCGTTAAGCAAAGGAAGCAGCTCACGACGAGTACTATCAATTGCGCAATTGCATTTTTGTCTGGCAAAATATTTCCCTGATGATTGTACAGTGGTGAAGCGAATATATTACGCAATGTGCGGAAGGGACACGGTGGCAAGAAAGGAAGGAGTTAATTTCGCCAGATTCAGCACTTTTCTGTCAACATGCTTTCTCGGAAGTTGGAAGAATAAAATGTTTCTGTGTTTTGAAATTCTAGATTCAGATAGAGATGGAAAATTGAGTCTTCATGATGTATTTTCCTTGTTGAAATCAGATGCCGATGTGGCTATGAAAGAAGACTTTTCGTTTTTGATGGAATGGATATTAAAAGTCAATGAATCGAAGGCCGCAAAGGAGGCTTATTTATTCAATGAGATGAAGAATCAAGAGAATCCTCCGGCAGATTCTGCTGATGACGAGAAATCAAGTGGCGAGAAAACGAGACAAGCCTACGAGGCCATTCAACTCGAATATCAAAGTGAATCTTCCCTAGATTTCAGGGAGTTTCGTAAAATATGGCCGCAGCAATATATACCTCAAATTCTTAAGTTAATGTGCCAATCTTTCCCGGAAGTTGGTAATTTAATAACAACTTCGGAAGCTAAATCTCCACCGTATGTGCAGCCCGAAAAATCAGCGAATATACTAATGAGTGCTGTTGGTGTAACCAAAGCCAAAATGGGCCTTTTGAAAAATTTGAGGGATCGTCATGTAGCTCATATTCCAATGAAACCAAATTCAAATTTGAATAACAACGAAATTGCGGAGGCGTTACAAGAGGCTATTAAACCTGGACGTTTTTTGCGATCTCTCCAGTTGGATTTAAATACATCAAGGGAACTTCGCAAGTGCTTCGACTCTCTCAGTACACAAGGGAAGATGAACAGATCTACATTTTTAAAAACGGTATCAAAAGCTAAACTCGGCTTTGATTCGACCAACCCTACGAGCAAGATGCTTGCAGAACGGGTATTCAATATGTTTGGTAACGATGGTTGCATAACGTATGTAGAATTTCTGACCCTTTATTCTGCTATGAGTCACAAGAAGGGCTTCAATGAAATGAGTCGCATGGCATTCCAGGTACTCAGTCTATCGGGTAATAATGATTGTATATCAGCTAATGAAGTAGACATGCTGCTGGGAACTTTGGACTATTTGGATCCCGTGCTCAGTGATAGTATGATGAACTATCTGGTGCCAAAAGTCACAAGAGGAGAACTGGCCTCAATATCGAAGGAACATTTTTATGAAATAGTTCAAAGTTCTTTGAGTGAAAGAGAAGCATTACTTCGAGCTCAACCGGAAAACGAAATTTCGCATGCAGAACTGGGATCTTTAAATAGAAGACGGGAATTCGCTCGAAAGTACGAGAATATAGCGTTCCCTATGTTTTTCAAAATCGCACAATCATTCATCTAACTCAAGCATTCATTGTTCTAACTTCAATTCTTGTTTAAGGATCAGACCTCGAGCGATCGCCTACTAGTTTCTTTATTACGAAAGCTTTCAACCTGTTTCCCGAGGATTCAATGATTGATCGACCGACGTGCAGTTTAAAACTTTGGATCGTTCACGAATCAAAACAAATGGCTTAACTCTTTTAAACACAAAAAATCGATACCTTTAATTAAAGACTACAAGTAGTGGAAAAAGCCATCAAATGCTAATTTCTTAATAAACAAGAGTATCTTATTGAATGAAAAGAGCCTGATGGCAATCCGTGAGGTCATCAGAAGCAAGAGCATTGTGGGGAATCATTGAATTCACATTATATTTCTCCTGTTGAAATTTAATTGCATCCCTCGACTTGACAACTATGTCGCCTGCAAACGCGTTCCGTGAAGTACCCACTAAAGCATTTGAAAATACTTTATACATTGATGCCCCTCTCTCTGCATCCCCAAAATGATCTCGCATACCTACCAAAAATCTCTGCAATAGTATCGTAAATATGACCAGAACCTCGCAATTATTTTTTCGCTTGTACTGGAATTCCATACTCCATATATATACCAAAAACTATAACAATATGAGGGGGTCGCCCTTTGGTCTTCGGACTTTTACATTCTTCTCACGAAGAAAACATCCTTGTCACTATCTACTACTTACAATAAGAGTACTTGAGAATATTTGTTTGCAGCTTGATGGGATTTCCATTTCACTTTATACATTACACATTAGCCTTGTTCCCATCGTAGTTAGAGACATCAACCATGTTGCAGGTCTCCCCAACTTCAGACATGCGCACGTTGAATCATGTTATAGCGCACGACAAGCAAATGCTGAAGCTGTTCACAGAGTTTGCTACCAAGACTCACTCACTAGAAAATTTATTGTTCGTTCAAGCAGTTGATTTATTCCGCAATCATAACTATTCCTCCGGAGAGAACACAGCACTCCTGTCCCTGTTCTCTGACAAGGACGATAATAAACCGCCTGCATGGAAAACCAGCTTTAAGAGCTTGTCGAAATCGCAAAAACGAATCATACATGCTGCTTTTAAAACGTCCAATAAAAAGGAGATGATCATATTTGATGCCATAAAGATAGTGGATTGTTTTTTAAAGAATGGAGCTTGTCATTGGGTGTGTGTGGACCCCAAGCACGTTTCAAAAGTTACAGATGATCTCATGGCGACGGATGTAGTAAGCCAGCATATTTTTGACGGACCTTACCGTGACGCTAGATCAGCTCTCGAAGCGGATGTATTACCTCGATTTATTTCAAGTTGCTGTTCTGAAGCCAATGACAGGTGGAATTTTGTTTCTCCCGAGGTCCGAGCCAAAAAAGCTCCTAGTAGATTTGGATTCAGTCTTCCTAGACCTGCGTCATTTAATTCACATCTGAATTTCGGTCGACAGTCTGCTTCATCCTGATATGTATTTTTAACGAACTCACGTTTTGATTTATAATTGAAAGGCGAAAAACTCCTACAAAAATTTAAACTAGTATATAGTATCATCAACAACATTATATTCGGAAACGATTACGAGACGAGAGTAAAGATTGCGACCTGGTATCTGATTCTGGACGCATATCAGTTTTCTGGAAGAAGTATTCTCTCTCACTCTGTCTGAGTCTGTTAAAACGAAATCGAAATTCGAAGCCATGGTCTGCGGATTACTTTTTTAGCTGAATACAAGACAGGGGAACTGTTTGGACTCACTTTCGTTGTTCAACGCCATTTCGGATGTTGGAAACGCAAAGCGGACTACTTTCTACCAAGTTAAACGTTATGAACCTACGACACAATCTCTTTATTGGAACCCTAGGAACACAATTCGGTAGGGGACGGCGGGATTTTCAAAGTAAGCATTGAGATAGAGACCTCAGAAGGCCGACCAGAAAGAAAATTCAATGACACGAAGGTGTGAAAATTGGACTTGGACAGGCCTATTTATTTGAGGCGCCACAAACGTATTAACAAAAAAAATAGGGGGATCTATCCGCATACTGAGCGTAGACCCTTTCTAATGAGGGGCCTTCCCTTGCCATGGGGACCCTCCCGCAAGTGCGGGAGAGTCCCCGCCGCCTTAAATGAGGCTAATAGAAAACGGTGTGAGGCACTTGCGCCTCATTTAAGAAGAAACGCCTCAAATAAATAGGCGTGGACTTCGAAAAATTGGGGTTGGGTTCAAAATATGTACATAAAACAGTATTGTGAAAAGGGAAAAGAGGGGAGAAGGATAGGAGAAATTCAAGGAAAGAAAGTGGAGAAGATCAACTGTTTGAATGCATTATTAGAAGTTGGGTTCCAATGTTTAAATATTGAATGAAAAATTAAGGGTAAAAGATTCGATATTTGGTCTATTCAAATGTATGGGAAAACTAAAAACTGGAAATTTGGTATATAGAGTTGTTGGCTTCTGCGTTCTTAGTTGATTCATCAGTTTTGAAGCCTTTTGGAACAAAAATGCTTATTACTGAATCATAAATACGACTAGAACTAATTGAGTCCTAAAGGCATAAACGTTGAATACATTTTCTAAAATTGGGTCGTACATTCTCTGGCAATTATCGACTAACAGCAATAAGGGAAATTTAGTAAGACCAGTCTCTGAATTTTATTTATTGAATCTCAAGATCTACACAATTATATATCACTTCAATTTCATGAACGGAAGGTTCGTCAACTATGTAGGGCGACTCTGGACAGCTAAATACCACCAAACCCCTCATGGAATTGACAACTGACGACAAGTGTGAAGATTAAATTGCAACTTCAGTCTGATGCAATCTGTGCAATTCAACTGTTGAAATTTTAAATCTAGTTCTTTCAAGATTTTCTCTAATCACTGCGAGAAAGAAAGACGCTCGGCTAGGTTGCATTTCAAAGAGAGGATATTGCCAACTGAGGAAAATGTAATAAGTATATATTTTGACTCTCACGAGTGAGAACTTTTCAGGATGCAATAGATCAATTTGAAATTCAAAAAATATCTTGTTCAAAATTGAAATTTTATAATCTAGCTCGTAATTTTCACTACTGCGAGAAAGGACGACGCTCTGCGAGTTGTATTTCAATGAAAGGAGATATTCAATAGCATTTAAAGCAGGCTCGTAGAAAAAGAAAACTGTTTTACTTGCTCCCGACGTGGCTTCGTTCATCAATCATAGTTTGCGAGGTTTTCGGTTGGGAAAACTTCCAAGGGCCAACAACAGAATGCATAGAGCTTTCAAACAGAATAACTTCCAAAGCTATATACTACTAACTTTATATGCATTCGCCTAGTCAATATTCCATTCAGCGGGACTGACAATTGAGACTTGCATCAAGATTGATATGGATATGATAAACCATCGGGCATTCAAATGAGGAGAGGTGCTTTAGATATTTTTGAAAATGCCTTCATCAAAATTAATCGTACAATTTCGTGACTCCAGCGTTCCCAGACGTTTGTACAGGCTGGTCAACCCACTTGCTCAAGGGTTAAAGTGAACAAAAAGAATCAAAAGAGACCGATCCATGTGGAGGAGTCCCCCCACCACTCTTTTTTCATTAGGCTTTTTTTTTTAAACAAAACTACTTTTCCCAGCAAAGTATAGGAGTCGCTACTTCCATGAAACTATTGTATAGCATTTGCTTTCCAACCTTGCATTTTTTATGTAGTGTATGGGGATCCAGAAATAAATCCGTTTCATTGAATAAATATTAGAGAAAAACGATGAAAGGACGCAAGAAGAAACGATCAAAATTTGAATCCAATGCAACCAAGGTCTTTCTAGATGACGCGTTTATTGTGAATGATATATCGACAAAGAACAATATATTTGGTCAGCGCTCGAAATACAGTCAACCTGAATTGAACGATTCAAATTCTATCTCGCAAACCATTCTGCATCCCCCTGAAAAATCTTCTGGTAGACCTGTAACACAGAATAGCTCTAGCAACGAATATTTAAAGGAAATAAAGCCATTATTAAAGTCACTTGAAGAATTTGAAATCGAGAGAAAAGAAATAATTCGAAAGAGGACAAATTCAAGGATAATTGCGATGAAATCTTTCAATATGAAAAGGAAGGAGGAAATACTTAAACAGAAATGGATTGACCAAGTAGCAAGCGAAAAAAAGAAGAAAAATCTATTGCAGAATCGACATATGGGCCGAATGTACATGGCTCAACAGATCGAGCGACGCTTGGAGGAGCTTTCAGAGAAACCTGAATCTAAAAAACTCCTGGAAGCAAATTCCTTGAAACGGCTAATAGAATTTGAAATTGCTGCTCAAGAGCGATTACAGCAAATTCGAATTTCGGGGAAACTTAGAGATGAAAAGGTGTTGGATGGAGTCGAGCTGGCTGAATATTACGAAACTTCCAACTTTAAAACAGACCCATTGCTTAACGAAAGAAACACGATATCCAAGTTAATCGGATACGATGAGTATTACAACTAAAGGCATTTCAATTCTTTTAGAGATAGGCAAGTCGCTGACAATAGAACATTTGATGCACACAGTCCGAGTACATCATTTGTTTTTAGCCCTTAAGCGAATGCATATCAAGCAATTGGACTTTGTTTGTTGATCAATGATAATTCAACTTACGTATAATCTAATTTTATAAATATTTAATTTCTTTTTCAAAAAGTGGTGATTTAGTTATTCTGCTTCGAGACCAGAGAACAGCATCGAGACAGAGTAGTAAAAGTTGGAACCAAAACCGCCGACTTCGAGATGACAAAAGACGTCTCGATAGTTGAGAAGAGATTTTGAAAAAGTAATTTACTGCTGACTTCCTTTTGAACTATTTTGAAAAATATTCAATACCATTCAAAGTGGTGATAAATTATGATGATTGGGTAGTTGGAATTTGTGAGCAGATCAGAATTCAAAGGCGCATTCGATATTGTTGAGGATTGTAATAGTTACTACCCGGGTTTGCAGCTTGGAGACATATTTCCGACGAATCCTAATGCTGATGGGTGTCATGTAAACATCCAGGCTCTCTTGGGAAGTATGCAAGTTTCTTTCCAACTCGGAAGTTGAGAGTTTCACTAGCAAGGCCAATCAAGAATATCATGGAAACAGTCAGAAAACGTTTCCCAGGTATATATACAAATGTCAAAAACATTGTGGCACGTCATTTTCGAAGTATGCTTGGCAATTTGGTCCAACGTGAATTTGTGATTCGTCAAAAAAGTAAGGAGCGCTGAAATATGGCAACTGCCGTAGAGCTAGTACACTCGCCCTCCTCTGAACCACATGATCCTCGTTTTTCAAGGGTGTATTTTCGAATGAATCAGCAATTGTTGGAATTTCAAGTGACGGTCCCCAAAATGAATTTTGTGCTTCATGACAAGCTCGTTTGTTTTCTTTGCGTTGATGAGACACAGGTTCTTGTAATATACAGGCACATTTCCAAAACTGTGGATGTTTGGGCCAAATTTGAACTAGTTTGCAGGCCTCTTCTATAATATACTGCTGCAGGCTAGATTTTTTGAATTCTAAACAAGGGTCTGGAACACGAATAAGAACATAAGAGTATCCTTCATAAATATTGAAAAAGTTTCGTGCTCTAGTCGTGTTCCTGTTTCGTTTTGGGGTGACTCTACCTTGATGCTGCATTCTTCTAGCCACGATTCCCCATCCAGGGTGTTCATTGGAATACCAAACTTTGCACTTGGTGAATCCTTGGTATCTCACTGGTATCCCGATTGAACAGTCGTCAACAGTGTTGGCAAGCTCTTGGAACTTGGAGATGTAAAAAACGGGATTAAACGATACGTTGTTCATGGTGCTCCTTATTTCAGGTATTGGAGATGCACATTTTCGAAAGGGAATATCTTTGCTCACTTGCCCCTTGAGACTCGCGTATAAAAGTTCGAATACAGTGGCCATGGACAATTGCTGGGCTTTTTCAGAGAATTGTCGAGCGCCTTGTGGAGACAGGAGATTCTCTGCGTCCATGTAAGTTGAGGCTATATTTACTTGTTCGTTTTGGATTGGGAGGCCTGCATAAAGTAGAGCTTCTAGATCAGCATGACACTTGAAGTCAACAACGCTGGTGCGAGATACTTCCTCCAAAGTGACTTTGATGATCCCCATAAGCACTACGCACGTCTATCTTCTGTATGAATGTGGTCGCTGAATACACTTACTTGCCAATAGTGTGTTTTAATTCACTGAGTACTCACTCCACTGAAGGAAGAAGAAAATTTTAGAGGATGAGTTTCGAAATTCGAATTAGGGCTTCCACCAAAAATTAACCTACTAGAGTTTTCCATAAACAAAAATAGATAATGGCATGCACGTGGTGGAAACAGCCGGAAACCGGAAAAGGAAGAATCAAAGAAAGTATCAAAGAAAGTAAATTTCAATTTTTGGAACCTCAAACAGTACATAGTCAGTTTTTAAATTAGGAATTTGGAGAAGCAAGTAATAACATTGCAACCATCGACGCAATTTGAATGCGTTTTGACTAAAGCCTTTTCGAATCATTTATTACAGTTTTGAAGCGACTTTTAAATTAGGAATGAGGATCATCTCAACCATTTCCTTAGCACATCCCATGGCAAGTGTCACTCCCGAGCCCCCGTGACCGTAATTATGAATCAGAAGTTTGTCTTTGACACCCTCGTCCCTCTCCAGTCTGACGATTTCACGAGCTGGTCTCAGTCCAACCCATTCTTGCAACACTTTCGCATGCTTCAAAGCAGGAAATAGTTTCGAAACTCCCTCAATAATTCGTTGAGTGTCCTTTCGAGACACTGTTGTTGATGCATTTCCGCGTTGAGCAGTTCCTCCCACTACAACGGATCCAATATTCGGAATCAAATAACTTGGAGAGTCACCTGAAACATTGAAGAAATAGGCGCTCTTGATCCAAGGAGCTTCCACTCTCAAAACCTGACCCCGGATAGGGAACACCGCAGGGTCGTCCATCAACAATCCAGATCCAAGCCCTGTACAGTTCAAAACGCAATCATACTCACAAATCACATCCTTCAATGAACTAACATGACGCTGCTCAAACTTAACGTATGTTTCTAACTGCTTCATCATCCATGTTAGATACATCTTCTGATCAACGACCACAGTTCCGAACGCATAGCCGCCGGTAAATTCTGTCGACAGTCCCATAGCACCTAGTTGTGCGGGATCAAGAAGCGCATAGCTAATGGCAACATCCTTCCAAGAAGGAGCTTCCCACTCTTCATCCTCTCTAAAGAGTTGATACGCTGTCATCTGTTGCACACCACAGGTATTGGCGTGGATGCTATGGTACAGCTGCAAGAAATGTCTCAGCGATTCTTTCGACCACCTGTTGATGTTCTCTGGAGATGTGTTTCCTATCTGATACGGCTCCCATAGTCCCCCACTACCGCAGCTCGTAGTTTGGAATACGAATTCATTCGCAATGATGGTAACTTGAGCAGAAGGCAGAGATTCCTTTAGTTGATAGGCAGCCGAAAGTCCCACTACACCCGCACCGATTATTGCAATCCTAGGAGAGGATGTCATCGAATGTTGTGTGATGTCGCCTGACAACTAGGAAGTGTTGAGGCACAACCTTTCGAGAACAAACTCTAATATATTAAATGGTAGACACTGATGTGGATCTAGGATTTTTTAAAGGAGTTACAAGTCTCATCACTTGTATTTTCCCTATTGTTAGTGGTTGATTCTGAGTTTCCTTCAACGAATCTAATTCAAAAAGATATTTGAAAGGATCACGCAAATGAAGGCATGCGCGGTTGTAACTATGTTGATAAACGGTGTCCATATAGTTTCGTCTAAAAGGGTCAGAGAAATGTCCACCTTCAAAAAAACAGAGTTCACTGGTCGACGTGTTGAACAGGTTCAGCTGAAAAGAATTTTGTTAAAATACGGATTCTCATAGATGCAAATATGACGTCATATGCAGATGAATCTGGTTTAAATAGGAATTAGATATTTTCGTTCGCTGAACACCGAAAGTCTTCGTCATTTTGGTCCTATAAATCAGAAATCTTATTCCATGAAACTGTTTGGTCTCATTGCATGTGCTTTGTCCGTGACATCGTCAGTTGGTGTTAGCGGCGTTGCTTCCGTCCCTGGCAATTCAATTACAGGTGAATCAACATTCAAAGCTCTAGAAAAGGCTTTTAATGAAGCCATGATTCAATATCCAAAGTTCGAAAAACTTGCAACAGCGATTGGAAATGTTATTGGAGTTGACCCTAAAAATGCGTTCGGAAATGGGGCAGCTATGGTCGGTAGATTGGTCGGCGGAGTAAGTTCATTTGGAAAAGCAGTTGATACAAATCAAGCGCTTCAGGATTACAGCAACAAAGAGAACTGCGAAGTTGAAGTTGGATTTTCAAAGATGCTCAACACTTCTTTGACAGTAACTTCAAGCTTCATCCTGGGATTTTCGATCACGACCCCAAATACGAACCTAATGAAGATCGTTTTCATTCTAAGAGATATGATGATCGAAAGCGTGGTAGCTGTCTACAGACATATGCGACAAATCGTGGGGCACTTGTATACGCTATTACCGCTGGTTTTGGAAATTGTGGATTCGAATTTGATCCCACTGATTTCCAACATTGAAAAGATATTCGAAAATTTCAGTGTGTTGGAATGGCCATCCATCAGGGATGGAAGTCGAAGAATGCTAATAGGAGAGGTTTCTCAAGAAGAAGTAGCGCATCATTGGGGAAACGCGACAGGAGATATTAAGCGAGCACTTGGTGAAATTTCGAGGGAGCACGGCAAACCAACTTCACGACGACAACTTGATTCCGCTTTTGTAGCTCACTCTAGTTCAGTATTTGAAAATTTACTTAGGTTGTTTACTTGGTTATACGATGAAAAAATGATCCAGTTTAACGGCAAGACGATTCAGTTATTGAAGAATTTTGAAGAGAGTAAGTTGAGGCTTAGCAAAGGGGGTCTCAAGAAATTGTTCGATGGATTCATATCCATGATGGAGACCTATTCAGCAAATACGGAGTTCTTTCTTAAGGAAGTGATTCCGGGGCTTAAAGGCTGCAGAGATGTTATGTTGGGTATTGAAAATGGCAGCCGCAGGGCCTTGGAAAGCACAGACTATCATGCGATGGGAATCAAATTCATTGACTTTGCTGCTGAATCGATAGCAACTCTTTTGGAATATGTGGCAAAATACAGTGAAGGTTATATCTCATTCTTTGTGGAGTTAATTTCCGGTCTTTTAGATTTGTTCCCGGATACTTTTGGAGAACCGGGAAAAGCAATTCTACAATTGTTACAAGAAATATTTCAAGAGCAAATAGAACCTTTGCTCATCAACATCCGAAAAGTTCTCGATCCGTTCAAAAACTCGTTAAAAGATATATCAGGAATTTTTACTGCTGGGCACAGAATTGGACAACTCGGCATAGAAATGGTCGGTCAAATAGGTCCAATGCTAGCTGAATAATTCAAACACTTTTTATTATTGTTAAATCAAAATTTCTCTCCATATGGACGTAGATCCAATTCGTGAGTCCACACCGCCCTGGGTTGCTGATGAAGGTGAAAATATTCGTTGGCGATTGCATCCGGATTTAATAACAAATCAGCTTGTTTTAACTGAGAAAACATTTCATCGTTTCCAATTCTATCCCTAATGAAAGCAGTGTCTATCGGCCCGTCTATAATAGGATGGATCACATGAATGCCGTGGGGGCCTAGTTCTTTTGCCATCGATTGAGCTAAGGCACGTAAGGCGAATTTCGCTCCTGCAAAAGCAGCAAACCCAGAGTTGGCACGGATCCTGGCAGTGGCTCCTGTGAACACCAACGTGCTTGAATCATGTTAAGACCAATGCATTTATATTTCAAAACACTTACCCTTGCTTCCGTGGCAGCATGACTGTAGCTACTTCCCTGCCAACCAGAAATGCAGAAAAGGCCGCCATCTCCCATACTTTACGGTATACCCTAGAGGTCGTTTCAACGATTGGAAAATTCACATTTGCACCGATGTTGTGACATGCGAAATGAATCTCTCCGATGTTGGTTTCAATGTCTCTCACCAATGATACAACTTGATCTTCATCACGCGCGTCACATCCATAGGCTACGCATCGTCCACCATTTCCTTCAATGGCTTGAACCAAATTCGACAAACTTTCCTTCTTCCTTCTGACAACACATGCAATATATCCTTCCGATGCGAATTTTCGCGCAATAGCACCTAAGTTAAAAGTTAAGTTCATTTCAACATATTATTTACGAAACACGTACCACCGGTGGCATCGCCAGCTCCAACTACAAGTGCTACTTTAGACATTTCACTTCACTTTCTCTTTTCATTTCAACAATTTGAAGGTCGGAATGAAAACATCCATTTTTCTAGTCAACACCTGTAGCCGATAATAATGCATTAAAAGGTGGATTTTGACTCATTGATGATAAAAGAAACTCGTGATAAACGTCCGTCTTCTCTCGAATCAGATTCCAGGCGTTTCTATTCTAAATTGGAATTGGATTATTGGAAGACTGTGAAAGTTCGATATTTTGGCATTGAAATACCAGTATATAAAAAAGGAGTATATATGTCGCGAAATCATGATTCTCAAAAGACACATTTGATTGATTAAATCTTTTATTAGTTAAGGGATGAACTCTTCAAAATAATGAACTGTTTATTTCAACAGTAGAATAGAAAGATATTGGGAGAAATCATGCCAGTTCAATTGGACATCGTGCATTCTCTTATTTATTAAAATAAGTTCTTTTCACAATGTTTGTTTCATCAGCGGTATTTTGCAAAGATATTTTCGGTCTCGAAAAAAGATAAATTTTGAAACCACATAATAATCTGTTAGATGAGTGGCGAAGGCAGGTCTCCGCTTTCGAGTTTTGGCTCTCCTCTGGCTCCTAATCGCATGCGTAAAAGAGAGCAGGAAAGTATTCTGAGCATTGACTTGACTGTAGGTGCAGTAGCCAAAGAGACAATAACTGGAAACGTGATTATAGTGGCAGGGAATGTGATTCGTGTGGGTTCCCTTGAAAGAGGCTGCTCTATCATGGATACTTGTATAAGCATAGAGAATGAACAAACTGTTAGTCTTGATGTGAATAGTGAAGATGTAGCTGTTATAGTACAGGATTCAGGTGCGGTGACTGTGGTGCAAAGCTTAGGGATACCAAAGATTGAATTACGAGGAGTAGGAGATTTGAACGATTTGTACATGCAAAGTACTCTATGCGGAGGTGTAGTAGTGACAGGCAAAGTTGATTCAGAAGGGATGTTTGTTGGAGTTATCCGAACCAAGGGATTTCAGGGGCAGTTAGACCTTGAGACAGATGGAGCCACTTGGAATGGATCTATTTGCATTCGATCACCTGAGTCTTATGCAGCTCCTTTTCAAATTGATGTTGAGGAAGAAAATGGTATTGTTTCAAAAATGATCCTCTCAGGCAAATACTGTACACGGTTATTGCCGTATTCGAATTTGGGGTTACACGATCCGGCAGTGTCTGTGTCGTTTTTGCCGCAGGACGACTCCAAATTTTGTATTATTTCTCAAGGAGGTCGAGTGCGACTGTTCGATTTGGGAAATTTGAATGCATGTTTTGCTGACTTCCAGATAAATGATCTTCATGGTGCATCTTGTGTGTCCATGTGCTTCGGCACTCA
>Ga0105055_10005084_pt1 | contig 18814 bp, 16 predicted proteins | sample BON03_FD_78090 | JGI IMG/M metagenome (GOLD analysis project Ga0105055, IMG submission 78090) | Freshwater microbial communities from Lake Bonney liftoff mats and glacier meltwater in Antarctica - BON-03 | ecosystem: Environmental > Aquatic > Freshwater > Ice > Glacier meltwater | place: Lake...
AAGGAGTGGGGCTCGACGGACTTCAACAAGGCTATGAGGTGCGCGGCCTGGGCAGGCCATGAAGGAATCATGCGGTTGTGCAAGGAGTGGGGCGCGACCAATTACGGCGAAGCGATGGGCCTCGCGGCCTGGGAAGGCCATGAAGGAATCATGCGGTTGTGCAAGGAGTGGGGCGCGACCAACTACGGCGAAGCGATGGTCCTGGCGGCTCAGGGAGGCCATGAAGACATCATGCGCATGTGCAAGGAGTGGGGCTCGACGGACTTCAACAAGGCTATGAGGTGCGCGGCCTGGGCAGGCCATGAAGGAATCATGCGGTTGTGCAAGGAGTGGGGCGCGACCAATTACGGCGAAGCGATGAGCCACGCGGCCTGGGAAGGCCATGAAGGAATCATGCGGTTGTGCAAGGAGTGGGGCGCGACGGACTACGACGGGGCGATGAGGGACGCGGCCTGGGAAGGCCATGAAGAAATTGTGCGACTGTGCAAGGAGTGGGGCGCGACTGGATACGATGAGGCGATGAGGCACGCGGCTGATGGGGGCCACGAAGGGATCGTGCGGCTGTGCAAGGAGTGGGGCGCGACCAACTACGACGAGGCGATGAGGCACGCGGCTGATGGGGGCCACGAAGGGATCGTGCGGCTGTGCACGGAGTGGATGGCGCGACCAACTACATCGACGCGATGAGGCGTGCGGTCGATAGGGGCCATGAAGGCGCCGTGTAGTGACAAAAACAATTTTTGTGCCTCAGTTCGGCTCGATGTAGTTGGTGACACCCTCGATGATGCGGCGGATGCGGAACGGGGCCCGAATGCGGTTCTTAGCGACGCGCAACGTGATCGACCCCAGCGTGGGTAAGGAGACGTTGGCACCGAACGCTGCCGGCACGATGCTCGGATCGGTGTCGAGGGTGGAAGCCGTGATGTTGGCGCCGACGCACAGCCCGTCGGGTCGCGAGAGAAAGTCGTTTAGCTCCCGGACGCGTGTCGTGCTTCCGGCTGAGGCTACCACCTGCGCACCGTCGAGAAAGATCCGGTCCCCCGATTTGATGATGTTGGTCAGGTTGTACCTCAGGTCGGTTATGTTGATGATGATCCGGCCAGCCCCGTTGGTCGTGAGCTGGACGTTGCGAAACTCGTCCGGGGGCAGCCGAAGCTCCTCGTCGGGGGTGAAGAACCGCATCGTGATGCCGTGCATGTCGGTGATAGGTTGCGTGAAGATGAAGATGTCGTTGACCGGCGTGAGCAACATGCGTGCGTCCGGGTTGGCAACGGTTCCCACGAGCGAGGCCTCGTACTCGAACAGGTGGCGACGACCCTTAAAGTCGTGGAAACATTGCTCGCCGGCCTCCGTCAGGTAGAGCGTTACGCGTGTGCCCTGAGCAAGCTGCGAGCTCAACCCACCAACTGGGTCGGTATCGGCGTACGGGTTCGTCGCACCGGCGTTTGCGGCGAGAGTTAGCGTGGGGTACGAGGTCGGCGCCGCGACCAGCAGCGGTAGTGGAACTGTGAACGGAAACGTCTGGATCTCGGTCACGGTTTTGAGGGTGTCACGCACGCCGACCGTGCGCCCCACAGCGGCCCTCTGAGGGACGATGTTGAACCTGAATTCCCCCCGCTCGGGACGGTTTTCCTCGCACTGTGCCGTGTCAAGGACAAGGTACTGGTCGCTAGCGCCGTGCGGCTTCCGGGGGTCCGGGCGTGAAATCGGGAAATGGCCCGGCCGGCGGGGGTAGTCGGAGTAGGCCAGAGACTTGACGAGTTCGTGGGGGTCTCCGTAGCGGTCCGCCATGGCCGGGCTGGCGGCGTAGGTATATGTGCGCGTTAAACTTGAAAGTTTAAGTCTTAGAACAAAGTGCTTAGCTCTAAAAAGAAGTGTCGGCGTGCGCAGGGGCGGGGCGTTGGCAGATCAGACATCCCAGCGCCCCCACCATGGCTCGTTCTCTTTTTCTTGCAGCTCCTCCTCGACGTACTTCTGCACGTGGGCTTTGCGATTCCGGACCACCGCAGCTGCGCGGGCCGGATCGTTTCGCCAACGTCCGTGCTCCACCATCTGCCGGTCGGCGTCAAACGAATTGTAAGCTTCGCTGGCGTATCCTGTTTCGCAGGCAGCAGGCCCGGCCCTCGACTCGATCCGGTTCAGCATGTAGGGATCGTACGGCCCTATCGCTGGCCCGTCGCCGCCCGCCGACCACCTCGATTGCAAACGCTCGTCCACCGGGGTATATACCGCGCCTAGACCGGCCGGCCCGGTGGCCCCAAAATCGTAGTTGGCTCCTCCCCTGGATGTGAAGAGGTGGTCCAAACCCCCAGGGTACTGAATGTGGGGGGGCACGGGAGTGATAGGCCTCGAGGCGAATTGATCGCGCGACCTGAACTGGGCGATGGGGTACCACGACAAGCCAACCGTGGGGTGATCTGACGGTTTGTTGGAGTGCACCGACGCCATCAAGGTGCTGATGATGAGGAACTGGGCGATGAGGCTGATCATCAGCATTGCGTCTGGGAGGCTTTCAGACATGTAGATGATGGCCACGATGATGATGAACGTCAGGGCCAGGAAAAGTTTCTGGGTGTGCTCCGCCATCCTGCCCGCCAGCCGCGTGCCCGCGAGTCGGACAAAGGCCGACAGTATCCTGGCCCAAAAAATTGCGGCCGCGCTTACTCTTGCTCGGCCGTGCCGCGCAGTTCCCAGAAGAGTTCGCTCTCACCGCCTGCCGCCGGCGGCAGCGGGACGGGCTTGCCCATCTGTTCTTCGATGGCCAAGTCTGCCGTGCGCCGAGCCCGGGCCCGGTTTTTGCGGTCCCGCAGCACTTGGGTTTTGTGCGCGGCCCTTTCCTCCTCCGTCATTAGCCGGGATTCTCCGGCAAGTGGCAGTCCTCCGGCCGCATCTCCCTCATCGATGGCCGGCTGCCCTCCGACCACATCGGCTGCCGCGTCGCTGGCTGGCAGCCCACAAGCCGCATCGCCAGCCGTACCACCAGCCGCGCCACCAGCCGCGCCACCAGCCGCGCCACCAGCCGCGCCACCAGCCGCGCCATCCGCGTCGCCAGCCAAAACCAGAGTCGGCTCCTCATCAGAGAGCTCGTCATCGCCCGTAGAGGCCTTGTCCATAGATGCAAAGTTTCGGTCAATGGCACTGAACAACGCTTTGGCCTTGTGGTCCATCGGCCGGCCGTTCGCAAGCTTCCGGTAGTGTTGGATGATCCTCTTGAACTGGCTCTTGACAGTGATGGAAGTTTGTTTCTCCGAGGACCGGGACACGTCTAGGACGAAGTTCTCCATGATGATGCCCGGGTTGCCAGACTCCTTCATGTCTCGGTTGTAGGTAGTAAAGTTGTCGCGGAGAAGGTCCACCGACGTCTCGATCTGCCGGAAGGCGTCATCGCACCGCGGGATCTGTTTCTTGAGGTCCTCCATAGCAGACATGATGACCTGAACAAAGTCGTCGACGTTGACGTCCGGCAGGGAGGCCGCCTCGTAGACGTCGTGCGAAACTGTGTACAACTTGTGCAGAAACACCAGGATGGTTTCCTTAATGTTGTCCGACAGGCTCGGGGCCTGGTAGAAGGATTTGAAGTTGGCTGACGGCAGCTCCGGGATGGGGCAGAACTGGCTGCCTGCACGTATCAGAAACCGTTTGTCCAGCTGTTCGCGGTTCTCAATCGAGGTCCGAACGCCGTTAAGGTTTTGGCACACAGTGACGATCGTGCTCACCAGGTCGGAATCCACGCTCTTCTTGTACTTGTCCGTAAACTGCGCCATCGCTTCGGGGGGGACCGTCTCAAAGTTGGGAACCAGGTTCAGCTCGCTCTCCTTGTCCCCGCCCAGGGCCTGGACCATCAAGGGGTCCAGGTAGCCGTCCAAGTCTACCATCGTGGCGAAGTGGTCTGCGTACTCAGCGGTTAGGGTGTCGACGTATTTCTGAATGTTGGCATGCTCGACCGGAAACCCTTCGCGCAGCCAAGGGCGCTCCGCGAGCCAGCGAATCGTCTGGACTGCCCGCCCGATGTGGTGGCGCACCTTCTTGAACTTGGGCCAGGTTATCCGCGGGTCGATGCTCCCGTGGCCCATCATCGTGGCGAAAATCTCCTGGACATCTTTGTCGCCCACCGACGCCTTGACGGACTTGGTCCGCATGCCGCCCTTCGGCATCTTTTATCCCGCGCGCCTGCGGTCGGTGTTAGTTTCCTGGCACGGCCGTCTAATTGCGAACCAAAAACAGCGGCCGGCCGCTTATGTGGCGTGGTAGTCGAGGTACATGTCCAGCAAGTGCCTCACCTTTTCCAGGTACACAAGCCGCTCGTGGGCTTCCATTCCTCGCAAATGAAGCTGTACCTTACCGATAACGTGTTCGGCGCTGGAGCGGTCTTCGGCGGCCGCGGGCAGGTATCCCGCGAACTTCGAAGCGCCGAGGTCGGGATTGTAGAACTTTTTCCACTCCTCGGGATCTTGGGAGTAGATGCTCTCGTGGTATCGGGCGAGCGAGCAGCCGGTCTTCTCCAGAATTTCGAGAGGTGCCAGGTCGGTTGCGACGGTGAGCTGCCGCTGGAGCCGTAAAACATAGATGTCGTCCGGCTCGGCCTGGACGAGCTCAATCATCAGCCCCTTGAGCTTCTTGATGAACTCGTTGACGAGGGCCGCTTTCACCATGGCCGTATGCCCCTTCGCAGCCATCGTGTAGGTATGTTCGGTCGGGCGAAAGCCCACCGCGAAATGACGTGCCGCGGGCGGCGTCGATGCTACTCGGGCCGGACTCTTTAAATGCAATTTCCCTGGTCTGCCTAACTACGTTCGGCCGGGTTTTCGCGCGCGCCTCTCCGACTTGGTTTTGTCTTGGGGCAAAGGAGTTTTGTCTTGGGGCAAAGGAGTTTTGTCTTGGGGCAAAGGAGTTTTGTCTTGGGGCAAAGGAGTTTTCACATGCTCTCCATCTGGTTCTGCCAGTACGCGTTCAGCATTAGGTCCTCGCGTGCGTCTTCCGACCCGCCCTCGACCAGAAATGCCTTGTCGATCGTGTCTTGAGTCACGGGGGCCGTCGCGGTGGCGATCAGGCGATCAATGAGCAGGCCGTCGGCCTCCTCGTCACCGCCTCCCGGCTCGGCCTGTTGGCGGCGAGCCTTTTCGCTGCCGGGGTCGTCGCTGACGTACGCCCCGGACCGCTTCGTCCGCGCGTCGTCGATGACTGTGCGCTTTTGCATCATATCCCGAACCTTGGACATCATCGAGTCCGCGTTGTCATCGGTCATGCCCTCGTCGCCTTGGTCAGTCTCCGCTGCGGTAAACGTCAGCTCCCTGGCGTAGTAGTCCCGGTAGATGTCTTCGGCTGAGGCTCCCCCGCTCGCCGCCATGCCGCGGCGCGCGTCGGCCAGGTACGTCTCTGGCTCTTCTTGACCTTTGGCCTGGGACATTCGCTTGTAGTCCTGGACGACCATTGCGTAGGCCCGCGTGATCTGGGGCACTCCGACGAACTGGCGCCGGGGCGTCTTCACCGCGGGAAACTCGGTCAGGCCTTTGGCTTGCAGCGCGCTGACCAGCCGCGCGTCCCGCAACATCTGAGGGGTGATCTTGTGGACGTCCACGGATACCCCGATCTTGGCCAGCCAGGGTTTGACGTGCGCGACAAACTGCAGGATACGTATCGTGCTCGCCGTCGCCGCCTGGGTTCCGCCGCAGATCACGAACAGGTTGTGCGTTTGCATGCCGGTGGGTCGGCCCCCTCCGCGGGGCGGTTGGGCCATTGCAATTTGAAAGCGTCGGCGTATCTATACCGAGACAAACTTCCAAATCGATCAGCCTGCCGGCGGGACTATGGCCGCGACGCAGCTCGTCCTTCGGGACATCGACATGGTCTTGACTCCCGAAATCAAAGCGGCAATCGAGACCGTGTTTCCCGGGCGGAAGAACCCGTTCCCGTTGGGACAGCAGGAGCTCTCGTTCGTACTTGAGGGCGTGCCGCCGTCGGTCTCGAACGCCTTCCAGCGGGTCATCACTCAGGAACTTCCCGGCTATGCGCTGCACGTTGACAAGTCCGACTTCGCCAACAAACGCGAAGGCCTTCGCGTTGACCCCTTCATGACTCCCGAGTTCTTACAGAACCGCATCCAGTCAATACCTCTGCGGTTCGGCCTGGAACCGGCTGATGTCGACGGCATCACCTTCCAAATCAAGGTCCAGAACAACACCGACTCAGTCACCAAAGTGTACACTGGCGATATGAAGATACTCAAGCATGGCAAACCCCTTGGCGGCCCCCTGCCGCTCCCCTTCTTCAACCCTTCTTTAGTGGTTGCGATCATTCAGCCCGGCTACTGCCTGGACATTCAGGGCATCGAAATTGTGCAGGACATCGGGCGGCTCTTCTCCGCAACTTCGAACGCCATTCGCGGCCGCCAGGTACCGCTCGATATTCCCGAACACCCCCACGAACTCACCCACCGCGGGCTCGACGGGATTGCGCAACTCAGCGGCTACGTCCCTAGCACCTTCACTACCTTCGCTATGAAACACAGGGTCACGGTTGTCATCCGCGCCGCCCTGAAAGGCTCGAGACGCGCCACCCGCCTGCCCGTCGACGCATGCAACCGCATCCTTCACAGCCTGCGTTCGATCCGGGGCGTTATCGAGCGCGGCGACGAACGCCGGGCGCAGACTGAAGCCGGCATGCACAACGCGGCCGATGCGTCGGGAATGCAAGCCTCGGACGAGGACAACAACTCGTGGATCGTCCAAAAAATTGACAGCCACTCTGTCGGCGGCGCGAGTTCAAAGGTCCAGGGCGTTCTCCAGCTGCGGAACGAGACATACACTATCATCGAGCTGCTCCGCGTCGAGATCAGCTCGCTGGTTCCCAACTTGGCCCATGTGAGCGGCGAGCCCCGCCTGGAGACAGACTCGATCCAGTTCAAGATCCACCACCACTGCTCGCCCGATGACCTGAGCAAGTACCTGCTCCAGACCGTCACCAATCTCGTTGACTTGTTTCAATCGCTCGAGAAGCAGCTAGCTGCGCTCTGACGCGGGCGCTTCCCCGTGCGCGTAATGCCGCACAACGAAGTCGACGTTGGCACCCTGCGCCAGCCGCTCTAGAACCTCTGGATCTGTTTTTTGTTCCTCTGGTATTCCCTGGAATACCAACCCCTCGGTGACACCAACCTCCGAAACGCCCGGCAGCTGATACACCTGGATCTCTGGCTCTTCCGCCGGGTGGCCCCAGTACAGTATCGTGATGTACAACCCCTCGTCCTGCAAACATGCGAACATTACTTCGCTGTCCTCCTCCCCGTTGATGGTTTCCGGCCGAAAGTCTTCAGCGGCCCGACACGCACCCACTATTCTCGGCGCGGGGGCGGCACTGCGGGTGGTAGTGCGCGTCAATATCATGTGCGAGTCGCCGCCCCACGATGCCACCACTTCCCGCCAACGCAGGCTCACGAACTTTGAGAAGTCGGGGTGGTCTGGCGCGGGGCCTGAATACGTACCCTGGTACCGGATCTCGACCTGGTCGTCTGGGTGTGAGTCTATCCAGGTCGGTGGGGGCACCGACGTCACGCGGTACTCGAACGGGACCTCGACCGATTCCAGTTCGGAGCCTGGTACCGGATGCCCGGTGGACGACGAAGAACTCATTCGGACTTTTGGTTGGAACCACGAACTTCAAAATGGCCACAAAAATAGCGTCTACCGCCGGGCACTTTAACTGCCGCCGGGCGCGTGAGCTGCCGGGCGCGTGAGCTGCCGGGCGCGTGAGCTGCCGGACGCGTGAGCTGCCGGGCGCGTGAGCTGCCGGGCGCGTGAGCTGCCGGACGCGTGAGCTGCCGGGCGCGTGAGCTGCCGGGCGCGTGAGCTGCCGGGCGCGTGAGCTGCCGGACGCGTGAGCTGCCGGGCGCGTGAGCTGCCGCCGGTCATGTGTACAGGTTCTGTGCCTTCAGCACAGATTCGAGTCGCGCCAGCTCGCTTCGCCACACGCTGGCTGCTGGGAACGGCTTTTCCGCTAGCAGGGCGTTCACCAGCACCAGCTCGCTCTCAAGCTTTGCAAGCTTGGCCTCGCGCTTCCTCTGCGCAGTGAGCACGCGGTCGCGCTCGCGGAGGTTCAGGATGTAGCTGTACGAGGGACGGGTGTTCACCGCACGCTCCTTGCCCTCGTCGACATCGACATCATCGCGTTCTTCCGAATCCGGCTCGGGCAACTCGTCCGGCTCTGTTGCCCCGGGCGGGCCGCCCGCTTCGATGATGAGCTCCCGGAGCTCCTCATTGGTCGCAAAGCCGGGCTTGCCGATGCGCGCATGGTCGATGCGCGGAAACCCGTGGCGGTTGAGCACCTCGCCGGCCTCGGCCAGGTCGCTAATTTTGGTGACGTTGATTTCCAACTCGTCCGCGGTGGTGATGTAGCGAAGAGTCTCCCGCTCCATACGAACCTTGATTTCGAGCAGGATCTGCTGGCGTACGAACCGCTTCTCGTAGTACCGACAACGGATTGGAAGATGGTAAAGCACCAGGGCGTGGTAGTCGTCGCCGAAGTGTAGCACGCCGCCGTAGCCGGAAGGGGCAGGGCGAATTGCGTTGATGTTGGACGTGAATCGGGTGTGGAGTTCGAGGAAGTCCTCGAGCGGGTCCAAGCCCTTCTTTCCGTACTTGAGCTTGATCGCGCCGAGCGCACCCGGCTTGAGCTTGACAACGATGTGAATCGCAGTGTCTCCGCTGTAGTCGTCGACGTCCTCGACGAACTCGTACTTGGGGGCGCCGCTTTTCTTCTTTTCCTTGTCCTTGTCCTTGCTGTCCTTAGGCGACAACTTGTCGCTGAGGTTCTTGGACCACTTGCGGTTGGGGAGGCTGTGGATCACTACGGTTGCCCCGGTCAGGCCTTCCGGGTCGCCCGGAGGCACGATGAGCTCGTATCGGCCGAAATGCTGCACCACGTCCTGCGCCATCCGCAGGGTAGGTTCGAACCCCCGCAGACTCACTGTCAACGGCAGGTATTGCTGCAGCATTTGGTAGTGGTCTGGCGGCATGGGCGTCGTGGTTGCGCATATCGTCACCAGCGCATGGGCGGGGTGCTCGGGGGTGCAGAAAGCCCGGGTGATCTCGATGACCTGGGAGGGGTTGCGGCTCCACGACGTGTATGCCCAGCCCTCCGAGGGGAGGTTGTGGTTCTCAATCGCAGTCGCGCAGATGATCGGGATGAAGCTTTTCGGCTCGGCCCGGACGCCGTCGACGAACACGTACGGCAGGATCGGGTCGTCTGCGAGAGGGTACAGTGTTTGGCTCAGTTCCTGGTTGAGCGTGATGCTGGTGTACCTCGGGCTCGCCGCGTCCTTCCCGCCTTGGATCCACGTCCCGAACCCGCCGATACCTTCCAACAGTGGGAGGTTGCGAGCACCGGGAAAGTCCTGACACATTCCGATCAGGGCGCCCTCCATCGAGGTGACGCCGTGGTGATACGACAGCTTGTCGGCGATGTAGCCGGCCAGCTGGAATGTCTTGCACTCCGCGCCCACCTTTGTTCCGAAACGGAGCCGGGCGCCTGCGAAACACTTGCGCCGGACGACGTTGAACGCGTCTAGCGCACCCAGCAGCTTTCGCTCGGTGTCCTCCAGCTTGAAGGGCTTCGCAAAGTACCGCAGGTGGATCGAGCACGGGATCGTCCGCGTCCGGTTGAGATATTCCATGATCTCAGGAGTGAGCTCGAGCTGCGGACTGCTGAGCTCTTCCTTGCGCTTCCCCTTAAACTCGCCCTCATCGTCGCCGAAATATACCTCGTATAGGTGGGGGGCGTGCTCGTCGAGGACGAACGTGTAGAGCCGGGACTCGAAGCCCACGAACATAGGGGGAATTTCCGCCTTGTCGTGTGAACCCAACCCTTTGTAGTAGCGCACCCCCTTCGTCTGGTGAGGGTTTTGCTTGGCCCAGATCTCGAATTCCTGCTCTAGGTAGAATTCCTTGATGGGGCCGATGGCCGCTCGCGCTTTGGTCGTGGTGGCGGAGGCCGGGTAAACCCGGATGACCGGGGTCATGAACCACTGCACGAAGCCGCACGCGATGAGCGCTGGCCAGAACAGGAAGAAGTTCATGAGACAGATGCCGGCGATCTTTCCCGCGCCGTCTACGTCGCCGTCCACGCAGAGGACAACGCCCTTGTAACGCAAGGTCTTGCGCTCGGCCTCGGTGGCGTACGTCTTGTCCCAAGTGAGTCCGAGAACCCGCATCAGGCCGTTGATCGTGTCGTTTTCCTCCAACTGGCGTTTCCTCACGATGGTTCCAGTGCCTTTGATACGCGTGATGTAGTTGGCCGCGTTCATCGGGACGCCGTAGAGGCAGTAAATGCCGTAGTTCGCAAACGTGGGCCCTCCGGGGTTCTTCTTCCCGAGAGTCAGCCCGTCCCGGAGGAGGGTGCTTGCAGAGTCGCCTTCGGATATCAGCAGCTTGGCCACTGGGCCACCTGGACGACGGCCGGCGTTGTCCGCGCTGACGTACCCTTTGGGCTTGCTGGAGCCGGTCAGCGACGACGGCCCCTTGACCTTGCTCTTCTTCCCGGTGTTGACCTCAATGATCGCCGCGGCCAGGTACTCCGACACCTCGCGACACCAGGTGGCCGAAAACGTGTACTCTTTCAGCGTCTCGGCGTTGATCTCGATGACGTCCTTCCTTTGCCCGGTCCAGTCCGCGCCCGAGAGGGGGCCGATGACGATGAGCATCATGTGCTTGCAGATCTCTCCGAGGTTGGGCGCGAGGTTTTTGTCCTTGGTGATTGACTGCAACTTCTTCGTTACCACCTCCTTGAACTGCTTGCGCAGGTGTTCTAGGTGGGGCCCGGCCACGGACACGACCCCATTGAACATCGTCATGTAGGCAAACTTTCTGATGATTGGGCTGATCACGGCCACGACGTTCCAGGGGTACCGCTTGTGGGGCAGGACTTTGGGCTTGATCTGAGTCTCGAAGACCGCGAGCGTTGGCTCGGCGGCGCCGACCGTGGCGGCTTCGATCTGGTCGTGCAGGTAGATCCGCGCCAGCGACAGCGGCGTTGTCGTCTGAATGGCCTCGCCGTTGAGCACGATGCTCACCTTGGGGCCTACGTAGGCTGCCAGCTGGCAGCACCGGAGACGGAGCCATCCAACCAACTCCAAGTAATCGATCTGCCACTCGGGCGAGCCGATCGCGTACCCGAAATCGGTGTAATCCGGCATCATGGTCACCCGGGTGAACGGCGCGAGCTTGTCCAGTGGAGTCTCGACGCCCACCGCCTTCAAGGCCTCGGCAGCCCCGGGATCCTTGAGATCGATGACGATCGGTTTGCCGATTTCCAACATCTGGTTCTTGCAGAGCTGGCGGTAGTATCGCCGGCTTCCGTTCGGGTCGAACGCCACTACCTCGACCAGGAACCAGTAAGCGTGAATGTTGCCAAGCTTGGCACCGACGCCGTTCGTGCCACCCTTGGTGTTGTCCTCGTCCTTCGTGAGGTTCGAGCCGCTGAACATGTGGCAGAACGCGATCTCTGGAATGTATATCGGATACCCTTCCTGTCGCGAGATGATCTCGTGAATTTCGATTGGGATCCCGGGGCCGTCATTGACTATGCTGAAGACACCCTCCGCGAGGTACTGCACCTGGATGTAGGTCACTTTCGAGTACTTGCGCTGGCTCGACTGCACTGCGCAGCTCATGGCGTGGTCCGAGGCGTTGACGAGGTACTCGTCCATGCACTTCATCAGCGCGGGCGTGTGCTGCCTTTCGATCTTCTTTACCGCGATCGTTGCCGGAGGTGGGCCTGCCGGTCCTTCCAGCTGGTCGGGTTGCGGCTTTCCTCGCACGTGAAACGCTCCCAGGAAGTCGGTGATCACGCACCGGGCAGTAGACCCGGTCCACATGCTCTTCTCGAGCGCATGTTGCCGGGCGTCGTACTTCTTGTACTGCACTTGGGCAGTCGCGGCGTCCATGGTCGGTTTGCCCTGTCCGCGTAGGCGGCCGGAGATCGTGACTGTGTGTCGTGTTTGAGGTGTCTTCAATTTCACCCCCCTTTTCTGCGGCTGTCCCATCGGCTGTCCGGAGGGCCCGCACGTTGCAGCCGGAGGGACAGCCGATGGGACGGCCGCAGGGACAGCCGGAGGGGGCAGCCGGTCGGCGGCACCAAAAATGGGCCGAAGGGGCGGCCGGCACTAAAAATGGAGCAAACCCCCCGCCGCTCAGTCGTAGCTCATCGCCCCTATGAGGGGGTCGTTGTCCTGCTCAAACAACACGTTGTACTTGCCGGAGAGTTTGTACGGCAACTCGTCAAGGTGGTCGCCGCCGGCGCCAGGGCCCGGGTGGTAGCCGGCCGCAAACGGAGACGCATCTGAATGGTCCGGGACGAAGGCTGCCGAAAGCGTACCGCATGCATGGTAGGGCCTCGACCCGCCCCAGGCGGCCGGTACGCCTGCATAGTGGCTGTATTCAAGCAATCCAAGGCCTTCTCCGGGGCGCGGGGGCAGCGATACGGCCCCATAACCGCTGCCTCCTTCTGTGGGTATGCCGTTGGCCCCCCAATTTTCGAAATGGTATGCCGCTTTTCCAGTCCGGGTGTGGCCGTCTGGGTCCAGCTCGAGGGCCCGCGAAGCTCCGGTGATCCGATGCACCCCGTGGGCGCGTTCGCCGTGCACCGCAACTCCGGAGGCTACGGGTGCGCTAGCGCACAGCTGTTTAGAAGGAGGCAACCTGCTGGCATAAAGCTGCCCCGGTGCTGCTTCGAATTCCTGGTACGCGCGCAGCGTCTCGGCCGGCCCGCCGTCATCTTCCCCCGCTAGGTGGTTCGCGTGGAACTCGTCCGACGAACTTTGGCAAGAAAACATCACGACCGCCAACACGCAGAGCACCGCTGCGACCGCGAAGATCGCGGCTGACTGCGAGGGCATCTTCGGGGGCACGGTTATCACAGGCCACTCAAAACCGGCGAGACGAACTCGGGCTCGGACAGAGGCCAACGATCGATCATCGGAGGACCCGGTATGAAAGCGCTGCTGAGGGGCGCGGAGTTGGGTGGGCCGTAGACGAGCATAGCCATGTAACAGACCACCAATACCAGGACGACTAGCAAGCCTCCCTTCAGCGCGGCCGCGTATTCGAGGTTCATTGTACTGTCGCCGAGGCGTCTATATGATGACGGCGGGGAACCCGGGGGTAATTCTCGGTCAGAGCTTGCTGAACAAGTGCTCCCGAAACTTAGTCATTGCCACGTCGTCCACCCTCCACTTTCTGTAGTGCGTGTACGGCACGCCTTCGAGACGCGTGCGGATGTAGTAAAGCACGTACACCCCGCACTCGGTGTTGCTTTCCTGGTGACATATGCTCGACACCACGATGGTCTCCACCTTTTGGGTCGCAAATTCCTCTCGCAACGCCGCGGCCGCCTTTTCCATCCATCGCACAACTGCTGGTGCCGGCGGGTTGCCGGCCGAGTTAAAGTACTCCACGGACCACGTGTCGCCCCGCATGTCGACAAACACACACACCCAGTGCTTCCCCTTGCCGGCGGAGTAGTCGGTGTTCAAGACGCAGGCAAACGTCTTACACTTCCGGGTCACCGTCTGTAGGTTTCCGCTCTTGCTGTCGAACACAACCTGCGCCTCGTTGCCGCGATGGACGATGGGCATGCAAGCGCGGCCGAACTGGTAGTCCTCTTGCTCGAAATCTATCATGCTGAACGGACAGTTGCAGAAGTCCTGAAACTCCGCGGCCCACCTTTGCAAGACGTCGTCGATGTTGTAGTTGCTGAGCAGCGAGGTGGTGTCCCGTGGGCCGGCCGGCTTGAAGTCCTTTGCAACTTCCTTCTTGTACTGCTCGACGCCTGCTTGCCCGTTGGTCTCCACTATGAAGTCCATGATCTTCGGGTGGGTGACCACCTTTTCTTCCGGTGTGTCGGGCGGGACCTCGAGTATCTCGGCTGCCTTGGCAATTATGTCCTCCGGACGACCGGCAGCTCCCCGGCCGGTGGCTGCCTGGCTAGTAGCCGCCTGGCGATGCGACGCGCCGTTGCTCACCACGAACTTGTACACATCGGCCAACACCGTCTTGGAAGAACACACTTCCGCGTCCCCCCTGCTGCACGAACTTTCGGAGGTGGACACCCTCAAGACATTGTCGCTTTTGGGCACCATTCCTCCGCTGGCCAAGCTGCCCGGTCGGAAATTTGACAGGCCGCACGTGCCTTATAGACGGCCCAGACTTTGTGGACAACGATAACCCGGCCGCGTTCGCGTTTGCGGCCACTTCACTATGTCCGATGACCACGCAGGCCCAGCTTCGTCCTCACAGACTCCCAATGTACCGCTGTTGGTTGTCCCCTGCCCCTCCAGCGACGATCCCCAGGACGTGGTCGTCGTCACCGCGTCCGACAGCAGCTCGGTCCGTGACGGCACTTCGCTCGACAGCAGCTCGGACGATGGCGACACTTCGTCCGGCAGCAGCTCTTCGGAAGACGAGCTTGCGGCATTTTCGGTCGGCGCGGCGGTTGTTGATATGCCACAGCCCAGCGCCATGACCCGGGACAAGATTTACACAGGGGCGGCGTCCCCAGCTGCGCCGGATACAATCCACGTTGTGGGTGGGTGCAGGACGCAATTCGGAGGGTGGGGTGCCTACGAGATAGACCGCCGAGCCGCGCGCCGCGCCTTGGGTGGTGGCGTCGCCCACCCTGGAAGTTCGTACTATGGTGGTCGTACCTACATCACGGGCCTCGACGCCGTCGAGAGCATATTTGGCAACGGCCAGGTTACCGGAGGCGGTAGTGAAGACCCCCCGGCGCTTACCGCTGCAATTGAACGGCTCCATGCTGCTATAAGCACTTTGGAGAACGCCGCGGGCACCGCCGAATGGTGGGATCAGAATCCCGTGGCTACGCTCACCAGCGTGAACTTACCCGCGATTGCGGCGGGCATCCGCCGGGTAGGACACGGCACTCCTGAACAAGTCCGGGACGCCGTAAGGGTGGCTTTAGATCTGTATGATACATTGCCCTCGTGTGGATGCCCCGCGGAACAGCGGGCGCGATCTGACGAGGCCTTGAAGATTGGCGTGGAACTTGTCGCTGCCGAGACCGAGCGGTCCCCACTGCTCGGTACCTGCGTCGAGTGCGTCGATGTCGACGCGGTGCGGAGCCTCGAAGACTCATGCCGGGGGTATGCCGGCGCGATCGAAAAATGCAACGCACGGGCCGCCGCTTTCGTCGACCAAGTTGCCGTCGCTTTAGAGCAGTCGGTTCTGGGTTAATCCAAACCCGTTGCTTGCAACTGGTTAATCCAAACCCGTTGCTTGCAACTGGTTAATCCAAACCCGTTGCTTGCAACTGTAGTTGTCATATGTCGCGGGGGCTCGCGATGTCGCGGGGGCTCGCGATGTCGCGGGGGCTCGAAAAATGTAACCAACAGCTGATCGGCCACGTGAACCTACACCAAGGGGGACATGTGCAAGGCTCGGCAGCCTGGCTGCTCGCGAGGGGCACCATGTTCGGCGGGTCAGAGATCGCGGCCCTCATGGGAAAGGACCCGTACAAGACAAAGATGGACCTGATTGCTCGGAAAATCGGACTCGACACGGGGGGCTCGGTTGGCGTTGCCTGCTGGTGGGGAACTCTTTTCGAGCCTGTCAGCGAGCGGGTGGTCGAATTAGACTGTGGCACAACTATATACGGCGCCAGTATTCACGTCCGGTGGGCCGACCTGCCGTATCACGGCAACAGCCCCGACGGCTACTGCACACTCATCCTTGAATATTCTGACGGTCGGTGGCAGATCTGCCACGACCTTGACGACGCTGCTCTTGAAAATAGGTTCACCGTACCGCTTCCGGTCCTCGTCGAGCTGAAGGCGCCGTACCGACGACTTCCCACCACGAGCCCCCCTTCCCACTACGTCCCCCAGGTGTGGTCGGGCATCGCCATGTCTCCCCCCACCTTGGCCGGCCTGTTTGTAGACATCGTTTACCGGGTTTGCACTCTCGCCGAACTGGGCGACAGCGCCGACTACGCCACCGAGTACCACCTTGCTGGCCGACGGAGCAAAACCCCTCCACCTTCGTGGGAAGGTGCCTTCGCGTGGGGCGCCACTGCTCTGTACGCTCCCAGGATTGGTACGCGCGCCATTCGCGCACGCCCCCAGAAACCCTGCGGAACTGCCGACATCGACGCCTACCGGATCTTGTGCTCGTACCTTGGATACGACATTGCCATGTCGGACCTGGGCGCACATGTGGCTGACCTGGGCGAGCTGGCCTCCGCGAACGCAAGCCAATTCGATAAGATCCTCGAACACACGATCTCCACTCGGGAGATACAGTACGTCCACTCTGACCCCGTGGGTATGGGCCGCCCACCGGGCGACTCCCTGTGCAAGTTCCTGGCCGACGCCGAAGCGAACGCCCCTGAACACCACTACCTCATGGGCCTCTTGCCCTGGAAGATCTTTCAGGTCAACTACCACCTGATCCACGAGCGGTTGGGGTTCTTAGAGGAGGTCGACGATCTCACCTCGACTGCTATGCGGGACATTCTGCGCCTCCGCCAAGCACCGAACCTTCACAAAGCCTTCTACGACTACCGCATGGAGCAGCCTGCCAATGCGGGTCGGTCCGGCGATCCGTCTTCCGCTGAGTGGGGCAACCCGGTGATCACGCCCGAACAGAAAAAATCTTTCTTCACCTGGTCGGCGGCCCGGCCGGCTGCGGGGCGACAACAGCCAACTGCGGGACAACTGTCGGCAATGGTTCAGCAACCGCCAACTGCGGGACAACTGTCGGCAATGGTTCAGCAACCGCCAACTGCGGGACAACTGTCGGCAATGGTTCAGCAACCGCCAACTGCGGGACAACTGTCGGCAATGGTTCAGCCTACCGCAGGCGGGCAGTCGACAACCGAGGTCCGGGCGCCAGCGTTCGCCGTCGAAAGCTCTGCAGTTCACGCCACAATCCTGAGGTGGGGAAACCTGGTATGCGCCGACTCGGACAATCGCCACACGGAGATGTAATCGCCGGGGCGGGCACCGATCCAAACTATTGCAGGGTCTCTGGCAGGAATCCGGGTAATGTCCTTCGCCTCCAGTTGGAACAGCCGCATGAACTGCTTCGCCTCTTTCTTAGACAGTATCTCGTGCCTGGGCACGATGGGTACCTCAGGGACCACGAAGGAGAATATGTGGTAGGGGTACATGAAATACTTCTCACCGGCCTGCTGCTCGTTGAGGGTGCGAATCTCGGCCTGCAGGTTCTTTTTCTCCTGGACCTCCTCGGTGGCGAGGACGATGATCTCAAGGTCGGCGTCCTTGTCCATGCCACCCCTCACCTTTTTGGCGACCGACTGCAAGAGCCGCGAAAACTCCTGCGACGCTTTGGCGAATTTCCCGTCGGACGACAGTAGAATCAGCACCATCATGTCCCGACCCCCGTCTGCGCGCCGGGCGATGATCTCCCACTCTCCTAGCTGGGTGAGCATCGTTTTCACGACTTCGCTGGGCGTCATTCCCTCCTTCAGGGCATCGGGACCCACGTGGCTGGGGCGGAGCGGCTCCTCGCTCAGCGTGAACCCGCGGTAATGGAGGAATTTGCCGAGGTTTACGTAGGCCCCCATCTCGCCCGAGTTTCGCGCGTCCATTTTGTCTCGCGTCACAGCGGGCGCGTTCCTCGGACAGGTCACGTCCCTTAGGCCAGCCTGATCTTATATCCTGCGGTGCTGATTCAAACGGGACCGTAATTTTGGTTTTCGCTCACTTCTTTGCTGCACCTGTATACCCCCGCTTCCGTCCGTGACCGAGCGCTGACAAAATGCCAGGCATGATGGACGGGCTTGTGGTCTGGGTGACCAGCAACCCCATTCCCATGGGCATCATCGTTGTGCTTGCCGTCCTGGTGGTTTGGCTCTACATGAAAGGCGGCGACTCGATGGTCTCGACCCCGGGGAAGAACATCGGCAGCATCGGAACCTCCAACATTGTTTCCGGTGGAAACAATCCCATGTGGGCCCACGGCAGCCAAGCGGCCGGCGGTCACCTCGAACAGGCCGCCGGCACCACTGGTGCGGCCCACTGGCTTCACCAGGGGCCTGCCTCGGCCGCCTCTGCATCCGCTGCATCAAACCCCTGGGCAGTCTCCGATGCACGAACTGCCGCGTTGAGGGGCAGTGCCGCCTACGCTGCTGGGATCGTCGGCTTGTCGGCGATGGACATCGACGGCGGTCCTACCCTCGCCCAGGTGATGGCCTCCTGCTCGAGCCCTTCGCCCGACGCGGTCGAGGACATGAAGATGGCCCACATGGTCGGCAGCGTCGACCCCGCAAAGGTCTAAGTGTGCCCCCTTCGAGGCGTAGCCCGAAAGGTACAATTACAGTAACCGCGTTTTTGCAGATTCTCTGCGCCACTATACTGCTTGAGCAGCGCTATTCCCCGGCTCGGGACTAAACCCTTCGCCCGAGACAGAAATCATGGCTGACCGAGCGGACCAGTTTTCCTGCTGGGACTTTGCCCAAAGCTACCCATTGATCACAGGGCTCATTGTCGTCCTTGCGGTGGTCGCCATCTACTTCTTCGCAATCTGGATGGGCTGGCTGGAAGGCTATGGCGGCTCCAGCGACAACTTCTCGAGCCCGCCCGCCCGGAAGAAGAAACCCTCTAAGAAACCCCCAGCCAAACGCGCAGCCTCCGAGGAGGACGCGGACGTGGAGGAGCTGATCGAAATTATCAACTCTTGAGTTTCTGGCGACAGCCTGCGGCCCTTTTTGTTGGCGCGGCCCTTTTTGTTGGCGCGGCCCTTTTTGTTGGCGCGGCCCTTTTTGTTGGCGCGGCCCTTTTTGTTGGCGCGGC
>Ga0105055_10005085_pt1 | contig 18811 bp, 15 predicted proteins | sample BON03_FD_78090 | JGI IMG/M metagenome (GOLD analysis project Ga0105055, IMG submission 78090) | Freshwater microbial communities from Lake Bonney liftoff mats and glacier meltwater in Antarctica - BON-03 | ecosystem: Environmental > Aquatic > Freshwater > Ice > Glacier meltwater | place: Lake...
AAAAGACCCAGAAAGAAAGTGAAAGTGTCATCCGATGTGCGTGTAATCAGCGGGCAAGGGGCAAAAATGAATGAAATGTAAATGTATGGTTTGCTTGGGAAGCCGCAGGGCGTGCGCCTAGAAAAGGAATAACCAAATTTTGTCGTGCTTTGTGTTTTGAGTGTGAACCTTGGTGTTTTCTTTTAGCTTTACAGCTTGCTTTTGTTTTTTAAATAGGGAGGTTAAATTGCACACAGTCTGGGCTTACATTTTAAAGGGGCCGTCTATTCGCTTTTCCTTGACGTGGAGAGGGTGGGGGGGGTGGGCAGTCGACCCCCTATCAGAAGGGATGCTTGAAAATTGACAACCATTGGGATGCGAGGAGTCCCAATTCACTTCGACTTGGTTTCATCAGTGGTCAACAGATGCTGCTGACCTGTCAGCGGGAACTTCAGCCTTCACCATTCCCATGACCTCCTCCTCACACTTCACCTTCCCTTTGCCCTTCTCCTCTTCAGCCTCGTCCTTCACCTCACACTTCATTACCCTCCCCGTGACCTCCTCCTCCGATTTTACCATCCCCACGTCCTTCTGCTCTTCTGCCTTCACCTGCTGTTGCTGCTGTTGCTGCTGCTGCTGCTGCTGCTGCTGCTGCTGCTGCTGCTGCTGCTGCTGCTGCTGCTGCTGCTGCTGCTGCGGTGGTGGCGGACATGGCTGCTTGGATGAGAAAAAATCTGCGATTACCTTCTGCCCACCCCCAAAAATCTTCATGTGCTGTCTCGACGCCAAATGGTTCGCAAGGTTGCTGGCATTGATGGCTGTCCCGAACATCTCTTTCCCGCACTTGCATGTAGCCTTCAGGTCTTCCGCTGTACCAGTCCATTCGAAGTCCGGGCGGCAGGCCAGTGACCTCACTGCCAAGGGCAGCCATCCAGGAAATTGTGCCACTGTGTCTAATGCATAGGGTGTGATAAAGGTAAGAGTGAGTGCATGCACGAACGGCGAACATTGGGCTTAGCTCCCGTCAAAAAATCTCGAGCGAGAGCTTTCATCATCATGCCCCTCGGTCAAATCCACATTTCTCATCCCATCCCCTCCTCTGCACCACATGTCAAACAGGTGCCTACGCCGTGCCCCACGAGCTAAACCTTTCGCGTGGCTGCTCCGGAAACCCCACCTCCTCCGCGAGCTATCTGAACGACCTTCCCTACTCCACTCTCGCCCCCCATCCACGCGCGCACCCACCATCACGCCTTAGCCAACAAGCATCATGGCGAACCGGACGGATCCCACGGTGACGACGGTGCACGGCACGAACCCGCAGTTCTTGGTGGAGAAGATTTTACGGCAAAAGATCTACAACAGCTTGTACTGGAAGGAGCACTGCTTTGGGCTGACGGCCGAGACGCTGGTGGACAAGGCCGTGGGGCTGAGCGCCTATGGTGGCCAGTACGGGGGCATGCAGAAGCCAACCAAGATCATGTGCTTGATCCTGAAGATGCTACAGCTCCAGCCCGAGAAGGAGATTGTGGTGGAGTTCATCAAGAACGAGGACTACAAGTATTTGCGCGTGCTGGGTGCGTTTTACCTGCGCTTGGTGGGCAAGCCGCTGGACATCTACCAGTACCTGGAGCCCCTTTACAACGACTACCGCAAGCTTCGGTTTCGGGGCGTGGCGGGCTGGGCACTCAAGCACATGGACGAGTACATCGAGGAGCTGCTGACGGGCGATTATTGCTGTGACGTTGCCTTGCCTCACCTGCCCAAGCGGCATTTGCTCGAGGATCAGAAGCTCCTTACCCCCCGAATCAGCGCCTTGGAGGACGAGGATCTCGACCTGATAGAGGATGGCAAGGAAGGAGAGGGAGAGGAGGAGGAGGAAGAAGATATGCAGGAGGCACGCAATGGCAAGGGCAAGAGCCGGCGGCCTCGGAGTGACGACGAGGAGGAGGAGGACGACGAAGACGAGCAAGAGCGGGAGAAGGGGGATAAGGACAGCCGGCGGCGCCACCGACGCGACCGCTCTGCCTCGCCTCAGTCGCGCGATAAGCGGGGCCGGGACAGAGGGAGGAGGGACGAGGGGGAGATGGACGAGGTGGAGGAAAGCCATGCTCGCCGAAGGAGGAGTGCTAGCCGCAGTCCCAAGCGTCGTCGTCGGCATTCTAGGTCTAGGTCAGCTTCCCGTTCCCGTTCCCCGCGCAGAAGCCACCGTGACCACCACGATGACCGTCGGCGTCGCCGCCGCTCCCCGAGCCCCAAACACCGCCGCCGTTCCCCCTCTCCCTCCTCCTCGTCCTTGAGTTCGCCCTCGCCCCCCCGAAAAGACAGCAGCGGGTGCGAGGATGAGAAGAAAAAGAAGGCCAAGAAGAGCAAGAGCAAGAAGGTGCCTGTGATCAGGGGACTGAAGCTTCACAAGGTGGCAGCAAAAGCAGGGGGGGGTTCGTCGTCGTCCTCGTCGGCAGCGGCTGCTGAAGGGGGCGGTGGTGGTGGCGGGGGTGGTGGTGAGAAGTCCGTGGGAGAGTGGAATGAAATGCGGGCCAAGTTGGGGCTCAAGCCCTTGCAAGAGTAAGGTAAGAATAGGAAATCAAAGCAAAGGGACGAATAAGACTTGAGACGCAGAAGACAGAAAAATGCAGTTGCCTTCTTGCCGCTTTCGTACATTTGCGCATTTTCAGTTTTTACTTTTAATCTATGGTTCATTTCAGTTTCATCTTCTTCTCTTATTCTCACTATCATCCTTGATAACCGTGGCCTTTATATCCACCACATCTCCGATGTCTGTCCTCCTCACATCTCGTCTCTGTTTAGGCTGCTGCGCCTCCTCCTCTGCTTCAGCCTTGCGGAAGAAGAACTCCAGCAGAAAGGCAATGGTGGCCGTGGGAATCACATCTGTAAACGGAAGTAATTCTTCCAACAAGTTGACGGCAGCCAATACGTTGCTTCCATACAACAGCCGGACCAGCAATGCACTCACAGGTGCCCAGAGGAAATCACTCGCATCCCCAAGCCCGGGCACAAGCAGTGAACCATCACCGATCAAGTCAATGAGAATGCTGGCCAGCAATTTACCCAACAAGACATTGCTGAACGGAGGCAAAGAGGTGGGCGTAGAGGGCGGCGACACTGTTGCTTTTCTCTGTCCCGGCGTCGCGTTCGAGGTCGGTGGACTTGCGACTTTTGGGCCAAGGAGGCCGGCGAGTATTAGCGGCAGGCCAAAGGTCAGGATGGCAATGCCGGGGACAAAGAGCGCACGGAAGGCATCACGAAACGACTGTACGTCATTCGCAACCATCACGGACACCAAGGACGTGGCAGCAGTGGTGGACTCGGCGCACACGGCAGTTGACGACGGTGGAGGAAAGTGGGTCCGTCTTGAGGCATAGGAGACCGATGGAAGGGGGCGAATGAAGGAGCTGCGACTGCCGATGAACCGTGGACTTTGTCGAGTCATGGCCCACCTGTCGTGGTGGGTTTGTGGGCTTGTCAGTGGTGCGTGGTGTGTGGCGTCGTGTCTGCTCTGGTGCTGCGCCTGAGTCGCCGTCGGCGAGGCCCCCACTGCTTCAAGCAACCTTGCCCTTCTTGCTTTTCAGGCGCTCGTGCACATGCCCAGAACGGCCACATGCCCCGCAGCAGAGCTCTCGCCAGCCTGTATTGCTGGCCTGGACAGCCACACGAGGCCAGCACCCGCAGGGCACGCAGGAAAAGCTCGAGTGGGAGGCAGAGGGGTGGGGAGGTTAGAGGTTAGCAATAGGATTCTAAAGAAAAAGCCCTCCCAGAGGGTGCACTCTAAAGAAACAAGACAAGACAAGATAATCCACCAAGTGCACAAGACCAGAGCGCCCTGCTTTTGGGTATGTGATGCTCTGCACGGTGCAGTGTCGGCCTGCTTCGGCATGCGCCATAAGAAGCCCCCCCCCGAGGATGTACTCTAAAGAAACAAGACAAACAATCCACCACATACACAAACACCTCACACAGCACACAGCACCATGGCAAGCACGGGCATTTGCAAAGGCGAGACGGCGTGGCTACAAAAGACAATCACAGTGCAGGCCAAAGGGCGGGGCTGCGACCTCATCACGAAACAGGTCGTAGATGCCGTCCCCGAGCTGCGGCAGTTTCAGGTCGGCACCCTCAGCGTCTTTATCCAACACACATCTGCCTCCCTTTCTATCAATGAGAACGCCGACCCGACTGGTAAGTGAGTCGACATTTATTGTCTGTTGATTCATTTATGTACATCTCCTCAATTGCAAGAGCTGCACCTTCTCAATACCTACCCACAACCAACCCACAAAATCAGTCCGCACGGACATGGAAAAAGCCCTCAATATGATTGTGCCAGAAAAATGTAAGTTGTCGCCAGGAGCTCCCCCGAGCGTGAGATTGGGCTCTGATGACGATGACGATGAATCGCTGACGACAGACAAACAAACAGGGGCTACGGAGGGCTTGCTGGATCACGTCGACGAAGGACCTGACGACATCACTGGCCACGTCAAGGCGAGCCTCTTAGGAGCCAACTTGACCATACCGATCACGAAGGGACGCCTTGCACTCGGCACGTGGCAGGTTGGTTCTTGGGTCTTGGTTCTTGATTCTTCGGTTAACTCGCGTTTTTGCCCTTCTCTTTTCATGAGCCGGTGGACATAACTACTTAGTCGCTTGACCCTGTCTTGAAAATTTTGTTTTTCACTACAGGACCACCTGATTGAGGTCGTCAACCATTGCGCCACATCACACAGGGCATCTATTTGTGCGAGCACCGCAACGCCGGCGGGTTCGGAGGAGGCCACGCACGGCGTCTTATCATCACCGTGCATGGTCTGGTGTCTTCTTGAGCGTTGGGGAGAAATCAGGAGAATGTAGAAATGGACGAGAAAGAACAAAGACGCGGCCTATGCAACACACCCTTGGCAAGTTTGAGTGGGGAAAGTGGTTGGCTGAATGACAGAAGGAAAATACCAAAAAGAATGAACGTCAAAAGAAGAGAGCGCGCTGTGCCGGTATAGCCCTTTTGCTTTTTGTCCTTTTCCATTTCTTCAAAAGAAACCATGGATTGATTGCTTGGCTGCTTGTGATATTACGGACGACATGCGGGATTTAAGGAGAAGCGGTTGGGCTCTCCAGGTCGCAGCTGGCACATGGAAGAAGAAATGCACCCACGACGCTTGTTCCATCTAAAGTGAATTGTGCTGTTCCAAAATCGAGAGCCACTCTTGTTTGCAATATCTTTTCTTTCTTGTTTTTGGGGTCTTCGTCAATTTAGGTCAATTTTAGTTAATTCTTTTTTCCTTCATCGATGATGACATTGGTAAAGTCATATACGCATCGAGATGGCGTGATCTTCTAGATGTTTGGGTGTCGTACTATGTTGGTGTAATTGGTGCTTCGCTGCAGCCAGCGGCCAACCTCCCCGTGGTCTGTGCAGCTCGGCTCGCCATTTGAAGCCACAACAACCCATGACGCTCTCCGTGTCCAGTAATATGAATCACGCTGCTCCCAATTTGCGGCACCACAGTGCTTCACATCACCTATTGCCTTTGTGTCTGGGGTTTCGCTGCTGCTGCAGAGGCAACCTCCCCATCCGTGAGCAGCTCTGCTCGCCGATCGAAGCACGCACACGACGACGTTGGAATGGGGCTCTCGAGCAGCGGTCGGCCCCAAGAATGTCGCTGTCTGTCGATCGGGACACCAACCTCGACCCACACGGCGCACAAAGGTTCATTCTCAATGTGCCCCAAAGGCATGGGCGCTTGCGGGAGACACGGGTGCACACCTGGTGTCTCGCTTTCTCATGACCAGAATCGCCAACACTTTCAAATGTATGGGCTTCACCCCCCCTTCGCTCGCCTTGCTTGTGCTGCAGCTGCAGGAGAGCAGGCATATGGTTCTGCTGCTGCGGCGCACCACACCTCGCCTTCCGAACGACTGACCCCTCCCCGCCCTCCTCCCTCCCACACAACTCTTGCCACACAGTCAAAGCCCAGGATCTTGCGTGGGCGTGGTCCCTCGCCTTCCCCTGCTGCTGCGCATACCTCCGGAGAGAGAGGATCATGAAGACCCGACAACATATGGCGGCCCCTTCTGGGGCAGGCGACAAGCCCTCCTCGCCGTCCCCCACCTCGTCCGCAAAGACCAAGGCGCCTTCCCAACGCCCTGACCTGCTCCTCCTACTCAGCTTTATGGGCGTGGCCTGTGTGGCTTTCATCGGTACGTCTCAAGCCCGCATGTGTATGTCTCTCCTTCTCCCTTGCCTTTGAATTGGACGTCCATCGGTGCATCTGTGTGTGTATGCCCATGCGAGAACGCATTGACACAATGTTGTCCGGAGCCTCGGTGCGCTTCAATGGTGGGATTGCTGGGCTGTGGGCGGTTCCCTCGTGCTGTTTTTCTCTCCTTGCAATTCAAAAATGCCAAGGCCGCTCAAGCCCTGACGCCCTTTGCAAGAGACTATTCTCCCCGCGTATCAATCACTCACCTCCCTGAACTCCTTCCTCTCCACCCACACAGCTGGCCTGTACCCCACCGAGACAGAGGCCATGGTCCAAAAGACCAAGGGCTTCGTGACGGGTCTGTTGACAAAGAGCAGCAGCAGCGACTACAGTCCCAGTAACATCAAGACCTTTCAACGCGTAGTGGTGGACCCCAACCCATCGCGCGATGTGGCCTACCCCACGGCACGTCTGCTGGGGCCGGAGGTGACGGAGGAGGAGGTGAAGAAGGCCCCCTTCCGCCCGCACATTCTCACGGACTCAATCAACCCGCCCGTGACCCCCCGCCATGGCGCCGGCGAGATGGGCGTCTTTCTGTACCGCAACGGCTTCTCAGAGGACCCCTTAAACGCCATCGTCTCGCGGAACAAGCTCTGCCGCTCCCCGGATGCCCTGGCCTCAACCCTGAGCGGGGAGGTGGACGAGGAGTGGGGCTGCACGGAGGCGGGCGGTTGCCGGGTGTTCCTGCACAATGGCTGGGAGGTGTCCAATTGCGAGGAGCTGGTGGAGGACGACAAGCTCTGGCTTGTGCCGCGGCATCGGGAGTTCATGTGGCCGACTTTCAAGCGGGGTCATCTGGTGGAGGTGCGGCACGTGGCGTCGGGTAACGGCGAGCCCATCGTCGTCGAGACCCTCTCCGAGTCCCCCAAGGTCTTCCACCTCAACAATTTCTTCACTTCCGAGGAAGCGGACGAGCTCATCGACAACGCCCTCAACCTCAACGACCACATCGATGGCCTGCATCGCTCTACCACGGGGCAGGGCAAGGCCGCGCAGGAGGACAGCCACCGGACGAGCGATAACGCTTGGGATATGGTCTCCCCTGCTTCCCTTCGTCTGAAGCGCCGCATCTTCGAGCTGCTGGGCATCCGTCCCTACAACAACGCTTGGGCGGACGGCTTGCAGATTTTGCGGTATAACACCACGCAGGCTTATAATAGCCATTTTGATTACTTGGAGACGACGGAGACGGGCCGCTTGAACTCGGCCCGGCGGGGGGGCGCGAATCGTTTTGCTACGGTGGTTGTGTATTTGACGGACGTGGAGGTGGGTGGAGAGACGGTCTTTCCTGAGGGGAAGGCGTTGGATGGGACGGATAAGAGTTATGATGAGGTGTTGGGGGAGATGAAGGAGCAGGATATTGATTTGCAGGCGATTGGGATCAAGGCTGGTTCTTGGCAGGAGCGCTTGGTGGTGCAGTGCCGCAGCAAGCTGGCTGTCAGGCCCATGAAGGCTCAGGCCGTGCTTTTCTATGACCAGCTCCCGGAGGGCGGGCAGGACGATGCCTCGCTGCATGGGGGCTGCCCGGTCTTGCAGGGCGTTAAATGGGCTGCTAATCTGTGGGTGTGGAATGGTAAGGTGCACGGCCCTGATGAGATTGATGGCTCCAGCAGCACGGATGGTGGAGACAGCGATGGCAGCCACCAGGCGGAGTTTGTCAGCCTGGTGCCTGGTCATAGCTTGTATTGGCAAGACACCTTTTTTGCAGAGCTGGTGAAGAATGTGCCCATGCGTATGAATACCTTTAATGGCCATGTTTTCAACATTTACGAGGGGAGCAGTGTGGAGGAGAAAGGCGCGCTTGTGGCTACGTACACCATGAAGTCCGGCCGAAGCTCCAAGGACGTGCAGACGTATGTGTCTAATGGCTACCAGGAGGAGGAGGAGGAGGTGGAGGATGAGGAGGAGTGGGAGGAGGAGGAGGAGGAGGAGGAGGAGGAGGACGAGTGGGAGGCGGAGGAGATGTGGAGTGAGGGTGGCCATGAGGCCTTCGAAGACGAGGAGGACGAGGAAGATGAGATGATGGAATGGAGTGAATGAGCGGGGTGACGGCGATCGTTGCGGGAAGAAGGCCAAAAATCAAGAGACAGGACAGTGTGTGAGAGGGTGTCACTCATATACATTTTCAAGAAGGAAAATAAAAAGGGGTTCTGGGCCTCACAAGAAACACCACCAGCAAAAAGCACACACAGAGAGGTGTTTCGGTTTGGGATTTGAGCACAATTTACATAGACAGTGCGGGCTATTGAAAAAAGCCAAAAAGAGAGAAACAAAAATCAATGTATGGGTAGTTCAAACTGCGCTTTGCGGCTAGGAGAGAGTGCGCCGCCTGTCAAGCTCTCAATTTACTTTGGCTGGGTTAGATCCGAAAGGCCAATTGCCAAAATGGGAGGAAGGGCCTCTCTTTGCCTAAACAATCTTTGTATTTCTCTTCTAACGATTTACCGGGCTTCAGGACATTCAGAATTACGACCAAGGGGGATTTCGTATCATTCGATTGATTAGGCATACCCCTTGTTACGACAGACAGGGCCCGGATTGCTGCGGCTGGTGACCTCCCCACCGTGGGTGGTGGTCGATCGATGCTGCCTCTTCCTTATCTGCTTTTGCCTCTTCCCCCCGCAAAAGATCCTTCTCAATCTTGCAGCTCACCATGTGGATTCAGTGGATTCTGACGATGGCGTCCCTAGTGCATTTTCTAAAGGCTAGTACTTCTTGTGCTTGCCCGGCTTGTCTGTTGAAGTTTAGTCAGCGATGATGCCGATGACCGGTTCGAATGCCTCCAGGCCTCCATCATCCATGCAGCATTCTCACCACTCCACCCTTCCACACACACAAAATAAACAGCACCACAAGCCGGCACAATTTGCACTTCATTGCCTGCGTCAACGCCCTTGCCTCCAAGGAGGATGGCCTGCTCCCTCCGGGGCATAGCTACGCTGCTGCTGGTCCTCCTTCTTCTGCCTGCCACACCCGTCATCGCCTTCAATGCCCCAGTCTTGGCCTCTCTCGTCAACCCTGCCGTCGACACGTGTGCAGCAGACCCCGAAGGATGGGTCAAGGGCCCAGTGACCTCGGCCGCACAGGAAGCTGCAGTTCGAAAGGTGCGTTCTCTCTTATTTCTGTTGCAGAATGGCGCTGCATTAACCCTCGCCCCGCGTCGTCTGCCTCTACAGTCTGGCGCGTAGATTACGTTCTTCTTACGGAATTAGAGAATGCGAGATGCCACGAATAAATTAAGTGGCTTCATGGAAGCAGGCTCCCAAACCGTCAAATCTCTGCCAGCACAAAAATACAGCATCCCTCCCCCCAAGCCGACACTGACTTCTTCGCCTTCCAACCTTCATCAACAGGTCTTGACAGCGCAGCACAATGCCACCTTTCTGTGGGGCACCTACCAGCCCAATCAGTACTTCTGCATCAAATCGCGCACGGCTCCAGCCACCGTGGCAAGTGGCCTCCTTTGGCATGGCCCAGGGCGCACTGTGGCGGACGCTCGGAGCGAGTGTCGTCAGGAGGACCGCATCCAGAAGTATGGCTGGACGCAGCATGACGGGCGGCACTATGGGCGGCAAATCATCGACGACACTGCGCAAAAGGTGCGGCTGGTGACGGAGTACGTGCGATTGGCTGGCAAAGAGAAGGGTTATTGGGCGGCGCGCATCCACGTTACGCCCGACAGCCCAGCCAAGAAGCAAGCGAAGGGGAGCTCAGAGGAGGAGGAGGAAGAGGACGAGGACTCGGATTCCAAGCAGCAACAGCGCCCTCAGCAGCGCCCGGCAGCAGTGTATTTGTACCTGGCCATTGATTGCGACGGGAGCGTGGACGGTGGAAGGTGCCTGGGGGCGGCAGGCGGGGAAGAAGGGCTCAAGTTGCTGATCGACCGTGGCAAGGGTAGTGGGGCGGCTTACATCCACGGCAAAAGCAAGGACTTGGGCGACTTTATCCTGGAGGTGGGGATTAGCTCTGTTGGCAGCAGCAGCAGCAGCAGTAGCAGCAGCAGCAGCAGCGACAAGGGCAAGGGCAAGAGCACCGCCGGCAGTGCTGCCCCGCTCTCCATTTCGTATTGGGGCGGCTCGGGGGTGGTGCTCGCAGACCTCAAAGCTAAGCTCGAAGACGAAGGCCGGCGGATGGCAAGAGCAAGCGGCTCACCAGGACGCAAGCCGCGCGGGCTGCATGTGTTGCCTGACGAGATGCCAGCCTACAGCAATGTAGTGGTGCTCCGCGTCGCGAGTGCGGGCGCCTTTCAGGTCGACGCCCGGTTACGCGCGCGGACCCCGCCAGACGGAGATAAAAAGGAAGACGAAGACGAGGAGGATGAGCCGGGGAAGGAGGACGTCGTGAACCTCAAGGCACTGCTTGACCGCACGACGACCCAGGGCCTGCAAAAGTTTCGGGAACGCTTTACCAAGCTCTTCGCCTTGGACCAGCACGGCTACCGGGGCCGAGGCTTCACCGCGGAAGAGATCGAGGCGGCGGAAGCGGCCTTCAGCAACACGATTGGCGGGGTGGGCTATTTTCACGGCCAAACCCCCATCAAAGGTCGTAGCTTCCTTGATGGTGACGACGAGGAGGGCGGCGACAGAACAGCAGTCTTGACCTCCTTTCCCACCAGCCTTTTCACCGCTGTGCCTTCCCGCAGCTTCTTCCCCCGGGGTTTCTTGTGGGATGAAGGCTTCCACCAGCTGCTGCTGCACAAATGGGACCTGGCCTTGACCTACGACGTGCTCCTGCACTGGCTCTCGCACATGCACGCGCACCAGGACTGCCCTGACCTGGGCTGGATCCCTCGAGAGATTTCTCTGGGCGAGCAGGCTCGTCGTCGCATCCCGGCAGAGTTCCTGCCCCAGGACGTGGCAGTGGCCAACCCTCCGACGTTCCTCCTCACGCTCGAGAAGATACTGGCTCTATCCGAGGATGGGCCTCAGCAGTGCGAGCCCGACGAGGAGGAGGGGAAAGAGGGCGGGGTAGTGCCGGCTATGTTGCGACGACCTGATTTCTTGGAGGCCATCCAAGATCGCCTGGAGCGGTGGGTGCTCTGGCTTTTGAGCTCACAGCGCGGGGAAGAACCAGGGAGCTTCCGCTGGCGTGGGCGGGGCGACCCCGGCGAGAAGCTTATGGCCACAACCTTTGCCTCAGGGTTGGACGACTACCCCCGCGCCTCGGAACCTGGGCCAGAAGAACGCCACGTGGACTTGCTCTGCTGGGTGATCAAGGGGTGCCAGATCCTCTCGCGGCTGGCCCTTGTGCAGGCAGCCGCCAAGCCCGGCGGTGGCAGCGATGTGGCCGCCAAGGCGCAGCAAGAAGGAGCAGAGAAATATGCGCGGGTGGCGGAGGAGTTGCTTGGGGCCCTGGACACTTTCCATTGGAACGAGACCTTGGGCGGTTATTTTGATTATGGAATGCATTCGGAGGACGGCTTCATCGGCGAGACGTACGCTGTGCGGTGCGGAAACCCCGAAACCAAGACGGCGGTGGGCGTGCGGGTAGAGCGGAGCGTGCTGATGCAATACGACCAGGAAAACCCCGAGGGAGCTATGTCGCCCTGCCCGTCCAAGTATCCGGTTGTCTTGGGCCTGCTTTCAAACGAGCCCACCATGGCCTACGTGCGAGGCCCTGAGATGATACCACAGCATGTGTCGCGGGTGGGCTACGTCAGCCTCTTTCCCTTCTTGCTGGGCTTACTGCCACCTGACAGTCCCCGCCTTGGCCCTCTCCTAGCCTCCCTGCGGGATCCAGCCCAGCTCTGGAGCCCGTACGGCATCCGCTCCCTCTCCGCCTCAGACCCGTTCTATCAACAAGAAAACGCACCAGGTAGTATACAAAGTTATTTGGTTGAGAGAGAAGCTGCTTGATGGCGTAAAGCTTTTATGTTCTCCTTGCGTGTCTCTCCCTTGCCCTGTGTCTGTTTTTACACGTCTGTGTAGCTCACCGCATGCCAGGAGCTCAAGCCGATTTTGTCACATGCCTGTTTACTCACGCCATCTCTCCTCTCCCTCCTCCCCACCCACAGGCGATGCGCCGTACTGGCGGGGCTACATCTGGATCAACGTCAACTACTTGGCCCTCCGCTCCTTGTGGAGCCTCAGCCGCGCTGCCGGCCCACATCAAAGCGAGGCGAAAAATATGTACAGCGAGCTGAGGGACGCCCTATTGAGCACAATCTTGGGGCAGTACCAGGCCACGGGCTATTTTTGGGAGCAGTACAACGACGCCACGGGGAAGGGCATGCGATGCCATCCATTCACGGGCTGGACGGCGCTGGTCGTGAATATTATGGCGGAGGATTTTTGAAGGGGGGAGAGAGAAGATAGGGGCATGAACGCCAACAGATTGAGTGAAGTATTCATCGAAGGAATGGTCAAACTTCATCCATGGACACACAACAAAAGTACGCACAAAGAAGCAAAGACACAAGCGCTTGGTACCCCCCTTGTCTGCAAGGGAAGAGGACAGATGTTCAAAGAAGAGCAAAATTACGACGAGCAGCGTGGCCGCTGCATATACGCGCGGGCCCGTTTTCTTTTGTACGAATATGCGGATATGGGGAAAGAAACTCGCTCAGCCGCTCAGTTGCTCACCTGCGACACGCAAAATACACACACACACAAACCACAGGCATGGAAAAGAAGCTATATTTGCCCTCTCTCCAACTCTTCCGGCAGCTCGTCGAGCATGGACATCGCACCGCCGTCGTCACGTCTCAGACGGGTTATAGCTTGACGTACCGTGAAGTGCTGCGCGAGGCTACCCGAGTCTCAGCCATTTTGGGTCGAACAGAAGGGCCGCTGTCGTCGTCAACGTCTCCGTCATCCTTTCGCCCCATCGCCCTCCTAGCCCCACGGGACCACAGCTTCTGCGTCGGTTATATGGCCGTGTTGCACGCCGGTGCTGCCGTCGTGCCAATACATTCGCGCAACCCGCCGGCCGAGACGGAGTATATTTTGCGAGATGCTGGCTGCATGCAAATTTTGCTACATCCCGAGCTCCGGCCTGCGTTCGAACCCGTGCTTCGCGGCGCGAAGGGCTTAGATATAGAAGTCGTGGACCTGGTGGTGGATGGGAGCCGTGCGCCTGATGCCAGCACCCTTTCTTCATACGAGGACACGGTCACGCCAAGACCAGCAGCCCAGGAGGTGGAATGGTTTGACATGTCAGAATCGGCGGATGCCATGGTCGTTTATACCAGTGGTACCACCGGCCGGCCCAAGGGCGTGGTCAAAACGCACGCGCAGCTTGCGGAGATGTGCCGCGCTGTCGTGGATGCATGGACTTATACGCCGGCAGACCGCGTCCTGAGCTTTTTGCCCTTGCATCATCTCCACGGTTTACTCAACAAGTTCCTTGCAGTCTTGTGGGCGGGGGGTGCTGTCGAGTTTCTAGGGTCCCCCACGGCCGCCGCCATTTGGCAGCGACTCGCGGATCCAACCAAACAATCGCTCACCATATTTCATGCAGTGCCCACCATATATTCACTCATGCTGGAGGAGCTGGAATCGGGCCGCCTGAACGGAGTTTCCCAGGCACGCGCGCTGCAGCACCTACGCAAGATGCGCCTCATGGTTAGCGGCTCGTCTGCCCTACCACAGTGTCAGTTCTACGAGTGGGAAGCCCTGACGGGCCATCGCCTTCTGGAAAGGTACGGGACCACCGAGGCTGGCATGATTCTTGGCAATTCGTCCGCCCGCTTTCCTGGATATGTGGGTGGTCCTTTCCCGGGCGTGGAAGTCCGATTGGTGGACGTTGACACAGGCGCGGACGTGACAAGGGAGCTAGGGGCGCAGGGAGAGGTGCGCGTGCGATCACCACTAGGCCTATTTAGTCGCTATCACAACCAGGAGAAGGCCACGCGCCAGGCCTTTGACGAAGAGAATTGGTACAAGACGGGCGATGTGGGAGAGTATCACGAGGAGAAAGGGTACAAGATACTGGGGCGCTTATCCGCCGACATCATCAAGTCAGGAGGGTACAAGCTTAGTGCGTTGGAAATAGAGTCCGCCATTCTAGAGCATGAACTGGTTGCGGAGACAAGCGTGGTGGGGAGGAATCACCCTCAGTTTGGGGAAGAGGTGGTGGCTGTTGTGCGGCTGAAAGAGGACAGCATCAGCAGCAAAAACACGGAGATGACGATTGAAGACCTTCGGCCGTTCTTGGCCAGCCGCTTGGCGCCATATAAATTACCTCGCACACTTTTTCTAGTCATGTCTCTCCCTAAGAATGCCATGGGAAAAACAAACAAAAAGACTCTACTACAAGACCTGGGCATGGCAGACGAGAATAAGATGTAAATGAATACCAAAACAAAAGAATAAAGACTGATGAATGATGCTCGAGGACTGACGGACGAGACTTGGCAAGTAGGTTGACGCAAGGTGTACGTGCCAACGTGGGGAGCTTGATCTCTCTCATACCCGGAGCGTTGCATGTTCAGCTCGAATGCACCGCAAATGCCCACCATTTGTCGCTTTGTACCCCAAAAACAAAGCAGCCAGCACCAATATTAGGAGGCCTGGCATGTGTTGAGTGGAATGTGCTTACCCGTGTGTCCGGCGGGCAGATTTTATGGCACTTTTACGCAAAGTATCTTCATTCTCATTCTAACCACCCCTCTCCACCACCACCCTTCACCACTCACACACACACAGGCAAATGGTCAAGGCCACGGAGGATGGCGGCACAGGCCATGCTGCTGGAAGTGGCAGCATCCGGAAGGACAAATCCAGCGCCACGGGCAAGATGACTACAAAAGGCAGCAGCAAGAGCCTGCTCCCCAAAGCGGTCAAGACGCCCCTGACCCTGGTGGAGCGGCAACGGGATGCCAAGGCAAAAGTCTTGTACGAGGGGGAGATGGGACCCAACGCGGTCAGCAAAATGACGGACAAGCGGCTCAAGACCAAGCTGAAGCAGTCGGAAAAGAAATTCAAGGACGCGGCGTTGGAGGCGGCGCGTTCCGACATGCTCTTGCCACAGGAGGTGGGGTACTTGGAGCCGGAAGGCCCCATGGAGCAGACGTGGAGGCTGACACAACGGGAGTTGAAGCGGCACGTGGACGTGCAGACGGCCAGCCAAATTTTTGCCTTGAACTTGCCGACGCTGGGGCCGTACACGCTGGACTGGGCACGGAACGGCCGGCATTTGCTGCTGGGCGGGCGCCATGGCCACGTCGCGCTGATTGACGCCCTGCGCATGGAGGTGACCCGCGAATTGAACTTGGGGGAACCGGTGCGGGACGTGAGCTTCTTGCACAACGAAGGTATGTTCGCCGTGGCGCAGAAGAAGTACGTGTACATTTACGACAACCAAGGGCTGGAGCTGCACTGCCTGCGGGGCCACATTGACCCGATGCGCCTGGCATTTTTGCCCTACCATTTCTTGCTCGCTTCCGTGGGCCGGGCGGGCTGGCTCAAGTACCAAGACGTGTCCACGGGGCAGCTGGTGGCGGAGTACGGCACGAAGAAGGGCGTGTGCCAGGCCATGAGGCAAAACCCACACAACGGCGTGCTGCACCTGGGACATGCCAACGGGGTGGTGTCTTTGTGGAGCCCCGCCATGGGCCAGCCTCTGGTCTCGATGCTTTGCCACCGTGGGCCCGTCACAGGCCTGGCCGTGGATAGGGAGGGGCGGTACATGGCCTCGGCGGGGATGGACGGGGAGGTGAAGCTGTGGGACCTGCGGGTGTACAAGCAGCTGCACTATTACCAATTCACCTCTCCCCCCTCCAGCGTGGACATCAGTCAGAAGGGCTTGCTCGCCGTGGGCTTTGGCTCCCACGTGACGGTCTGGAAGGACGCCCTCGCCCGTAAGGTGCAGTCGCCTTATTTGCGGCATGACATCCCGGGTAATGCGCTGGATACGGTGCGCTTCCGCCCCTACGAGGACGTGCTGGGTTTGGGTCACAAGGGCGGGTATGTCTCAATGGTGGTGCCCGGGGCGGGAGAGCCTAACTTCGATACTTTGGAAGCCAACCCCTTCCAGTCTCGCAAGCAGCGGCGTGAGGCGGAGGTGCATGGCTTGCTGGACAAGCTGGCGCCGGAGACGATTGCCCTGAACCCTAGCACGGTGGGTGCTGTGGATCGGCAGCCGGAGGAATTGATGCGGGAGCAGCGGGAGCTCATGGAGCAGGCGGACCGACGGCCGGCCAAGCCCAAGAAGGAGAAGAATCGCATGCGCGGTAAGAATAAGCTGGGCAAGAAGCTGAAGCGCAAGCAGAAGAATGTGGTGGATGAGAAGACGGTGTTGCTGAAGCAGAAGATTGATCAGGCCCGGGAGGAGGCGAAGCAAAAGGAGAGCGACAGTCGTAGCCGACAGGCGGAGGAAGCTCCGCGTGCCCTCCAGCGTTTTTTTTGAGAAGAGGAAGGGAGGGAAAATGCATGCGCATGAAGGAAGAGGTGTAGATAGTTTCATCAACAAAGTAAAATCGACAATACCAAAAAGCAAGAAACAATGGCGAGTGGAGTTATGTATATGTTTCTTTTTCCTTCTCTTACTGTACATACAATTTCTTTTTCTCACAAAAGCGCCTTCCTTCGATACTGGAGGGTGAGCGGTGGCCGTTCATGTGCCCATTTGGTCTTCTCGATAAAGTAGAGGGAGTGCTGGCCCGTGAGCACCTCGCCTTTGCAAATCACGTCCACATCTTCTGGATCCAGCTCGCCCGCGAGTTCCAACGCAGCCACCAACACGCGGCGCAAATGCAACACCTGCATGCGGCGCTGCACCTTGAAAAACGGCAGTTCAAGGGCAGGAAGCGCGCTTGACTCCTGTGCAGCTGCTCCTGCGGCTCCCGCTGCTGCCGCTCCCCCTTCCTCTGAATCCTCTGCAGGCAGACACAAGACAAACATGTCCTGGCCCAGTGGCGTGTCGCGCGGGCGGGTCTGCCACGCCGGCGGTCGGGTTGTCGAGGGGAGCGTTTGCGTCGGGGCTGGGGAGGGGTAGTCACTTTCCCGTGCCAGGTAAAATGCTTCCTCTCGTTGGCGTTCCTGCGCAAAAACATCAGGGAGGAGCTTGAGCATCATGTCCTTGAGCTGGACGTCGGGCCGCCCGAGCATACTGAGCTTGGCGCCGAGGTATGCTTGACAAGCCGCATTCGGACACCTGCTGTCTTGTTGCCGCAGGTTGCGGATGAGGCAGTCCTTGCAATAGCGACGGGAGAAGCAGCACACGAGCAAGTAGGGGTCGCGCAGGTAGCCTTCGCAGAGCGAGCACGTGAAAAAGGCGTTCAGAGTACCCGCGCGCACAGTACCAAGCCTTGTGGAGGGCAGCGCTGTCGTCGTCGTCGGCAGCTCTGGGGACGGTGGTGCCGGTGGCGCTTGGTGTTGCTGGTCGTCGTCGTCGTTGGACTGCATGACGATGGTTGATGTTGCTTCCTGCATATATATTGGACAATAGGAGGGTGGGAGGTCAGAGGCAAAGAGAAAGGGATTGCTCAGTAGATAGCGAGATGCAAGAACACAAAACCAAACAATACAAGCAAAAGCATCGAGGGCCAAATATGTCTAGCACAACAACAGTGCCTGCGCATGCACTCGACCACCATATTTCTTCTTCTTTTGCCCAAACCACCGAATGAAAAAGTCTTCGGTCCAAATTCCGCGCTCCACTACCGCCGCCAAAACCTCCCCCCCCATCCCCACCCATTCGCTTCACGTCATTTATTCTCTGCCCCCCGCTCCGGCTGCCTTCTTCTTCATGCTCGGCGCGATGATGGCGTACTCGTCCTAGAGAAGGGAAGGAGGAGAGTGAACTTGGTGAGTTGTTTACTTGGGATTTTCGTGCAAAAGAAGAGGGACAAGCGGCGAGGGGTGGGCACGAATGAAACAAAATTGCACACGCGTGCCTGCAGCGACATGGACACCAACAGGCCTTTTAGAAGAGATTCGCACGATTAAGAGAAGGAAAATACACACATACACATACCTTGCGCCTTGGGAAATACAAAACCGCATTGACAAGATAATACACGATAAGCAAATAGGTCCTAATACATACACACACATACATACACATACCTTGTCTTCGGCCAACACCCCCGTATCAATGCCTTCAAACAAAAACCGCGGCTCCACGACAAGCCGCTCGTCCAACAGCTCCTGCAAACGCGCACCTGTCGCCTTCTTCTGCAACGTCGCCACCATCCATCCCTCCGCTGCCGCCAAGCCCGACTGCACTACAACCAAGGAGGCATCCCGCAAGGACGTGGTCAACTCCCCTCCCGCCGCCACCACCAGCTTCCCAATAATGTGGCGGGACGGGGTCTCACAAGGCCCAACATACACCTTCTCCCCAGCGGCCACATGGCGTATCTCCTCGGTGGGCCGGCGCTGGAATCGGTCGATGGTATAGTAATCCTCAGGGAGCCACCGGCCCTGGGCAGCACTCTCCACCAGCCAATCAGCAGTGACAATGTGTGCGCCCGAACAAAGAGCAAAGAGGACCTTGAGCGTGCGCCGACACTCGCGATCACTAGGGACCAGCAGATGGGTGAACACGACCGAGGGATCATCAGCCTGCAGCATCTTGGGCAAGGGCGCAGCAGCCCCCCCTGCAGCGAGCTTCTT
>Ga0105055_10005086_pt1 | contig 18805 bp, 16 predicted proteins | sample BON03_FD_78090 | JGI IMG/M metagenome (GOLD analysis project Ga0105055, IMG submission 78090) | Freshwater microbial communities from Lake Bonney liftoff mats and glacier meltwater in Antarctica - BON-03 | ecosystem: Environmental > Aquatic > Freshwater > Ice > Glacier meltwater | place: Lake...
CATCCGGCCCCAGCTTGGCATCGGTGGCTGAACGCTCAATCCCATATAGGCCAAGCCGGCCTCTGCGACCACCGCCAGGGCAAACTGAATAGCCGCCTGCACCACCAACAAACCCATGAGGTTCGGCAATATATGTTGCACCGAAATCAAACCTTTCGATTTGCCAGCCACCCGCGCCGCCAGGATGTATTCTCTGGCCCACAAGCTCAAGGCCGCACCGCGCGTTACTCGCGCAAACACCGGAATATTGAAAATACCAATAGCGATGATCGCATTGATCGCGCCGGCACCAAATACTGCCGTGATCATCACTGCCATCAGCAACGACGGAAAAGCAAATATCACATCGTTGCTGCGCATCACCAGTTCGCCAAGCCAGGTCTTTTTGGCCGCCGCCAGCAATCCCAGTGGAATACCAATGCCGGCGCCGATCAACACCGCCACCAATGCGACCAGCAATGTGTTTTGTGTGCCAACCATAATCATCGACAGAACATCACGACCAAAATGGTCGGTTCCAAACCAGTGCGATAACGAGGGGGGCAGCAATTTTGCGGGAATATCGATCGCGGAATAGTCGTAAGGTGTCCAAACCAGTGACACCAGTGCAGTGATGATGACCAAAGTGACAAGCGAAAACCCGATTCGCAGACTTAACCCAAAACGGCGGCTCTGAACACTCACGCCAGTGTTTTCCTGTCCGTCTTGATGACCCTGTCCGCCACGCTTTTTCTGTTCAACCGCCACGCTCATCGACCCGACTTCCGTAAGCGTGGGTCGACAGCCGCATAGGCCAGATCCACCAGAAACGTCACCATTACCACGGCAAACACCAATACCACGACCACACTCTGCACTACGATCAAATCACGTTGCGTAATCGCCTGGAATAACAGACGCCCCAACCCCGGTAAGGAAAACACATTCTCGATAATAATGCCGCCGGCAAGCAAAAAAGGAAACTGCAGGCCAATGATGGTCAAAACCGGTACCAGCGCATTGCGCAAGGCGTGACGCCACATGGCCTGTTGCTGACTGAGACCTTTGGCACGCGCGGTGCGAACGTAGTCTTCGTTCATGGTTTCCAGCAAGGAGGTACGCAACACCCGCGCGATGATGGCTGCTTGCGGTGCCGCCAAAGCAATCGCCGGTAACAGCAAATCTTTAAGCGCCGGTAACATACCGGCCTCCCAACCGACAAAACCGCCGCCGGAGAACCATTGCAAACCCGTCGCGAATACCAGAATCAACAGCAAGGCGATCCAGAAATTGGGCAGTGCGATACCGATCTGCATGCCTGCATTCAGAACTGTATCCAGCAGGCTACCGCGACGACTGGCAGCCATCACGCCCACAGGAAAAGCAATTAACAGCGAAAGTAACATCGCCATGAGTGCCAACGGTGCGGAAACAACCAAACGTTCGGCGATCAGAGTGCCCACCGGCATCCGATAGGTGTAACTGGTACCAAACTCACCCTGAACCAGCCCGCCGACCCAGGAGAAATATCGTTGAATGGCTGGCGCGTCCAGTCCCATTTGCTCGCGCAAGGCGTTAACCGACGCCGGGCTGGCGTTCATACCCATCATATAAGCAGCCGGGTCACCCGGCACAATCTGAATCAGGATAAATATCACTGCACTGGCCGCCAGCACGGTGCCCAGATGCGAGCCCAGATGGCCCAGAAAATACACTGTGCCCATCTGCCGGATCGCAGCAACGAAGAGCAAGACCAACAGCAACGGCACAACGATTTTCAACCAACCAGCGCTATGTGTTTGGCTGGCGACTCGTGCAGAGGTGACATTATTTTGACCGTCGAACCAGGCAAACGCAGCCACATTGGCAGGTATTGGCATGTCCACCCACAAGCCGCTGAGACCGGCCTTCCAAACCCCGATGCGAGCTGACTGGAGCAGAAAAACATTAACCGCGTCATCGGCAATTCTGTGCTGGATTTTGACCAGCAATTCATTTTTACTAACTGGATCAATAGCCACTTCTGATTGCTGATACAAAGTTTTGAATTCGTCGCTGTCGTAGCCGAAGTAATAATTATCGCGGGCGTAAATACCGTAATCCATCGGCTCGATGTGCTCGACAATGGTCATATCAAAAGCGCGTCGTTTGAACACCTGATCAAGCCATTGCGCCCACTCCAGATTTTCGATTTCAATCTGCACGCCGACTTTCGCCAATTGTGAGGCAATCACCTCACCGGCGCGGCGCGCATATGGGCGCGGTGGTAAACGCAATGAGGCAGAGAAGCCGTTCGGGTAGCCAGCTTTTGTCAGCAGTTTTTTCGCCAATGCCGGGTCGTAGGGATATTGGCCGGCCAAATCCACATAGGCGGGACTCTGGCGGGTGTAATGACTGCCGATTAGCTCGCCAAAACCGAACATGGCGCCATCAATTATCGCCTGCCGATCAATCGCATGTGACAACGCCACTCGTACCTTGTGGTTATCCAGCGGTGGCTGGTGGTTGTTCATGGCCAGAATAATCTTGCCTTCCGATGCGCCAATCACCACTTTAAAATTCGGGTCGTTTTCGAACTCGGCGATATTTTCAGGCGCAGGATAATTGGGATATGCATCAATGTCACCGGCTTTCATGGATGCAAACGCCGCCGCAGGATCACTGATGAACTTAAATACCACTTCTGATAATTTTGCTGGCGCACCCCAATAGTCCGGGTTTCTGGTCAGCAATATCGAATCGCCTCTGCGCCAATCAGCAAATTTGAATGGTCCGGTGCCGATTGGTTGATTGGTCAGGTTGGCCGCACTCTCCTGCCCCACCATTACTGCATCGCCCCAGCCCAGCACATAGGGAATGGCGGTACCTGGTTGGTTTAATTGCAAGCGCACGGTCAACGGATCAATCACATCCACCTTAGAAATCGGTGCCAACAGTGCTTTTTGTGCGTTGCTTGAGTCCGGCGCAATGGCACGTTCGAGTGAGAACTTCACGTCCTGAGCATCAAACACACTGCCATCATGAAAGTGTACGCCATGACGCAGATGGAACACATACGACATGCCATCCGCGGCGACTTCCCATGATTCCGCCAGCGCCGGGACCACCGTGCCTGTTTCTGTGATACGAGTCAGACCTTCGAAAACATTGCCGTAAACGACTTCATCGACGGCTGCGGCAGCACCTGAGGTCGGATCCAGATTAGGTGGTTCCAGAGGCAGGCCGATTCGCAGGACGTTGCTGCCTGAATCCTCGGCAGCAATCGCCATCGACAGAAAAAACATGAATGCAGCAAGGGTACAAATCAAACCCCTGGCTAAAAATTTCATGGCCGCGCAGCAGCCAACTCAGGAAACTGCCCGGAAAAGACGATGATCACACATTTCCTCGAAGCAAGCGGTCGGTTGCCAGGGCCATCACTTTGGCCGAGTTGCGCATATCTTCAATAGAAATCCACTCATCCGGTTGGTGCGCCAGATCCAGCACACCCGGGCCATAGGCAATGCAGTCTTTCAATTTGCCGATGCGGTCAATGTGCTTCTGATCATAGGTGCCAGGCGAGCAAACAAATGTCGGCTCGACTTGCAACACTTCTCTAATTGCAGCAGCGGTGGTCTTGGCCACCGGTCCGTCGCGATCAGCAATACTGGGTGCGACAGCAAATAACTCGCGCATCTTGTAGCGGAACTCCGGTCTGGTCGCCGCCAGATCTTCCAGAATATCGACTACCTCAGCTTTGACTTCGTCCACGCTTTCTTCAATCAGGAAGCGTCGATCAATTACCACCCGGCAGGAATCAGCGACACAGGGCGCGGGAAGGCCCTCGAACTCCTCACCTGCCCCTCCATGTATGGAATTGATGTTCATGGATGAGGTCCGCGCGCCGTCGGGAACCACCGGCATTTCTGAAGTACGTTGCTGCAACGATGGATACAGTTGAGTTTCAAAACGATTCAGTACTGCAGACATATGCCGAATCGCCGAATCGCCCAGAAATGGCATGGAACCATGCGCAATGCGACCCAGTGTTTCAATTTCAGCCCACCACACACCGCGATGACCGATACAAACACGATCAACATTTAGCGGCTCCGGGATAATCACATGATCAACTTTCGGTTTGGAAAACCAGCCACGTTCGGCCAGATAAGCCACGCCGCCATAGCCGCCAGACTCCTCATCCACCGTACCTGATATTTCAATCACACCCGGCAAATCCGGGCAGCAGTCCAACAATGCTTCAACCGCAATAATCGCCGAGGCCAGGCCGCCTTTCATATCGCATGCGCCACGTCCGTACACGCGGCCATCTTTTACCAGGCCTTCGAACGGAGGCACCGTCCAACCCGAACCCACTTCGACCACATCAATGTGGCCGTTGAAATGCACGCAAGGGCCCGGCTTACCGCTGTCGCGACGGGTAATCACGTTAATGCGCGGATACTTGTCGCTATCGCCGGGCGCGCCTTGTGCGCGCACGTAGTTAATTTCGAAACCCTGTTTTGCCAGTCGTTTGCCGATGAATTCGGCGCAAGGTTGATATACATCACCCGGCGGATTGACGGTTGGAAAACGAATCAAATCTGCTGTCAATTGCACCAGATCATCCACCCGGTCATCAATCGAAGCAAACAGTTTTTGAATATTAGCTGACATGTTTATACCGTCACTCTTTCATTCCGCCTCATAGTTAATTCGCCTCACGCATCTGGCCGGCCAATTCATCCAAACCAGACAGAATTTCATCGGTCATTGCCACGCCGCTCACCGGCTCATCCGCCCCGGATGCAATATCAGCCGTGCGTAAGCCCTTTGCCAGCGCTCGTGCAACCGCTCGATTGAGCAACCCGGTGGCCTCTGGCTTATTCATTGAATAATTCAGGCACATGCCAAAGGATAATATGGTGGCGATCGGATTGGCCATCGTGACATCGGATATATCGGGTGCAGACCCGTGAATGGGTTCGTACAATGCCTTGCCAGGCAGATGTGGGTCAACTCTGTTCAATGTAGCTGAAGGCAACAAGCCCAGCGAACCACACAAGGCCGCAGCCTCATCCGACAAAATATCTCCAAACAGATTGTCGGTCACAATCACATCAAACTGCCTGGGCGCGCGCAATAATTGCATCGCACAGTTATCAGCGTACATATGGCTCAGTTCCACGTCGGGATATTCCCGTCCGACCTCATTGGCTACTCGACGCCATAATACGCCGGTCTCCATGACATTGGCTTTGTCGACCGAACACACTTTGTTTTTTCGCTGCCGTGCAATTTCGAATGCACAGCGACAGGCCCGCGAAATTTCTGCTTCGTTGTAAGCCTGGGTATCGATGGCCCGGCGAAAGCCATTGCTGTCAGTTTCGATGCCGCGCGGCGTGCCGAAATAAACGCCTGCCGTGGATTCCCGAACGATTAGAATGTCAGTGGAATCGATGATTTCGGGACGCAAAGAAGACGCCCCAGCCAACTCGGGAAAGCACACTGCAGGTCGCAGGTTGGCGTACAGGTCCAGCGCTTGACGCAAGCGTAGAATGCCCATTTCAGGTCGATCAGACCGAGCCAAATCATCCCACTTTGGCCCTCCAACCGCGCCAAATAAAACCGCATTCGATTGCAGAGCCAAATCAACTGTGGCATCGGATATCGGCACGCCGTGCGCATCAATCGAGGCACCCCCAACCAGATCCTGGTGAATCTGGAAATCAACACCCAGATAGCCGGAAAACCATTCCACAACCCGCAGCGTTTCGCTGAGGATTTGCGGCCCGATGCCGTCACCGGGTAATACCAGCAATTTAAAAGGACTCGTCATTGCAGAATCAGATACAGCGACCACCGTCCACCTCCAGAGCAACACCGGTGATCATACTGGCTTCATCGGAGCACAAAAAGCAGGCAGCCGCACCCATGTCTTGCGGTGTAGAGAAGCGGCCGATAGGAATGCTCGACAAAAATTTGGCGCGAATTTCAGGCGTGTCTTCACCCATAAATGTTTTCAGTAGTGGCGTTTCCCCAGCCACCGGATTCAGTGCATTTACCCTGATGCCAGCCGCAGCCAGTTCAACTGCCATTGAACGGGTCGCGGTAATCACCCAGCCTTTGGAGGCGTTGTACCAGGTCAGATTTGGCCTGGGGCTGACGCCACCGGTTGAGCCCATGTTCAAAATCGCACCACCACCCTGCTTTTTCATCAGCGGCACAACCGCCTGGGCAGTGAAGTATATGGATTTGATATTGACGCCGTAAATTTTGTCGAAAACCTCTTCAGACAAGGTGTCCAGCGCTTCAGGTAGGTGACCGACACCGGCGTTGTTGACCAGAATATCGATACCGCCCATAAAATCACAAGCTGCCTGTACCATGCCGGCAACGCCATCAGCAGAGGAAACATCAACCTGCACGCCCAGCGCATTCGCACCAATGGCTTCAGCCATGTCTTTGGCGGCATCACCGTTAATATCGGCGATCACCACCTTCGCACCTTGTTTGATAAAAGCGCGCACGATTCCGGCACCAAAGCCGGAAGCACCGCCGGTCACGACGGCTGATTTCCCCTTTAATCGCATCTATTTCATCCTTTGCCGTGGAAGGCGGCTACTGTCTTGAGTGTGGTGAAACCATACAGGGCTTCAAAACCTTTTTCACGGCCGTGCCCGGAACGCCCAACCCCTCCAAACGGTAATTCAACACCACCGCCGGCACCATAATTATTAATAAAAACCTGACCAGCTTTAATGGACCGTGCCAGACGCATTTGCCTGGCACCATCACGGGTCCAAACACCCGCGACCAAACCATAGGACGCCCCATTGGCGATTTTTACGGCCTGCTCTTCTGTATCAAATGGGATGACCACAACCACCGGCCCGAAAACTTCCTGCTGCGCCAGATCATGATCGGGCGCAACGTCTGCAAACAGTATCGGCGCGACATAATGTCCATCGGCAGGTGCGCCCTCAAGAATCGTTCCTTCAGCAGCCACGCTCAAACCGCTGCGCTTGCCGTGCTCAATAAATTGCAGCACTTTGCCTTTTTGCCTGGATGAAATCAATGGACCCAAATCCAGATCATCGATAGCGGGCCCGACCCGCAGCTGATTGAATTTTTCAGCCAACATCCCGACAACTTGCTGATACACACCGCGTTGCACCAGAACCCGTGATCCGGCCGAGCAAGTCTGACCCGCATTTTGTACGCCTGCACGTAGCAAAAACGGCAGTGCTGCGTCCAGGTCGGCGTCATCAAAAACCAATTGTGGTGATTTGCCCCCCAATTCCAACGTCACAGGAGCAATGTGCTTCGCGGCAGCAGCCTGCACAGCAACTCCAACCTCTGTCGAGCCGGTAAACGAAATATGATTAACACCATCGTGGGCAGACAATGCACTACCAGCCAAGGCACCACTACCGGGCACAACATTTAATGCACCTGCCGGCAGGCCAGCGTCAGCTGCAATTTGCGCAAACATCAGCGCCGTCAGACAGGCATCTTCGGCTGGTTTCAAAACTGCCGCATTGCCCGTTGCTAAAGCCGCGACCACCGAGCGACCGATTATCTGCATCGGGTAATTCCAGGGAATAATGTGGCCGGTAACGCCATGCGGTTCACGCAGCGTGTACACCGTGTAATCGTTCAGATAGGGAATGGTTTCGCCATGGAACTTGTCGGCGCAGCCACCGTAAAATTCAAGATAGCGAGCCAGCGCAACGGCATCGGCGCGCGCCTGAGTGAGGGGCTTGCCCACGTCCATGGCTTCTATTTCGGCCAGCGAATCGACTTGATCAGCTACCGCGAGGCCGATCTGACTCAGCAATCGACCACGGTCTGCTGCCGCCATTTTGCCCCATTCGCCATTTAGCGCATTGCGAGCTGATGCTACCGCCGCATCGACATCAGATTCATCAGAGGCAGCAATTTTCCCAATCACTTCACCGTTAGAAGGGTTTTCTATGGGCAGATATTGCCCACTGGCAGGGCGCCGCCATTTCCCGTTAATAAAAACCTGACTGGCGAATGGTGGTAGTTTCATACTTGAATGCCCATATCTAGTTACTTCATTCTATGACAGCAAGAGATTGCCTGCTACCCGGCAAATTTGATTGCCCCTGGGCTCATGGCATAAGCCCTTGAGTCGTGATAGATTCGCATCGAAAGACAATGCTCATCAATAAATGGATTTGTGCAAAAGTTTGAGGAAAATCTCATGAACCGTCGTCATTTAGCCCGTCTCGTTACATTCTCAGGAATATTGGCAGCAGCATTTGTCAGTCAAGGTCTTCTCGCTCAGGATGCAGACGACAATAGCAGTCTTGCCGAAAGTTTCATTGAAGAAGTGGTTGTGACTGCACAGCGCCGCGAGCAATCAATACAGGATGTCAGCGTTGCTGTTACCGCGATCAGCGGCGACCAACTCAGAATGGAAGGCATCAACAACATCAACCAATTGCAGAACACCGCACCCAACCTCGAAATCGAACCGGCATTTGGTGGCGGCGCTGCACAGTTCCGGATTCGCGGTGTTGGCTTCCAGGATTATGCGACCAACAATTCACCAACCGTCGGCATCTATGTCAATGAAGTCGCCTTTCCTGTTCCTGTTATGACCCAGGGCTTGATTTACGATGTCGAGCGGGTCGAAATTTTGCGCGGCCCTCAGGGAACACTGTATGGCCGCAACACCACCGGTGGCGCGATCAACTTCATTACCAGAAAGCCCACTGACGCATTTGAAGCAGGCGTGTATGGCGAATACGGCAGCTATGACGAATATGTACTGGAAGGCTTTGTCTCCGGGCCCATGAGTAACACCGTCCGTGGCCGGGTTGCAGTTTCCACCCAGCAAGGCGGCGCTTTTCAACACAATCGTGAAACGGGTGAAGCAATCGGCGATATGGATCGTGGTGGTATTCGGGGCATGCTGGAGTTTAAGCCAAACGATACCACCAGCCTTTTGCTGGATGCTCACTACAGCTGGGATAAATCTGAGAACAAGGGCCTATACCTGCTCAATGACCTACCAACCCAGGGTGGGTTTGGACCCACCATACCGGCAGATGCTGACCACACAAAAACCGGCTGGGGTATTTCCCGGATATTTGCCAATGACATTGGAGTTGGCCTGAATGCAAAACCCGGCAAAGATAATACAGGCTGGGGAACATCTCTCACTGCCGCCTTCGAATTTGACAGCTCAGTGCTCAACAGTATCACCAGCTACGAAACGCTCAGCCGTTCTGAGTTCGGCGACTGGGATGCCTCCGCATCAGCAGAGGCAGACACCTTTTTCGGCAGCGATGTCTGGGTTTTCTCTCAAGAATTGCGCATGTCTTCAACGGGCGAAGGACCACTACAATGGATCGGTGGCATCTACTACTCCAAACAAAACCTGAACGAAAAGTTCTACTCTGACTTCCTCGATATCTATGGAACCTATGGCCGGGTTAACTATGCACAGGATGTCGAATCGATTGCCCTTTTCGGACAGGTAGAATATGCCATTTCAGAGAAATTCAATCTGATCGGCGGACTACGCTACGAGCGCGAAGACCGCAAGCTGGTGGGTTTTGGGACTGCATTTGGCGGCGCTCAAGCACTTCCACCCACCGATGTTAAAACGGACATGAATCCGGTCACCGGCAAAGTAGCGCTCGAATTCACACCTTCTGATGATGTCATGGTGTATGGCTCCATCAGCCGGGGTGTGAAATCCGGTGGTTTCACCACCTATAACACGGGTAACGAAAGCTCCATCCAGCCATTCAAGCCTGAAGTCCTGATCGCTTATGAAGCCGGGGTTAAATTGGATTTGAATGAAAAATTGCGCATCAACGCTGCGGTTTTCTACTATGACTATGCCAACCAGCAGGTACTTACAGCCGTGTGGGGCGTCAATGGTCCGGTAGGTCGTTTTGCCAATGCACCTAAATCGCATATTTACGGTGCCGAACTGGAAGTTTACTGGCAGCCCACCAGAGACCTCGGCTTTGTCCAAACTTTTGGTTACAAAAAAGGCCAATACGACGAGTTCTTTGATCTGAGCATTCCGTTGTCCTTTGCTGCAAACGAGGCCGTCTACATTGATCGTGATGGCGAGTCACTGCCCTTCCCGAACTTCAACTACAGTGGTTCAGTTAACTACAGCTGGGACATCGGTAACTACAACATGCTGGCCGAGACCAACTACAGCTATCACGATTATTACGATTCCTGGTTAGGATCAGTTTATGACGTTAGTGAGTATTGGCTGGTGAATGCCAGTGTTAACCTTTCCAGGGACGATGGTCCGTGGATGGTTGGCTTGTGGGTACGGAATTTGTTCGACCAAGAATATGATATTACCCGCAACTTCTTCACCAGTGCGGACATTGCTCAGCCTGGGCGCGGGCGCACGATTGGTTTGAGGTTTTCTGCTGCTTTTCAGTAGCAAGTTAAATTCGTTCCTGAATCATGTTCAGACAAAATGCCGTCGAGTCCGATTTGCAAATGCCACCAGTGACAACATCACGGGCACTTCAACCAAAACGCCCACGACAGTGGCCAGAGCAGCGCCGGAATTCAACCCGAACAAACTAATGGCAACCGCTACCGCCAGTTCGAAAAAATTCGATGTACCGATCAAGGCTGCAGGGGCGGCGGTTGTAAACGGCACGCGCCACAGGTAGCCCCAGCCGTAGGCAATAGCAAATATTCCGTAGCCCTGGATAAGGAGTGGGATCGCAATCAGAACGATAACCAGTGGTTTATCCAGAATGGTCTGCGCCTGAAAACCGAACAACAGAATGACCATGGCCAGTAGCCCCATAACGGAAAACGGTTTTACCTTGGCAGTGAATTGGGTGATCCGTTCAGCATTGCCAGAACCATCCAATATTCTTCGGGTGGCATAGCCCGCCGCAAGTGGAATAACGACATAGAGGACAACCGAGAGCAACAAGGTTTCCCACGGAACGACAATGTCGGTAACACCCAACAAAAGTGCAGCAAGCGGCGCAAAAGCGAACACCATAATGATGTCGTTTATAGAGACCTGCACCAATGTGTAGTTGGCGTCTCCCCGCACCAGTTGACTCCACACAAAAACCATTGCGGTACAGGGTGCAACACCCAGCAAAATCATGCCGGCGATGTATTCGTTGGCCGTTTGCGGATCAACCAGTCCAGCAAACACATATTTAAAGAAAAATATGCCGAGTGCGGCCATGGTAAAGGGTTTGATCAACCAGTTGACCACCAGCGTAATACACAATCCTTTTGGCTTTTTGCCAACATCTTTGATGGATGCAAAATCGACATTGACCATCATGGGGTAAATCATCACCCAGATGAATACTGCAACCACCAGATTAACGTTGGCATATTCAATCGCTGCAATCGCCTCAAACAGGTTCGGGATGGCGACACCCATGACGACACCCGCCGTGATACAAAGCGCAATCCACAATGACATATATCTTTCGAATAAGCCGATTGGTGATGCGGTTTCTACGCTCACAACAACTCTTTCTCTATCCGGTCTTTGAGCATCAGATATACCTCATCAAACGCCCTGTCTATTTCTTCAGCTGTACCTTCGGCTTTGGCGGGATCAGGCGTGCTCCAATGTATCTTTTGGTAGCAAGGTATTTCCCCTCGCCCAGGTGGTTGATAAGTGCTTCGGCCATAACAGAACGGCAGGAATTACCCGTACATAGCACCAGAACGTTTTTCATCAACCGCAAGTCCCTGTTTTCAACATAAGCCGCTTATCCGTCAGAAATTAGTTCAACCCAGGCTGCAAAGCCATGCATAATTTTAGCAAGGAACTTGCGCGTGTCTTCATTCGTAATTTCATCCGCGTCATCGAAGATTTTTGCTATACCGCCGATGTAGGCTTCGGGTTGCTGCATCACCGGCATGTTCAGAAACACCGTCGACTGACGTAAGTGATGATTTGCGCCGAAACCGCCAATCGCTCCTGGTGAACCGGTAACGATCGCGCAAGGCTTACCATCCCAGATGCTCTCACCATATGGCCGTGAGCCAACATCAAGTGCATTCTTCAATCCAGCTGGCACTGACCGATTATATTCAGGTGTCACAAACAGCACAGCATCCACCGGGCGGACTTCGTCCCGGAATCGTTGCCATTGCTTCGGCGGATCGTTTTCTTCAAGATCAGCGTTGTAAAGTGGCAGATCGCCGATCTCAACGATGTCAAAGTGAAGACCACAACTTACAATGACAAATATCTATCGAATAGTCCAATGCCTGAATCAGAAACTTTTTTTGAAAGAACCAGCATTGCTGTGTATGGTGCTGCCATCATTCAAGCGCTGTAAATGAAACTTTTTTCAAGGAGAATGCGAATACATAGTTCTGAAGAGAGATTATTATCTCAATCAATGGAAAATTTATTATGAGCATCGCTCGATTACATAAAGAAAAGTTCTCCGACCCCTATGAAACGGCTAAGGGTGAGACGCGAGCGTGGGTTAACCAGAGAGCGCTTAAGATCCTGTGGTTTAACACCGGGACACTGTGCAACCTGGCCTGTGCTAACTGCTACATTGAATCCACGCCAACAAACGATGCTTTGGTTTATCTGACCCATGCGGAAGTAGTGGTCTACCTGGACGAGATTGAAAAAGAAAGCTATCCGACCCATGAAATCGGTATTACCGGCGGAGAACCCTTCATGAATCCGGACATTATTCCAATCATGAGGGAATGTCTTGATCGTGGTTTCCAGCTTTTAGTACTTACCAACGCCATGCGTCCGATGATGAAATGCGAGAAAGATCTGCTGACACTTAAAAATGAATTTGGTGCAGCGCTCACTATTCGTGTCTCGGTTGATCATTTTAAACCGGAATTGCACGAGGAAGAACGCGGACCGCGCTCATGGAAACCGATGATGCTGGGCCTCAAATGGCTATCTGATAACGGTTTTAAGATTGATATTGCCGGACGCACGCGTTGGAGCGAAGACCAGGCGGAATTGCGACTGGGCTTTGATGCATTCTTTAAACAGAACGACATCAACATAGATGCACATGATAAAAAGCACCTCACGTTGTTCCCTGAGATGGATGAAAACGCACCTGTACCGGAAATTACCACAGGCTGCTGGGATACTCTCAATGTTGACCCCGATGACATGATGTGCGCGTCATCCCGCATGGTGGTCAAGCGCAAGGGCGATCAGAAGCCCTCAGTTATGGCCTGCACGCTGCTGGCCTATGATCAGCAATTTAATATGGGACAGACTCTAAAAGAAGCCTCAAAATCTGTGCAACTTAACCACCCGCACTGCGCTAAATTCTGCGTGCTTGGTGGCGGGGCTTGTAGCGTTACAGAGTAGTGGCATGTTTATGGGCTTTTATCCATTCAATAAGATGTTTTTGTTCCTCGCTCAAAATGCCCGGCATTTCAGCCTCAACAAATTGCAGATCACTTTCTGTATCCACATCGGTTAGAAGTGGCAAATTAAATGGCTTTGAAGGCAGAGCAGCTTCCAGACGCTCCCGGGTGATGCTGGTGCTCCATGGCACATCTGTCCAGGCTTCGGCCAGTGTAGATACCCGCCCGCCAAACAGATAATATCCACCATCCCTCGCCGGGCCGAACACGAAGTCATTTTTATCAAGAGCAGACATAGCCTGTTCAACTAGTTCTTTTGAAAGTTGTGGTGCATCGGCACCAATAAGCAGCACCCGATCATGCTTATTCAAAAGGGTTTCATAGATATGATGCTGACGCTGCCCCAGATTGCCATTGCCTGTGTGGAGGTTTGAGAAACTCTGCCAAAGTGGATCATTGAGACCACCCTCTTCCGCGACCGCCCAATATGGCGTGACATTTACATCCTTTACAGTTGCTTGTACGGCCTTAAGGCTTAAAAGGTAAAACGCGTGTGCAGTCTTGCCCCCTACCCCTGCGGCAAGGCGTGTTTTAACGGGCGAAAGCGAAGGCGTTTTGACGAAAATGGCGATGGCTGTGCTCATAGGTCCTGCCGCAACAGTTTCACCATTTGCCATTGGCGTAAAGCCGTGAGTTTGAACCAGCCGTGTTGTTGGTATTTACGTGAGCTTGTAACCAGTTTTGATGGGATACGATTCAACTTTATGCCAACACGTTTGGCTAAACGAACAAACAGAACGTCTTCACCATAAGGTACATTCTCAGGAAAACCTCCAATTTCATCAAACAGTCTTTTTGCAACACAAAACCCCTGGTCGCCGTAAGGTAAGCCGAATAAACGCGAGCGAATATTTGCGCCGCCGGCATTGAGTGCTGCTAAGCCACCACCTGCATAAGCCAAATCAAAATAATGCAGCGCATTGGGGTGCTTTTCCAATGCTTGTTCCAGATCAACTAAATTTTCAGTACTTACCCGACTATCTGCATGTAAAAACCACAGAAAATCATGCCCGGCCTTTGCGGCACCCACATTCAGGCTTTTCGCCCGTGAGCCTTCAGATGAGACAATAATTTCATTATTCAATTGCGCCAAATCGTCCAACAGCTGTTGCTGCGCAGTTTCCTCAGGTGCAACAGGGATAATAATACTAACGCGCTCAAGCACGCAGGACATCCAGCCATTCTTTCTGTTCCGGGCTTATCGCGTCATCAGGGGTAAGGATGGACATTTTAAGACTGCCGCGAATATCATCGGGAGTGGCGGCAAACGGCACTTTCAAAAGCTCACTCAACAATGCTTTGGCTTTTTCCACAGCGCCACCGTAAACCTCGAAAAACTTATCAACACTGACATGCTGCGCCGGATCATCCATCCAGCAATCGAAATCGGTAATAAGACAAACTGTGCAATAAGCCATTTGAGCTTCGCGCGCCAAAAAAACCTCCGGTACATTGGTCATGCCAACCAGATCAGCCTTTACTGCATCACGCAGAAAGAAGCTCTCAGCTCGAGTGCCAAGGCGTGGACCCTCGACGCAAGCATAGGTTTTATTGGTATGAAGAGGCTGATCAAGGCGCTGTGCTGCTGCCTCGAGATCGGCGCTTAGAGCTGGACAGGCGGGATAGGCAGTCGACACATGGGCAGCGACACCCCCGCCAAAAAATGTGTACTCTCGCTTGCCCCGCGTATGGTCAAAATATTGTGCGGCCAGCGCCAGATCACCGGGCTTTAAATCTTCGCGCAGGCTGCCGGCGGCGGATACACCCAACAGGCGCCGTGCGCCCAATTTTTTGAGTGCAAAGATGTTGGCGCGGTAATTGACTTCATGTGGCAGGTATTTATGGCCGGGACCATGACGGGAAAGAAACAAAATGCTCTGGCCATTATATTTACCCTGCACGATGACGCTGGAGGGCTTGCCGAAAGGCGTTTCAATGTCGTGCTCTTGCTCGACTTCCAGGCCGTCCAGGGCATAAAGTCCCGACCCTCCAATAACGCCTAAAAAATCATGCGGCATTTAACAACATGCTCCTGTATCAGCGGTGTCTGACGGGGCGCAATCGAATATGCCGTAATGGGTAGAGAAATCACCGTCAATCCGGAAATGATCCGCAAAGCGCGTTTGTGACAGCATATTCGCGGTATTGCCACACACTGGCACTGGCATGCCGGTTCTAAATTCATGGTGATCATCGAGAATAAAGCTGTGTGGGCTTTCGGTTAATGTGCCTTTGTAATAGGCGACATGGCCATAATCTTCACAGACATCTTCCAGTTCTACCTTGTACGCACGCACGGTCATGGAATAGAAATCAATCATGCCGGCTTTTTGCTGCACCTCTGCATCATCAAGCGTAAGCTGACGCCTGGATATGATGCGCGTGTCGGCAATACCAATAGCGCTCATCATGCGGCGGAAATCCTCGGTGTACATGGCACCGCCTAAACATTCGCCGAGCAGAATTTTATCAGTCTGCAATTCTTTGGGAATGCGCCGGCCCGCAAACACGTCTGAGAAGTAAAGCTCGCCGCCGGGTTTCAGGACGCGGTAAATCTCACTGAACACTTTCTCTTTGTCGGCAGAAAGATTGATCACGCAATTAGAAATCACAATATCAACGCTGTTATCCGCGATGCCTGCTGTTTGCAAGTCCTCAATATAGCCTTTTACAAATTCAACATTCGGCTCTTGATAACCGAACTTGTCCATGTGCCAGCCGACATACTGATTGGCAACCGAGAGCTGCTCATCGGTCATATCCACGCCAATCACACGGCCCTTTTCGCCAACAATCTGGCTCAAAATATACGCATCACGGCCACTGCCACAGCCCAAATCAAGAACCGTGCAACCCTCCGCGGCCATAGGCAGGGGCGAACCACAGCCATAAAATTTGGCTTGTACCGTGTCATGCACGTTCTTGAGCAATGCTTGCACGCGGGCGGGAGGAGCTTCCAGTGGGCAACACGCGCTGGTTTTCAGATCTTCATTGGTGTCTAAAACCTTGCCGTAATAATCTTGTACATCTTCGAGTGTTTGTTGTGACATATTTATATCGCCTTCCTATATCGTCTGTATGAATTCTAAAATGCGCGGCCTGTTATATAGATCAGCGCAGCAAATAAGGCAGCAACCGGAGCAGTAACAAGCCATGCAAACAGCATACCCTTAACCGTTTTCATGTTGAGCCCTTTTTTATTAGCAACGCCCACGCCCATAATGGCGGAAGACGAAACATGAGTAGTGGAAACAGGCAGTCCAAAACGGCTTGCCCCGATTACCAGAACTGCCGAAACCAGGTTGGCGGAAAAGCCTTGTTCATGGTTCATTTTTGTCAGGTTGAAACCCAGAACCTCAGTAATATTCTTGCCTGCAAACCAGCTTCCTGCACCCATCGATAATGCACCCAATAAAAACAGCCATACGGGCGCCACAAGGCTATCCAGCAGGAGAAACGGCATAACGATGGCAATTAATTTGGGCGTATCGTTCAATCCGCGCGAGAAAGACAAAAGCCCGCTGGTCAGCCAGTGCATAGTATTAACAGACAGCGTCATGCCATGGGTTACGCCGGCCTGAGGGCTATCACAGGCGCAAACAATACAATCTTGTAGTGGCTCATGAATTTGCGCGTTTACGCCTACAAGCGCCATTTTAGGAGCGGGCGTCAGACAAACCCGTACCCGACCTACCAACTTGGCAGCCTTTTCTAATGATGGTGTTAAAGACCATGCCAATGCAATTGCCATGAAAGGGCTGGCTACCAATGGCAGCACTATTTTATTTGAAATTGTATGCCAGTCTATACCGCTTGCCCCATAAGCCATCAGCCCCGCGCCAATTAAACCGCCAACTACGGCATGTGTGGTTGAAACAGGCCATTTTCGCCATGTCGCCAATCCCACCCACAAAATAGGAGCAATAGAAATGGCCAGGGCAGCAGGCATATAAAATTCATGATTGCTGACATAAATACTGCTGCTGATATTTTTGATGATCGCCGCACCCCAGAACAACCCTGATAGTGAGCCGGCAACTGTCCACAGCGTTCCCCAGGCAATAGCGCCCTTCACTGAAGCCAGCCCCGCGCCAGCCAATGTGGCTATAGCCTTGGACACATCGTTGGCGCCGTTGGCATAACTCAGCAAAAAAAGCAGCAGTGCTGCAAGTAAAACGAATAAAATTTCCACGCCAAAACCCTTTGTTTGGTTATGACAAGGGTTTCGACATTGATAGAAGAAAAGTTACACGCTTATCGCCACTTCAGGGCAAATTTGCCAATCACCATGCCTACCATACAGATCAAAACGATTGGCAGTGCATGCCAGACGATCAGGTGCGCGGGGTTATCATTCTGCTCTAAAAATCTCATCAGCGAATAACCAAATGATGTGGCGGATAAGGTTGCCATCGTGCCTGCCCAGCAGCATTGAATCGTGGCTCCCTTGCGCACAATCAAAAACAGGGCGAGGCCTGGCAGCAGGCTAAACAGGAGAATATGCCAGATGCAATCAAATCGCCCAAGCGTCATAGCATGAAAAAGGCCGACCATATTGATTTCTGCCGTTGACCCGCTGAAAGCAGCTATAGCCCATGCCACAACAAAGCCAAAGGGTACAAACTTAAGCCACGGCATTTGATGACCATCGGGGCGGGAAAGGCAAAAAGCCGCTAAAGCAGAGGACACGCCTAATCCAAAAAGCGAAAGAATTTCGATAAAATATGAAGGTTCGGAAAATTTTTCAGCAATATCACCGCGCAGCCCCAGATACCCGGAAAGCGTGGCCAAAAATAAAACCGTACCGATCACCCAAAACATCGTTTGTTTCATGGGGTGCGGCAGCGGCTTTCTCGGGCCGTCATCAATCATATTTTGAATAAGTTGTTCGGTATCCATTTACTCTTCTTCCACTATTTCTGACGCTTTCAAAGCCAATATCTTATAAGCCCTGTGAGCACTAACTTTTACAGCGGACTCACTCATATTCATGGCGTGCGCCGTTTCCTGCACGCTATAGCCTTCAATTTTCATCATGGTCACAATCTTCCGTTGCTTGCGAGACAGTGATCGCATGATCTTGCTCAGGTATTCGCGGTTTTCATAGATTTTGGTTACATTTTCATCGTTGGATAATTGATAGGCCTCATCATCAATACTTACGTCGGCGCCTTTTTTTCTTTTGGAATAGATGATTCGCAAATGATCACTCAAGCGGTAACGGGCAATCGTAAACATCCATGTTTTGAAAGGACGGTCAGTGTCATAGGTGTGACTGGCGTTATGAATTGAAATAAGAATTTCTTGCACGACGTCTTCGGCATCTTCCCGGCGGCTGAGCTTTTTTCCCACAAAGCTCCGCAAGAGCGGCGTGATTTCTTGAAATATCCGCGCGTAAGCTTGTCTGTCACCTTGCTGGGCG
>Ga0105055_10005088_pt1 | contig 18802 bp, 3 predicted proteins | sample BON03_FD_78090 | JGI IMG/M metagenome (GOLD analysis project Ga0105055, IMG submission 78090) | Freshwater microbial communities from Lake Bonney liftoff mats and glacier meltwater in Antarctica - BON-03 | ecosystem: Environmental > Aquatic > Freshwater > Ice > Glacier meltwater | place: Lake...
CCGGCAAGGGCGGTGATGACTTACAGATCTACTTGGAGGTAAGTTGGATATTTGAAATTATCATTTGCTCAAGATTAAGAGTAGGGTTTAATCTCGGACGACCATAATGAAATGATTCTCAATGTCATCAAGGTAAAACAACACTTGGAAACCGAATCCAAGGGCCTCTCTGATTCAAGCTTCTCGAAAATACTAGAGCTGGTCCTTAGACGAATAGAAGTATGGGCCAGCAGCTCTAGCGCCAACGAAAGCTTGGGATGCGTCATGCTAATACAGCAACTCGTCCAAATTGATTCGGATGCAGTGGACAAATTGAACACCACATTAGTAAAGAAGCTTTCAGATATAATCGCTCGTCAAGCCACCGGACGATTGCCTACCTCCGACAGTAGCACTGGAATGGCTACTCTAGAAATGGCAGTGGAAGTGTTTGGAGAGTTGTCCTCTACCAACATCGTATCGGTGCTTGCAGAGTATGAATTGAAAAGAGCCATTGAGTGGTTGCATTCCAGTGATTCGGAAATGAAAAGATATGCTGGAGTGCTTTTAATAAAGGAGTTTGCCCACCATGCTCCTACCTTATTTTATCTCCGTATTGTTTCTATGGAAACAGGAACCCCTTCAGTGAAGAAGCCAAATACGCTGTTCCACGTGATTTTCGATGCAATATGCGACTCAAAATTACGGATTCGACAAAGTGCAGCGATGGCATTGAGATATACTCTTCGGGTAGTTGCTAAACGGGAGAAAAGTGATTGGTATAAAGTTCTCTATGATCGGGCTAGAAGTCAATTTCCAAAACAGAATTCAAAAACTCGATCTAGAATTCTCTCTGGATCTCCAGTAAGAAACAGGATTGCATCTGTGGGTAAATCTAGAGACGGGTATTTAGACAGTAATGGGGAGTTTGTGTATGGAAAAACATGTGTTGTCCATGGGGCCTTGCTCGTTCTTTTCGAACTGTGCGGGGAAACAACCGGAAATTTCATCAGTGAAAAATTCTTTGACATTCTTGACATCACAAAGCGAGCAGAATTACGGACGCATAAATCTGCAAATGTTTTAGAGACGTTGCTCATGATCATCCCTCGGTTAGCTGTTCATTCAGATAGCCATTTCCATACAGCTTCTTTAGAGGAGTCATTAGGATTCATTTTACACAGTGCTTCCGCAGTTCATGTGGCTCTTGCTTCAGTAACTTCATCAAATGTACATGCAGAAAGCTCCCGACATGCATCGTTTTCTTCAGGACCAGGATCCGGCTCGGAAACATCTTCGGTAGCGGAATTCGTGCCATCGGAGAGGAGCTCCATGTCTGGTATTTTCCATGTGACCACTACAGATCGTATTATTATTAGAAGAGCCGGATTCCGTGCCCTTGGTCAATTGTGTTCATTGGTAAAAAGCCGCACTTTGATTGATCATTCCGCGAGGCAGGTTTTCCAGTTATTTCAGCTGACTTTTGAACATTCTAGTAAATCTTCAATTATTGATGAGGCACTACTTGCCTTGGGGATGGTATTAAAAGCATATGATACAAGTCGTTTGGAATCTCAGGTATTAGATGATTTAGTACCAGCTACTTTTTCAGGGAAGCTCAGTGATGCACTGGTATCTTGCTTGTCAACGATGGCGAGTCGAGTGGCCTCTAAAAGGCTTTTAATCCAAAGTAAACTTCTGCAAGAAGTGAGTTTTATATTATCGATATCGGCAATACGAGGCGGTCCAAAGAATCGTCAATTTCAAAGAGATATTCAAGACAAGATGTTTCGAAACACAATTCGTCGCCAATATAATACCGAAAAGAACTCGGAAACGTATTTGCCCAAAGAGAAATACGCAGATGATAAGCATGATGACAAACTAAATAATCTAAAGGAGAAGTGGAGGGACCTGAAAGGTGTGGCTTCCAATTGGTGGGTTGACAGGAGCAACCCAGCCAGCTCTTCCAAATTGGAAGATGCATATCTCGAAACAGACCCAGATCCCGAACTTCAAGTACTGGCGCTGCGAACTTTGTCTGCCTTTGACTTTAGAGGAGTAGATCTCATGCCATTGTTAACCGCCTTGGTAACTCGCCATCTAGATTCTCCAGATATCAGCGTGCGAACTGCAGCTGTAAATACTTGCTTCCATGTACTTAGCACGAACATGAATCCCAACACGGAGACAGTGCAGCAAGTAGTCGAGACACTGGTTCTTGTAGCGATGATGGACGATGATGCCGAATTGCGGCGACGAATCTTGAGTAAATTTGGAGGCAAATTCGCGCAGCTAGTTGCAATGAACCATGAGAACGTCAGGTCCATTTTTGTTCTCGCAAATGACCGGAATTTTCAAGTTCGTGCCGCCGCTATTGAAGTGGTGGGCAAACTTGCGTCGATATCGTCCCATGAAATGATGCCTTCGTTAGACCATCTGCTGGCGCGGCTACTGAATGAGTTAAACTTTGGACTCAATAGTAGTCAACAAGAGGAGTCGGTTATACTGATAGGCTTTTTACTGCGAACAATGGATCACACTTCTGCTAGTTCGCATATCCCAGCTATTGTCAATGGTATTTTGCCGAAGCTATCCATACGATCTCACAGCTTAGATACGGCGATGCTTGCGACGCTAGGAGAAATTGCAAAGGTTGGTGATCCATTCTCCATAAGGCAGCTTTTCGAGAAAGTTCTACCAGTGATTGTTGATATTTTGGATTCTCAAACTAGTTTGGCGAAGAAGGAAGTGGCATTATCTACCCTAGCGAAATTCACTCGAGCTTCTGAGTTGCCTTTATGGCCTTATTATTTCCACAACAAATTACTAGACTGCATTTTGCAATTGATGGTTCTACCAAGTGCGTCCGCCAGTTTGCGAAGACAAGCAATGATAACATATGGGGTCATTGGGGCATTAGCTCCTGCATTGGTAACTAGTTTAACCACGAACCCAAATGAGTACAACAAGATGCTTCTTTCTCAATTGAACGAACAATCCGGAAACTATGTAAGTGACCCCGAGGATTTAGGCGATTCAGAGTCTGAGCAACTAGAAGAAGAAGTGTTGCCATTTGATACCCTCAAACCATCCAGAAGAACTTCATACATGGTTAAGGAGGATATCTTCCCAACCGAAGCCAATAAACCGCCTTTGCTTTTAAATAAGTCGGAAGATATACGATTTAGTTTTGTAGGCGAAATCGGATCTCAAAAAAAAAAGGATAGCAACTTCCTCAGAACTCTTCCCATCGTACCAGAGAATTCAACAACTAGAAGACAGAGTTCTCGTCGAAAATCATCAATGATATTGGAGTTGGCCAAATCGCACCTGCGTCGTCAGTCTCAGATTTCAGAACCAATTTCCAGTGAGACTCTTCCTAAGCTGGACATTCCAGCTTTTGACAAATCCAATGATATTTCATCCACTAGACTCCCAAGTATACAGCAGCCTGTAGAATCTCAAAAAACATCCGACCTGGAAAAGGCGATTGCAAACGGCACCAAACAGATTCGATTGCAGCTGGAATTATCGAACAAGGAACCTATTAATATGGTAACTTTACCTGGGATTTCAAAGGGAGATGAGTTTTATCCCCAAGTAGCACTCGTTGCTCTGATTCGAGTGCTGACGTCGATACCAGCCGACAAGACAGATCTGACTGGAGATGCTCTTGATTCGATCATTTATGTGTTCAAGAGTCTCCAAGGCGACGATGAGATGTGTACGCGATTCCTTCCTCTAGTTATGCCGTCATTACTTGGAACCATCGCATCCGATGTAGGAAATGCCACGTTAAAAATAAAAGTCAGGATTTTGCGTCTGAGCACCCTTCATGACATAGTCGAGATCATGAATACATTTCTACTTCCTTATATGCCTGCCGTGTTGGTACTGATTCACGATACTTGGTCCTATATCATGCTGGTAAGCTCCTCGGAAGAAAACATCGGAATCAAAAGCAAAGTGCTAGATGTTGCTGCCAATATCGTCAAGAAATTGACTTCAGAAGACCTTCGATCTCACATTTTGATTCTCGTAGGTGATCTGATTTCGTTAATTCAGTTTGAAAGAGATAACTTGCACTTTGAAAAGGGCGAAGCTGCGTTGAAGATCCAGGCGGCGTTGAGGATCCAGGCGGCGTTGAGGATCCAGGCGGCGTTGAAGATCCTAGCTGATGTGGGGGCGGCACTAGACGAATATTTGGAACTGGTTCTTCCTACTGTGGTTGGTGTGATCGACAGCGCATTGATACCTGTACATGTGAGAATTAGTGCTATCAATGCATTAACTGTAATCGTGCGATCTTGCAGCACCGCTGACTATGCCACACTCATTATGCATCCATTACTCCGCGTGTTGGACGATTGTAAAAACATGAGGATACGACAAGAGACCTTGTCAGAAAAACGATCGTCGATTGCGGAGCAATTGGAGAACATCCAAGAGATCTTGGAATCTGTGCTGGAGGTTTTGATCGGTCTTGGGTATCGTCTGGAGGAAGAATTTTCTGTTTTTGCTCTCAAATTGAATTCTGTTTTAGAATCTTTTCAGGAACCATTTTTTTCCAGCGGTTCAGAATCTCTGAAGGCGCTTTTGGAAACGTATTTTGAACTCGCCCGAAAAATATTGAGAGGAGAAATATTGGGGCCTGCCCCTGCGTCGTGGGGGGCTATTTCACCCACGGTATATTTGATTGATTCGAAAGGCACTCGTTCCAAAGCAAAACAGAGTCGGGTTGTTGGTCGGAATGCAGTGAATGCCCAAGCGCTGCGGTTGGCTTGGAATACAAAAGAGAATACGACTGAAGAGGATTGGCTGGAATGGCGTCGCAGGTTTGTAATAGAAGTGTTAAAAGAATCACCTCAGACTGCCTTACGGACGTGTTCTGGTTTAGCGCCGGTTTTGCCTGAATTGGGATTGGAACTGTTCAATGCGGGACTTTTATCATGCTGGACCAAGCTGGATGATGTTATGAGACTCGCGTTGATTAGTAATTTGGAATATGTCTTGAACGCAGGCCTCAAGGAGAATAGCAAAGTTCCAATAGACATCTTGCAATCAATATTGAATTTGGCCGAGTTTATGGAATTGTACGATATGGAGCTTGAATTGGATATTCGCTTGCTGAGTAAAGTGGCTAGGAAATGTCAAGCCAATGCAAAAGCGTTGCGATACAAGGAAAGGGAATTTAAGGTATCGCCCAGGGGTTGCTTGAAAGATCTTATCGATGTGAACAACAATCTCGAGCAACATCAAGCCGCATCTGGTGTTGTAGCACTTGCGCGGTCGCTTCACCAGCAAGTTGAACCCATTTGGTATGAGCGTCTACAAGAATGGGCGGAAGCACTTGAAGCTTACGGGGATGAACTGCACGGAAACGAAAACGCTTTGAAGGAGTATGATTTGATGCTGAGAAATCCCTCGAGTCCTTTGCAAATATATCTAGATAGAGACGATAATTTATCGGAGGAGCAGTTGCAAGCGTGCAAGGAGAAGATTGTCGATGTGCTCGCCAACTATGTTTCATACATGAAGTCTGCTAGGGGGCGTATTCGATGCTTGAAGGAAACGGGGGCGTGGAATACGGTATTGAACTTCGTGCATCCTTTATGGGAGCTGCTGGTTAAAACTCAAATGAAAGATCAAGATCAGGAAGAAGATTTGAATTTCTATAGTGACACCTCTTTACTACGGAGGTCTACTACAAATGACAGAGTGTCAATCCCTGTCAGTATGTTGATGAATTCTGCTGCAGGCGAATCCGTATTGCCGAAATTCAATGCCTCGCAAAAAGAAAAATATTTCGACGGGTTTGGAAGCTTCATGATTGTAGAAAAAGAAATGAAAGTGACAGAGGCGAGACGTCGAGGAAGTACTTGTACCGAACCAGTGTCCACCGACCTTGATACCGTACTAGCGCTGTTGAACACAAATTCCATAGTCAGTGGGAATGAATACATGGACATTTTTAATATTAAGTCGATTCAAAGCGAGACGATCGAGGAGTTAGCGTATTTTGGGGCACAAGCATGCTACTCATTGGGACGATGGCAACATATGGAACAATATTTAGCCAAAGTCAATGAGAATCGTACCAAGGGTTGTTTTCTGAAGATTGTGCATTCTTTATACGAAAATCATTTAGAAACTGCCAAACGGTACATTGATAAGTCGTACGAAATTCTGGACCAAAAGCTCTCCTCTTTGGTTGTTGACAGTTACAGTCGTGCTTATCCTAAACTGGTCGAAGTTCAACAGCTTGTGGAGTTTCAAGAAATTCTTGATTACAAACAGCTGCTAGGAGAAAACAAAGCAGACGAAGCGAGGTTGTTCTTGCACGCGTTGAAGGGTGTGTGGTCAGAGCGCCTTGAAGGTGTACAGAAGGATGCGTCGATATTATTGAGCATGCTGACCTATCGTAGTCTCATTATCGACCCGATGGAGAACATCAAGACATGGTTGCGATTTTCAAAGCAATGTCGCTCCGAACATTTGCTGTCCTTGTCGTTGTCCAGTCTCATGCGACTAGGCATAGGGTCCGCCAGCAGCCACAACAGCAGTTTCATCTCCTTCGACGATGCACTGCCTTCAAGTATCGCGAGTCTCTATGACACCGCAAAAAGCCACGAATTCAAACATTTCAGCAAGGAAGATGTTAACTTTCACTGGATCGCATTCAGTGGCAAGGGAATGAAGGAGCAATTGCGTGCGCGAGAATACAAGGTTCACCCAAAAGTGGCGTTTGCGTACTTCAAGCATATTTGGGTAGCGGGAGAAAGACAAGAAGCCGTATCGAGACTTAGCCGATTGCAATACCTTCTTAGGAGAGTCTTGCGAGTGGAAAAAGATGATAAAAAGTCTGAATTGGAAGACTTTTACTGGATCGATAAAGAGGCATTGGAGATTGACTCCAGATCGCAATCATCCCTTTCCAATCTTCTGCTTCGATGCGATTGTAAACTGGGCGAGTGGTATTTTGATCTTTTGACAGATGGCATAGTACCTAGTTTCTGTGATAACCCAGCAATAGCCCTGGAACGAGTGCTGGAGGCTCATGAAGAAGCCACTAAATTGAATGCCAACAGCTACAAGGCTTGGCATTCTTGGGCGCTGGCAAACGTACAGGTATGCGAGTACAACACTCGCTTTGACTCTGTAGGTAGTAGTCCGCGAGGAGAGAGTCGAAGTGTCGAAGCTATAAAATTGCATCCATTTTTAATCCGTGCCATACGTGGTTTCTTTCGATCCGTTTCACTCGGTCGCGGACAAGGCAAACCGGTGCTACAGGACATCTTGCGACTGCTTACTTTGTGGTTCACGTATTCCGATGAGGTCGAGGGCGAGATGCGAGATGGTTTCAACACGATAGATGTAGATGCCTTTCTTGAAGTAATACCACAACTGATCGCGAGACTGGATAAAGAAGGGGGGCTCGTATGTGAGCTTCTCACTCGCATCGGTCACGAGCATCCCCAAACCCTAATATATCCGTTAACTGTCGCCCTTAAGTCAGACAACAAAGAGAGAGAAGCAGCCGCTAAGAGTGTCATGAGATCGATTTGGGAATCGTATCCTGATCTGGCGGAGGAGGCATCGTTCGTGTCGCGTGAACTCATTAGGATAGCTGTTCTATGGCCTGAGAAATGGTTCCACAAACTTGACGAGGCTGCAAGGCTGTATTTCAATGTCAGTCCTCCTAATGTGAAACATTCAGTGGAGCTTTTGAAAAACCTTCATATCGAAATGCAACAAGGACCTCAAACGCTGCATGAAATTGGATTTATTCAAAAGGTGGGATTGGATCTTGAATCCGCTGCAGAGTGGTTGTACTGTTACATTGATACGCAAGACAGTACGTGTTTAAACCAAGCATGGAACTTGTATTGGCAAGTTTATGGACAAATCAAGGAAAATCTAGCGAATACCAGTATTAAGTTCCTACAACTTCGTCGAGTATCGCATTTGTTACTGGAAGCTAAGAACTTACAACTAGCCATCCCAGGCAGTTACCAAGTAGGATCACCTGTGATTCGAATTGCCAGTTTCGATGCCCGTGTGAAAATTATTCCTTCCAAACAGCGACCTCGAGTGATCACCATGCAAGGTTCCGATGGACAGCCTTACATGTTTCTCTTGAAGGGGAATGAGGATTTGAGATTGGATCAAAGGGTCATGCAGCTGTTTGGGTTGGTTAATACTCTACTCGCCACGGATACAAACACCAGTCATCTTGGTCTAGACATACAACGCTACCATGTGGTTCCGCTATCCAGTAGTTCCGGGGTCATGGAGTGGGTTCCTAATTGTGACACACTGCAAGTTTTGATCACAAACTATCGAATATCGAAGAACATTCCTTGTGACGTAGAATATAATATTATCCAGAAGTTTTTGGGAGGGAATAAAAAACGTCCCTCCAACGAGTACGACGTTCTGTCCATCATGCAGAAAGTAGAGGCTTTTGAAGTTGCCCTGGAAGCTACCTCGGGAAGAGACCTTGCCAAGATAATGTGGCAACGTAGCCCTAATTCGGAAGTGTGGTTAGATCGTAGAACCAATTACACCAGGTCACTAGCAGCTATGTCGATGGTAGGGTATATTCTAGGGTTAGGCGATAGACATCCTTCGAATTTGATGCTAGAACGTAATTCTGGACGGGTTTTGCACATCGATTTTGGCGATTGTTTTGAAGTTGCGGTGAACAGAGAACGATTCCCCGAACGTGTTCCATTTAGACTGACAAGAATGTTGGTTAACGCAATGGAAGCCACCGGAATCGAAGGTACTTTCTCGCAGACGTGTAGATCGGTCATTAAAGTGATGAGAGTTCATCACGAGTCAGTCATGACGATGCTAGAAGCCTTCGTCTACGATCCGTTGATCTCTTGGAAGTTATTGCATTCAGATGGGAGCAGCAGTAGGACTTTGAATAAGAAAGCAATTGAGGTAGTGGAAAGAGTGAGGGCCAAGTTACGCGGTCACGATTTTGGTGATAGCGCCTCATCAGTCGACGACCAGGTTTCCAAACTGATTAAACAAGCCACGAGTCATGAAAACCTCGCGCAAAATTATAGGGGATGGTCGGCCGTCTGGTGATTCATCTTCCTTAGATACGTTTTACATAGATAACGTTCTTTTTCTCTAGCTAAATATATTTAGAGTTTAAAAATAGACAACTGGTTCAACTTTGTGAAATGATCGGATGTTGGTATTAAACATCCGCAACATAGACGCTGGTAGTGGGACCTCTTTTTAAAAAGAAGCCTCGTTACATATAAGACGTCGTTTGTACAACTTTTAGTATGTACAATTCAGCCCCTGCAGCTACTCCGTAGATTTTTTTTTGCATGCAGGATATTCCTTCTGAGGGCGAGTCTAACGTGAATCCCACATCAACTCCTGGAATGGAAACAAAAACCTTCTTGTCGATTTTGGCTGGAGCTAGTTCCTGAGATAGGATAGGAAGGTCCCCGGTCACGACTTCCCAAGTTAATCTATTGTTCCTACTTTCAGACATCACAATGTTTCCATTCATCTCCACGTAATTTACACTTGAGGCATGGCCGTGCATTATTTGAAGACAATTTCCTCCTTTTGAACTCCACAACTTCACAGTTCGATCTGCGGAGCCCGAAACCACCAATGATCCATCGTAATTCAAATCAACAGAAAACACCATGTTTAAATGACCTTGTAGAGTTTGAACACATTTACCTGTGGCTACCGCCCACACTTTAATCGTCCTATCTGCTGAACCAGATACAATCGTATTCCCATCAGAACTTATCGACAAACACTTCACTCCTTTCGAATGCCCACGGAGAACATGGAGACACCGACCACTTACAACATCATACACGTTGACATTTGAATCTGCAGAGCCTGATACCACAATACGGGAATTCAAACGTACTGACGATACGCTTTTTGAATGTTGTCTAAATTCATGTACCATACCTCCAGTTTCTGTATCCCACACAATGACTTTGCAATCATAGCCCCCAGACACGATTCGAGATCCATCTTGTGATATTGACACGGATGAAATACAACTTGAATGTCCATTTTTAACTCTCGGGAGCGACACTAACCACGACTTGACACATGATGGTTCACAAGGTAGAATAGGATGTGTACTATTAAGTTTACCCATCAGCTGCGATGCTAGCTCTTTGGGGTCGTGACAAAGTGACTTTTGACTTTGTTCCAACACATGCAGGACTTGCATTGCTTGTGGAAACTCGTCTTCTCTCAATGCAGATGCATCATTGACGATAATGCGTGGGTGTACACCAGCGCACAAAGCATATTGTAACCACCGAAAGTCCAACAGCAATGTCGCCATATCTTGGGTTCTGCCTTGTTTCGAAAGGTAAAACATCCGACTAGCGTAGGCATTGTAAGTGCATGTGCTCTCTGTCCATTTTGAAAGCAACTTGTATATGTCGCTCTTAATATCCCCGTAATATTCCTCCGCGGTCGCTTGGAACTGCGGATGTAGCCACGAGTTGAATGGGCTCAAATAGGACTGGAGTACAAATAGCAATCGAGACACTCCAGTCGAACAAGCACCAGAATCCAAGGATAAAATGTCTTCTAGTTCATTAGGTTTGAATCCAGCCCTTGCAAATGTAACGAGTGCGAGGCATTTGCGAGTAGTTTCTGGATTTTGTTCAACTTCCATTCGATCGAAGAAAGCAACAATAGCCAAAGGAAGGTCGTGAATCTTCTTTCTACTTGTTATTAGTTTTGCTGGTTTATTGTTGACTTTTTCTATCATTTTTTCTTCTTCATCATCATCAAGGGAAACATCAACGAAACCGAAATGATCGTCCGAAATTAGATTCTTGTGTTGGAATATTTCAATGTCATCTAGTTTCTTTTGTTGCAGCTGGATCATATTCGCCATTCTTTCGTCGTCAAACTTCCTGATAGGTTGGGAATTCTTTTCATCGATTTTAGGATCCTCATTTTGCTCGGGAACTTGAATCGCGACCTCATCAGCAATACTCAAGTGCTCTTGTAGCTGCTTAACTACTTTCGCATTCGGTGGTTCAACTTGAATCCCAATACTTTGAATCTGATTTAAATGCTCATTCACTTGGATTTCATGAATCTCAGTACTTTTAATTTGAATTTCATTTAAAGGCTCATCAATTATGAGCTTTTGAATCTCACTATTAACCTTTTGAATCCCATTTAAACGCTCTTTCCTTTGTAGTTCATGCATCTCACTACTTTTCCTTTGAATCTCATTCGAATGCTCATTCATTTGCAGCGCAAGAGCTGCATTTTTTTCCAATTCTATTGTTTGGTTATTATAGTTGGTCTGTTGTTCATGAATCTTGGCTTGATTGACCTTTTTTGACTTGCCGAAAGACCAACGTCTTCCTAGTTTCGGATTAGAGCCTTTCTCTTCTCGAGACAGGCTCTTCCCATTGAGATCCTTTTCGAATCCGGCTCCACATTGCCATAGGAAACTCCCTTTCATCCTTTTAATTCCAGAATCTATTCAAAAGGATCCAACGCCTATATTTATATTCCAGTTTCATCTAGTATTAGAGCTCATTAATACCGGTACTTCAACCATCAACAAAGAATCGTTGATCGTTGGTTGTAGGTCCCCTCACTTGTACCTCCTTTGGAAATTGAATCGTTCAGGGTCTACCAGTTTTCGCGCCACCCTCACTAGTCTTAGATGGTATCTAGTCGAAGTACTATAGACGTTCTAGTAGGCTGCTATAATGAAAAAAGGTGTGCACTCTTTGTCTTACCTTTGTATTGGAGGTACGTTTATGTCGCGGCAAAAGATTCTTAAATTCAATTATAAATTAAGTAGAGCGATGAAAACCGGTTTTGTACTGCTTGCTTCACTCGTTGTCGTGAAGGGCGATTACTTTTCAGAATACCTCTTCGACAAGACCTTCGGAGGAAACCCTGGACCGTGCACAGAGGACGACCAATGCATTGGGGACTTTCAAAACTTGCCCGAGTCAGTGAAGAAATCTCCTGCTTGTTTCGGAAGCAGTGGAGACACTAGCAAATGCGGGACGTTGGAAGAACTCGTAAAAAGTGGCACCTATAAAATATGGGACCTCCGATGCGAAGCCGTAGCATTAGGGTCAAGCACAGCTACTCATACTGTGAACGAAAACTTTTCTTTTGAATTTCCACCTGGTACAGGGAGTGTGGCTCGTGATGTGATCAAAGCTGACATCACTGTCAATGATATGCGTCTCAAATGTCAATTCCTTTTAAGTTTTGACAATCTAGTAATTGAACTGTTCGATATATTTCGAATAGAAATCAGCGCTGATGACGTTGACAGCACAACTGACTCCACAAATCCGTCTGAGGCTGGTACCAAGTTAGTTAATACTGGATACTTCATATGGGATGCTGCTGATGATTATCGGGATACGTTGCCGAACTATGTGAGCTTTCCTGTCGATCAATGTACCATCGTGCCGAATTTTGGGTTGACACTAGACATGCCAAACAGTCGCCCAAGAAAATTAAAATTATGCGCTTGGTTATTTGGCGCGTTCAGATGTGCAGACAAGGATAATTTTTACTGGGGGTTGATTCTAAACTTGTTCAACTGGTCAAGTATCGTGAGTGGAATAGCTAACATCATTGAAGGGATCATCGGTAACATTGCGTGCAGCATTATCGCAGAGTCCGGATGGCTTACTCAAACTGACGAACCTGGATATTTGAATCAGTTGTGGGATACCATTCAAGCAGATGTTATAGAAATAGGTGCTTCACAACCGGAAGATATCGATGTGTCCGATAGCGAAGCTAAGATGATTGAGATTGCGGTGAATGAAATGAAGTATGTGGAATCTGAATTCATTGCGTTGCTTGCCAACACCACCAACTTGCAAAACAGTTCATCTGCCGAATTGATTTCTGTGGGACTTAACAATTGGTTGGGTCAGCCCTCTAGAGATCCAGATTACGTGGGTAGACTGACAGTCAACGAGATAATCGATAGCGTTCTAGGTAATTCTCAAGGTTTGGCTCAGTATGATTTATCCGATATGGGCATTGCTCCGACCTTGGATGTTGAACTCAGTATGACCAAGGCTACCTTCACACTAAACACAGTGCAATTGATCGGCCTTAACACTATTACTCAAATGGAAATTTTACAAAATGGATATGACAATGAAACTCAGGCATTTGAACGGTATAAGCGCACGATGAAGAATCATCTTAAATTTGACGCAGTTGCATTTCGACTGGGTATCGGGATGAGGATGAGCAGAGGAGAATGGGTGACTAGATCATGTGCTTTAAAAGATATTGATACGGGCACGTATAAGGAACCGAACACGTACTATCAGGATTCCATTACTCCGAATTGCGATCAAATTGACGAGGACTTCGAAGACTACAAGTTTACTGTGCAATTAGATATCAAGGGCTTAACGGTGGACTTTGCAACAAATCTCGCAATCAACACCGACGAAATTAAGGAACTTCAGGTGGGGCAGATTCTGGATTTAGATCAGAGCCTGGAAGCAGATGGAACCTACCAAACTTGGTACCGATTGAGGCGCTGTATATCTCCAGCCTTTTACTATATATACTTGCCTAGTTTGAGTGGTTCTGCTTCAGCTCTAGTTAACCCTATCGTTGGAGGCTTTGAAACCAGTACCGGGATGCGTCAATTGTTTGATGGTCTAGCTGGTTTTGTAGCATCTGCAACTACGGGTGCCGTGCAGAGTCAACTAGAAGGATTCATGCAAGGTCCTACCCGCAAAACAATCAACAACTCCACTTATGCAGATTTTATTCAGTATGGTCAACTGCTTCGCGCTGGATCAGATATTCTACCACCATGCCCTGCATGGATTGGAAACGAAGATGCAGCTCCTGAAAGAGTCGACTGGAAGGATGGATGGGGAGTCAAACTATACGGACTCATAAATGCTGTGGGTGGTGATCCTATTAACCCTAACTCTGCCAACATTAACGATTTGGTCCAGGTGCTCGTTGAATATGGGGAGGACAAGTACTTGGCCGGTAAATCGGAATTTTTTCCATTATCGAGTATCAGCAAGGCTGGAACTGCGCTGGAACAGGGACATTGGAGAGTGGAAGAATCACTTCAGAATATTTTTTACCTTGCACCTTATAATGCAAGTGCCTCTGACAACTTTTACTTGAGCAAGGAGCAAGGAATTCGATTTACTGATTTTGAATTGCAGCATTTGAATTCAATCACCAAACTTCACGCGGAGTACAATTCCAACTTGGATGGTGTCCAAATACGGTCCAAGGTGGATGAGCTTCTATTTCAAACTGTTTTGGAGTTGGACAATCTTCCTTTGGCTTCACCTACGCAGCAACGTTGGAGATTCGACCTGTCGTTGAAAGGATCTAATATGGACATTGTTTGGAATGATATAGCTCTCAACATGTACTCGATAAAGGCGTTGCGATTCGAGCAGTTGAGTCACATCCCTTGCATTCTACAAGGAGTGAAGAGGATCGTGTTTTCTGATTCTCAGCGCCAGGTTACTCTCGATTCATTTGACTTTGATTTAGTTCCATTGGGATTTACTCCTGATGGCCAATACAACAACCCCTTGGAAGCGGCAATTGCAGAACTCAGTTCTACGGTGACGACCCCCACAGATATACAGCTAAAAACGAAACGCAGGTTTCAAGCATTGTTGAATACCATCTTGAAAGGAAGCTTGAATTATGGTTTAAACTGGATGGAAAAGGTTCCAATATTGATGTTCAATGTTGACAATGAAAACTGTCTTGATTACACTTTACCCGAAATTGATTTAGGTCGATTTGCGCTTCCAAACGCTTCCATAATAGCTGAAGAATGTCTTCTACCTGTTCCTGATGCTCCTCTCGCTGCAGAGATCTTTGAATCTTCTATTGAAGTCGGACGAAATCTAGGTGAAGCGGTGGATTTTCAAGAAAGCGAGCTGCTATCCTTGTTGGCCGGACTTATCAACCAAGGAGATACTATCAACCAATTGATGGTATCTATCGCAAATAGCACAGGTACAAAGTACTCCGATTACTTTGTTTTCTCAGATCCAAATCCTGCGAATCCTGTGGTCGATTTAGTATTCCCTCTGAAAGAAGCTGGATTCTATTTTGAAGACGACATCATTGTACCAGGATTGCAACTTGATGGTGGTATTTTGCGAGTGGCCCAGATTAACAAACTTCTTGGTAACGTTACAATGTTTAACAAGATTGACAATGCCAAGTACACCACTCGCCACCACTTCAATTTCCCGCAAGGTTTGGATTTTCAAATCGAAGCTAGGATGGCAGTCGACGGAGTATCGGTAGGCGAAGTGGACACTGTCACAGAATTGTTAACCTTTACTTTTCAAGCTCAGAAGTTATCCATATCTTTAGACACTGTCAGTGCCATTAACGGGACTCTTTTTGGAGACCTGAGTGTGGGCCACATGTTTACTGTGATGGATGATCAAACTGTGCTGCTATCTGATGAAGCATTCGATTGCTTGTTTAGTACCTTGTATCCTGGAGGCGTGGCTGTCAAGAATCTCTTTGTAGAAGGACTTGAAACTCTTACGGGACCAACTGTCACAGCTACTCAGGAATTGGTTTCACCTAGTGTGCAGAATTTCATAGCGGCATTGGTCACTACCGCAAAAGATTTTTACGTGGATGCATTCGATAACATCTGCTATCACTGTCTTGCGTCGTTTCTTTCAAAGTATTTGGTAGATTATCAGACAAGTGCAGTCTGTCCAGCAGCTGAAAAACTTGTTCGCATTCCGCTGAAGAAACAAAATGAGGTATATCGTTTCAATACTGCGCCTGACATGCTCTGGTTTCAAGAAAAGTATATGAACTTCACATCTGATGATTACGAGTTGTTGAATGTAATTGCTGGTTCGTTTCTCAAAAATGTCCTATTTGCCAACGATGTGAACGCCCAAGGTTTGTCTGTTTCTCACACTGGCAATTCTATTTACTATGGTGGTATTCCTTTGCTTTATGACAGTGTAAACTATGGAACCTTCTCATTTTCCTTGTCTGATACAACTATTACAATGGATGCTGATGAGCAACGATGGTTTGATTCACTCACAGTTCTCAACCCGTATTTTAAAAATGGATCCAAACCAGATACGTTTGGTATCATAGCTGATTCTACCATCCCAGAAAAGAATATTCCTTATATGACTCGTTCTGAACTGAAGATGCCTGGTTTCAAAATAGAAGCTTTTGTCGAGTTGGACTTTCAAAACTTTTTCGAAACTTTGCCAACTGTTGAGAACCATTTGAAGCTTGAAATCGACATTGTCGACTTGTACATGTTGCTTGATCTTTACATGGAAGTCAATATCACGAAAGCTATGGAAATGCAATTCAAATCTGTCGCATCTTATGATTTAATTCCATGCGCACTAGTTCCAATCAAAGCTCTTGAACCGGTCAACTTTATCTTCAATACTACTTCCTTCACACTTGGCGGTGATTGCACTGACGCTTGCGATAATATTTTTCCAGAGCTGAAGGAGCTCGTTTCTGGTACAGGCGAACTTTCGGACCTTGTGAACAAAGGTATCGAGTACATTGTAGACTATGTCAACTCCAAGGGAGCACAAGGATTCATTGATGGATACTTGGCATCTGCAGATGGTACATGTGCCGAGTTAAGCGGCTTGGTTGATAGCTTAACTCCACCTGAACAGGAAAACGATCAAGTTGCTATAATAATGGCTTATATATTCGCTGGTATCATGGGACTAGGAGGGTTGGTAGGACTTATGTTGTTCCCCTTGCATAAAAAGAGGCGTCAAAACATTCTTGGGGGCACAATGGATAACGCTAAGGAATTAAATGGATCTGAAGTAGCTGGTATTTTAGCCATTGCAGATCTAGAAATGAGTTCTCTATTCATGCATCCAATGACGAATCCTGGCGTAAAGATCTTGGTTCCTATTATATGCGCAATGAATGTAGTGGCTTTGATAATTGCAGTATTTTTCTCAAAGGCAGCTTCTATCGTCGTTACCTTCACAGTTCTTGATGCACAAACTCCTAATATTGCATTAGTTCCATTTACGATCCAAAGCACCATTGACGACATGTGGACTAGTGGTGCATGGCCGTTAGCCATTCTCATCGCAGTTGCTAGCGTAGCATGGCCCATTGTGAAGAATGTTTTATTGTTGGTATTCTGGTTCACACCATCTACTGTGCTCTCCGTGCCACGCAGAAAGTTCTGGCTTGAAATGTTCGACTTGCTAGGTAAATGGTCATTCCTCGATGTATTTGTCATTGTTGTTATGCTCGCTGCCCTGCGTACCTATGTCAGCGCTTCTTACTTTAGTTTTCTTCCTTTTATCGGAGACAACACCTTCGCCACCGAAACAAGTGTTGCACCTGAGGCTGGTATCATCATCTTGTGTTTTGTGTGCGCCACCTCTTTGCTCATCAATCATGTCATTCTTCACTTTCACAACCGCGCATTTGAATCGAATCGTGTTAGCAGAGACAAAGTGAATGGTATTCATGAATCTGGTAAAGTTCCTAGGCGCGCAGCTGCTCCTAAAGCACTTTCTCGTTATATGTTCAACGTCCGCAACAAAAGTGGAAAGGTTCGAATAATGACCAAGCCGAAAGCTATGGTACTCATTGCCGCAGGTGTTGTATCTGCATTGCTTATCATTGTTGGAAGTCTAGTGCCAGTTGTGACCTTCGAATTGAGAGGTCTTCTTGGAGTGCTGCTTCAAACCATCTATGATCAAGGAACTCCTGAAGTCCAAGCCCTAGGACCACAGAACATTAAACAGTATTCTCTGTTTCAAATGGGTGCAGTTCTTTCAGATGCTCCAACTTCTTCACCAGGAGAGAGATTCGTACTGTTCATTTTCCAGCTGTTGTTCTTCATCTCCGTACTGATTGCTCCTGTCTTTCAATTAGCTCTTTTATTGGTTTTGTTTGTACTTCCTATGAGTCTTCCAAAACAGAAAATAGCGCTTTTCTGGGCAAACATTGCTATGTACTGGTCTGCACTTGAAGTTCTTTTACTGGGTCTTGTGTTCACTATGATTGAAATTGGTCCAGTCACTCAATTCATTGTTGATTTCATCAGTAACGGATTGTGCTCTCATATTAAAGCAGGTCTTGAAATCTTGGTTGAGGATCCAGAGCTAGATGGGTTTTGTCTGGATATCGATGGTTATTTCGAAGCCACATCTGTGATCATCTTTCTAGGACTTTTTCTTCAATTGGTTGTTACAATGTGCATCAATACATTCGCACATGCTGCTATCGATGACAGATACTACGCTGCTTACAGAGATACAAGAAGCGACATTCGGCCGCGTAAACTTAACCCTCTTAAAGTATCTCTCCTGGCTGCCATCACATCATCTCATACACCAGTACCCGGAGATGACTGCTGGGACTTGGACAATGAAACTGATAACCTCAATGTTGATGTTGAAGATCCTCAAGGATGTTGCTCCTTGTGTTGCAACGTACAGCAAGCGGAAGGCGAGACCAACAAAAGACTTGCTCTATGGCAGTCTAGGTTTGGAATTAGTGCTGCTGAAATGGATTCTGTAAATCCTACCTTTATGGACGAACCCTCCTCTAATAAACGAGAATCTGTTGAAGTCTAAACATAATAAATTTTTTAAAACGAAAGACAACACAATCATAAAATCAGGTTCTGGTCATATTTTGATTCCTTTCATTATTGGCATTGGTGCTGGATGGGGTACGAATACGAGGATACTATTGCAGACATTTTTGGTAGGTATGCGAGATCATTTTGGTGATACAGAGA
>Ga0105055_10005092_pt1 | contig 18791 bp, 18 predicted proteins | sample BON03_FD_78090 | JGI IMG/M metagenome (GOLD analysis project Ga0105055, IMG submission 78090) | Freshwater microbial communities from Lake Bonney liftoff mats and glacier meltwater in Antarctica - BON-03 | ecosystem: Environmental > Aquatic > Freshwater > Ice > Glacier meltwater | place: Lake...
CTTGGTAGTAAAAAAGTCATTTCTCCAAATTTCGCCTCACATGATGAGTCTCCTGGGCTGCATGCACAAACCCCAATTCCAATCGCCGCCTCGAGCAAAAATGGGACGCTGGGCTATTTCGTGTTCACCAGTCGGAGTACCCGCCATTTGTCACGACAACTTCCAGCCGGGAGAACTCCTGATCTTCATATACAACCGACGCTGTGATCCAATTGTTTTTATCGGTCCACCCAATGATTCTGTCTCGGTCTGCAGGATTAGTTCGACCGAACCGATGCCGAACTTTTGCAGCGGGTCAATCCAGCGCCCAACCCGGTCAATAACAACGAATTACAACGTCCATTTCGGGAATGTCGCAGGACCTGGCAGGTCATAGGAAAGAATTTCGGCGCCGGTAAAATCAAGGCTCGCCAAATCAATCGTGCGGAAAGTAACATCGGTTGCAGTGCGAAGACTGAACGTGTGATCGGTGAGATTACTAATCGTTGACCACAACGTTTGATCTTCCCCTGGCGGGTCAATGGATGCCACGGCGATGCCATCAACCAAATCGAAGTTGTTGATCAGGTGCAACATCATATTTTCCGCCGATGCACTATCCGGTTGTTGTTTAGCGGTAGCCACCAACGCCGCCGCACGAACAAAACGGGATGGCGGTGTCGGATCTCCCGGCAATCCCCGCATACCCGAACCGATTCCCAACGGTGCCAATGCCACACCAGCAATCGAAACCTCTGCCTCCGGGTTAGGCGTCAAATTGATGTAATTCCGCAAGTTGATCAGGTGCCAATCAAAAGTGGGAGAATTGGTCAACACTCCAATGGGATTGTCAAATAACTTAAGGGTTCCGTTGTCCCACTCGGCAACAACACACGCACCCGATGCATCATAAATACCAAAATGCCCGGTGATCTTGACCGGAACAGGGGGTTGGAAGTTCCACACGGTTACGGCCGACAATGCAACTTTGGCTTCCTCAACGTTTTCGCAGGTCGTGAGTAAATATGAAATCACGTGCAAGGGTGTCAATAACTCACTACTCGGTTTACCCTCGGTGGCAGACCAGACGCAAAAACCCGGCTGATACAGCAGCCCGATATAGAGTCCTTTTTCATTCATGCCATCGGTGTAACTGAAATTTCCCCCTGGCAACTTGTCAGAAAATGCGTCGACCCCCACCGTGCCGTACTTGGTGGTCCACGTAACTCCGGTTTCACCGTTGGGCGCTTCACTTGACAGTTCAATTCCCCGTGGGATGACGGTCAATTGCGCATCCATCAGAATCGGGAATTCCATGGTGCGACCAACAACGATGGATTTATCTGCGGCTGAAATTCTCATGGCTGTGCACATAACCGGGACCTTACCCCCTCACCTGGCTCCCAATCACGAAGACGTGAATTTCACATGAGAGGAAATGTTTAGGCGAAAACCAGCATTGTGTGTTCCCATAGGCTTATGGAAGCAAGGGGATCACCTGTCGGTCGACGCGTGGTCCTTGGCATGGTGGGCTTGGGCGCTCTCGGAGTGGTCTTCGGTCGGCAACTGAATTCGGTTGTGAGTAATACCGTCGCTGCCACGGTTCCAGGACTAGGGTCGATAATTCCGGCCGCTGGTGGATTCCGGATTTATACGGTAACAAGTGGCTACCCAGAAATGTCCAAGGCGGATTATCGCTTGACCGTCGGTGGCGCAGTGAGCACTCCACTAAATCTGACTTTTGCCGACCTTGAGTCACTGCCTCAAACGTCAATGACAAAGGACTTCCAATGTGTTACCGGATGGCGCGTGGATAACGTGCCCTGGTCGGGTGTTCTGATGAGCGATCTTCTGGCCGTTGCTGGGGCTCCCGCTACAGCAACCGCCCTGACCATCGCTTCATTTGATGGCGCTTACACCGAATCACTCACGATGGAGCAGGCCATTCGGCCCGATGTTTTGATTGCCACCTCGATGTATGGAGCACCAGTAACGCGTGAACATGGTGGTCCGGTCCGACTACTTGTTGCACCAATGTACGGATACAAGTCACTTAAGTGGTTGTCAAATATCAATGTCGTCGACTCGGTTATTCCCGGGTACTGGGAGCAGCGGGGTTACGACATTGACGCTTGGGTTGGTCAATCAAATGGCCGCAGCGACGAGCCGGTCACGTGAAACGCTTCACCCCGATTGAACGCTTCGCGCACCGAACAATCACAATCCTGATGTTTATCCTGATCGCCACAGCCGCCGCTCTCTACATTCCAGATATTAGCGTCCTGGTGGGTAACCGTGGCATCGTTAAAACAATCCATTCTGTCAGCGGCTTTCTATTACCGATCCCGTTGATCATCGCTATCGCGTTCCCCGTATTTCGGATGAACATGCGCGAACTCAATCGTTTTTACCCCCATGATTTTGCCTGGCTCAAACGTCAGGACAGCACTTCGATCAAGCCCGAAATCATCAATCCCGATCCGGTTTACGGTAAATACAACGCCGGTCAAAAACTCAACTCGGCATTTAGCTTCGGTTCAATTCTGATTATGTTTGCCACCGGAATGGTCATGTTTTTCAGTTCACTTTTTACCGATGACATTCGCACCGGGGCAACATTCGTCCATGATTGGTTGACCCTGGCCATCGTTGTCGCCCTCGCTGGACATATTTATCACGCCATGAATGATGCCCAAGCCCGGATGGGCATGCGCTCGGGTGAGGTCACCCCTAGTTGGGCGCAGGCGCACCACCCGCAGTGGGTCTGGGCTCAGACCCAGAGCAAGGGGCCGCGCAAACCGGATGACATGGACAAAATCTCCTCCGAGTAAGCCGATTACGTCCGACTTTCCCAGAAACTGGGAAAGTCTGGCGGGTGTTTTTAGCTGCGACCGAGCCAGAAATCCATCCAGTTGATGAAAATCAAGATGAGAATCACGAGGAACGTTGAACCGATGAAAAGCCAGCGCAATGAACTGAAAATCTCTGACACAAATCCTGGCGTTCCGCTTCTGGTGAACCTTCCAGCTTTCGCATTCTCAGCCGTGGTGAGCCAAAAAATCAGAATCGTGGCGGTCCAGGCAACCATGCACCACGGGCACAAGGCATCAATTACGTACAAACTCTGGAAGATCAACCAGCCCGCAAATGCCATCCCACCCAGGGCGCCAAGGTTGAGCCCCAGCCAGATCCACCCCGGCAACACGACGCGAGCGAGCAGAAGAACGGCAAGGGTGATGACGACCGAGTAGGAAATTAGCCCGATCAGCGGATTCGGGAATCCAAATACCGATGCCTGATCGGTGACAATGACCGAACCGCAGGAGAGCACCGGATTGATATTGCAACTGGGAATGTAGTTGGGATCTAAGAGGATCGCAATTTTGTCTTGAATTAGCGTGAATGCGGCAACCAGCCCAATGATGCCCGAGAACAACAACAGCAACGGCGTCGACCGATACTGGGTCACCCTGTCGTGACCAACTGTTGGAGCGAGTGTTTCCACTTATTTCACATCCCACCAGAGAGTTGCAACCGACCGAGGTTGAGCGTCTTTTTCAGCGAGGAGCGCCGCGGCCAATTCCGCATCACGATCCTCCGTAAGGCATAGTCTAATTCTCGCTAGCCGGATTCGCTCGGCCTCAGGCAGGTCTACCCGGCCACCCCAGTTTTCGTCCTCCCAGATGTCAAGGACCGCCGAAAAACCCAAGGCCAGGCAGATGTCCTGTAATTGATATGGAGTTGGTTGCGTTGGTCGCTCCACATCCCAGAATTTTTTCCACAGCGCATTCATATTGCTTGTGGGATGGCTCATGGAAACCTCCATCACCACTCGTTTGCGTGCATGATCATTCAATGCTTGGAGGAAAGGCGCAATATTCGCCACGTTGTAGGCAACATGATGACAGACAACGACATCAGCCTCGGGTACCAGTGGCGCAACATCCGGCCAGTCGCCAAGGTAGCTGTGGGCGATGACTCCGCGAGTCTTCGCCGCTATCAGGAATTCGTCGAGCATTTCTTCCTGGTGGTCAACCGCGGTCGCCGTTCCGGCGGGTGGAGTGATCGCCATTGAAGCGCGGCCACCTCCTGAACCGATGTCCAGGACACTGCCACCGGGCTCGAGAACTTCGCGGGCGCGCTGGTGTGATACCGAATCAGGTATCTCCGCGGATACGGTGAACATGGCGACCGAATGCTTCCACGGTACTTCGGGTGCTTGATCCAAGATCTCCTGCGGAAGGGCCCAACTCGCTAGGTCAGCCGCCCACTGATCGGCTAAAGGTTGAACGCTCGCATCACTCACCGCAGAACCCTACCTCTGGACCCGACTGACAATGAGTCGGTAAGAAAATTTCATTGTGACACTCCATTGTGATGGTGAAGCCATCCACTCGTCACGCGCAGTCGCGGGCCGCGTGGCGCAAGGACCCTGATCGGCTCAGGGCATCCGCGAATGCCTCATGGCTGTGGGTATTACTCAATGTGGTTCGAGCAGCGGTTCCTCCACTTTTTTGTGTTCTGGTGATAGGCGTTGTGTTCTGGTCCTGGCGAGTTCCACCCAATTTAAACGCCACTGTTTTTTATTTCTGGCAATTGGGGCACCAGAAAAGATTCCTTCCCCGAAGATCACTCTCAGCGACCTCATGCGCGCACACATGGCAAGGCAACCCAGTACGCCGGTAGACGTAAACCTCGCCGCCGTGTCGGTCCTCGCGTGGGGCGCGCTTCATGACCTTTGGCAGGTGTTCGGGTCGAACCGTGTCAATGCGGCCACGCCTTACCCCAATTTTCATCAGGTTAATCAGATCACGCCACAGAGTGTCAAACTGCTCCGAAGTCAGTTCCTTACCCGGGGTCTGCGGATCGATTCCGCTACGAAAGAGAACTTCGGCGCGATAAATGTTCCCGACTCCGGCAAAAAGTGTCTGGTCCATGAGCAGTGCCCCGATCGGAGTTCGACTTGCCAACACTGTGGCTCGCGCTGATTGTGGATCATCTTTTCTGATGGGATCAGGACCAATTTTTGCCCTGATAATTTTTACTTCATCAGGGGAAATCAGGGCGCAGGCATTTGGTCCACGTAACTGGGCACACGCTTGAGGGGTGGACATCTGTATACGAATCAGGCCAACCGGTTCGGGGGTGTGACTCAGGAAAGTCCATTTTCCATATAAGCCGAGATGAATGTGGATGACCTTGCCGTGACCAAATGTGATGAAGAGGTGCTTGCCAAACGCCTCCGCTTTAATGAACGGGGTTTCGTTTACTACGGAAGCTGATTGCGTGAAGCGACCCTGCGGACTGGTCACGTGAACGACGTGCCGTGCAAAGAGTGTGTTTAATGTTCTCGCTTGCCGATGAACAACGTGACCTTCCGGCACGACTAACTGGCGTTCATTCTTGAATCTTCCATTTGCTGCGCAGCCATTTCCGCAGCAATATCTGCCGCAAATGCGTCAACATCGGACTCCTGGGTGTCCCAAGCACACATCCAACGCACCAGGGTTGGGCTGTCCCACGTGTAGAAACGCCACTTATCCTGCAGGCGCTCAACGACCTCTGCTGGCATCCGCGCAAACACCGCATTGGCATCCGTTGGAACTTCAATCGAGATCCCAGGAATTCGCTCAACTGCTGACTTGAGTTTCTGGGCCATACCGTTCGCGTGGGTCGCACTAGCGAGCCAGAGGTCCTCGCTGAGCAGCGCGATCATCTGCGCGGATGCGAATCGCATTTTGCTATTGAGTTGCATGAAACTCTTGCGAAAGTATTCAACGCCGCGAACAACATCTGGGTTGAAGACAACAATAACTTCGCCCATCAGCATTCCGTTTTTTGTTCCCCCAAAAGATAAAATGTCTACTCCTGCGTTTACGGTGAAGTCGGCAATGGGAACACCCAATGCCACCGCTGCATTTGCAATCCGCGCTCCATCCATGTGAACGCGAAGGCCAAGTTCGTGTGCGCATTCACTAATGGCTGTGACTTCCTCCACCGTGTAGACGGTTCCCATCTCGGTGGACTGGGCAATGGAGACCGCCCCGGGTTGGGCGTAATGGACGAAACCAAAATCGTGGGCGGTCGAACGGATCGAGTCCGGTGTCAGTTTTCCGTTAATCCCCGGCACCGTCCACAACTTGATTCCGGCAACTTTTTCGGGTGCGCCACCTTCATCCATGTGCAGGTGCGACGTGTTAGTGCACACAACCGCTTCCCATTGATTCAGAATTGATGACAACGCCACAACGTTGGCACCGGTTCCGTTAAAAACAGGATAAATTCCAACTGGCCGACCGAAAAGTGCGGCCATACGTTCATCTAGTTCAGCGGTAATTGAATCATCGCCATAGGCGACCTGATGACCCGAGTTCACCCGGGTGAGCGCTTCAAGAATTACCGGGTGAACTCCCGCGTAGTTGTCGCTCGCAAATCCACGCCACGGTTGCATGCTGATATTGTCGTGCGTATCGCTCATGTGGATCAGTATTCCTTACGTGATTGTGGCGTCGTATTGACTCCACATGCCTGCGGTAACCTACCGCGGTTTCGGGCAACCCACGAGTACACGATGCGGGCAACAGGAAGTACCGCCCGAGAATCCAAGACCGCTCCGAGTGGTGCGATTCGACTCACCCGCAGGATTTGGGCTACCGCGGCGGCTCCCCCGAATACATCCCCAACCGGCGTCACACAAACAACTTCCGTCTGCGTGCGTTCTGGGGTCAGACCCGCCGGTGCATCTGAAAAGTCATATATCTGGGAAGGGATGAAGTCAACGCGAGCGTGGAGCCGGCGGGCAAGCCGCACCGAGGATTGGCAAATCCCACAGTCTGCGTCAAAAATGCACACCGTCGACCCATTTCTCCATCGGCTAGTCAAATGAAGGCTCCATCGTTCGCGTGCGCTTGAGTTCGTAGAAACCAGGAACCGATGCGACCAAGAGTGCGCCATCCCACAAGTTCGTCGCGTCTGCACCCACCGGCATCGGTGTCAGTACCGGGCCAAAAAATGCAACGGGTTCACCCGTTGGCCCCGGCACTGCAATAACCGGGGTTCCGACGTCAGATCCTACGAGAGAAATACCTCGCTGGTGGCTGGCGCGCAATTGCGCATCACATGATTCGGAGTTGGCAGCCGCTGCTAGCGATGCCGGCAATCCTGTTTCGGCAAGGGCTTCGGCGATAATCGTGTCGTAATCTTTGCGAGCCGCCACGTGGATTCGGGTACCCAAAGCGGTGTATAGCGGACCGAGGACCGATTTACCAGACTCTGCCTCTGCGGCAATGCACACTCGGACCGGTTTCCAGGCCGCTGCCATTACCTCGGCGTATTCCGGCGGTACGTCATTTCCTTCATTGAGGACAGCAAGTGACATGACACTCCACGTGACGTCTAGATCCCGAGAACCAGATACTTCGTGAACCCAACGAGACGTGATCCACGCCCACGGGCACATGGGATCGAACCAAAATTCAACATCAGTGGCCATAACGGCATCCTTGCACGGAGCACGATTGTTGGCAGTGCCACCTGACCGACGAAATAAGAGGTCTCGTGCAAGGATTCCGACATGACAATTACTGAGGCAACAAGTTCCCGCTCGGAAAACATTACCCGTGCTGAGGCTAGTGAGCGCTCAGACTTGATTTCGGTCACCTCCTACGAGGTCGACCTTGACTTGACGTCGAGTGGACCAACATTCCTCACAACCACCACTGTCGTCTTCGCCTGTACGACACCCGGTGCTCATACGTGGATTGACCTCATTGCCCCCAATGTTGATTCAGTGACGCTTAATGGAGTAGATCTCCCCGTCGCTGACGTGTTTCAGGGCGCACGCATCACGCTGTCGCATGTGGAAGCGATGAACACACTCGTTGTCGTTGCCCAAGGGAAATACATGAACACCGGCGAGGGCCTGCACCGCTTTGTTGATCCCGTTGACAACGAGACTTACCTCTACACCCAATTTGAGTCAGCCGATGCGCGCCGAATGTATGCCTGCTTTGAACAACCCGACATGAAAGCAACGTTCACTTTAAGCGCCACCGTGCCTGGTGGATGGAAAGTGATTAGCAATTCACCGATGGCGCAGGTCACCGAACATGACAATGGTTCAAAGACGTGGGAATTTGAGCCCACCCCAACAATTTCCACCTACATCACCGCGCTCGTTGCCGGCCCATATTTTGAAGTGCGCGACGAATACAGTGGTCCTTACGGCACGTATCCACTCGGTATTTATTGCCGGCAGTCGCTTTCTGAATTCCTTGATCCCGGAGAAATCTTCGAAGTCACCAAGCAAGGCTTTGCATTCTATGAAGATCAATTCAAAGTGGGCTACCCGTTCGCCAAGTACGATCAACTTTTTGTCCCGGAATTTAATGCGGGCGCAATGGAAAACGCTGGTTGCGTGACTTTTCTTGAAGACCTTATTTTCCGCAGTCGCGTCACTATTGCCGCCTATGAACAGCGCGCAAACACAATTTTACACGAGTTGGCACACATGTGGTTCGGCAATTTGGTCACCATGACTTGGTGGGATGACCTGTGGCTCAATGAGTCTTTTGCTGAGTGGGCCGCTCACCACGCGAATGTGCACGCAACCCGCTACAACGACGCTTGGACAACATTTGCCAACCTGCGCAAAGCCTGGGCCTACCGACAGGATCAACTGCCCTCAACCCACCCGATTGCAGCCGACATGGTTGACCTTGATGCGGTTCGCGTCAACTTTGACGGCATTACCTATGCAAAGGGTGCCTCTGCCCTTCGCCAGTTGGTCGCCTGGGTGGGGGAACCAGAATTCATGGCCGGGATCGGCGTCTATTTCAAAAAACATGCCTGGGGAAACACGCAACTCAGCGACCTTCTCACCGAACTGGAAGCAACGAGTGGACGAGATCTGTCGAATTGGACCCGGGAATGGCTACAAACAAGCGGGGTGAACCTGCTGCGCCCACTCGTCACGGTTGACCCGGAAGGCAATTACGAGAAGGTGATTATTGAACAAGAGCCACCCACGTCACCGGTCGGCGTCGCACCAACCTTGCGCTCACACCGAGTGGGTCTTGGACTCTATGACCTTACCGATGCCGGATTGGTCCAACGCGAGTTCATTGCCGTTGACGTCACCGGCGCCCACACCGAGATCACTCAGCTCGTGGGCAGGAGGCAACCAGATCTGCTGCTCGTCAACGACGGTGACCTGACATTTGCAAAGGTGCGCCTCGATGACAAGTCGTGGAAAACTGCGACCGCAAATCTTGGCGCAATCTCAGATTCACTCGCTCGCGCTGTCATTTGGAGCGCGGCATGGGACATGACCCGTGATGCAGAGGTGAGCACTGGAGAATTTCTTGATTTGGTTCTCTCCGGGATTGATCGCGAAAGTGATGTTGGTGTCACCAGTGGCGTCCTGCGTCAACTTTCCATGGCCATTGACCAATTTGCTTCAGCAGTCCACCGAGATGAATACCGCTTGCGTCTAGCGCAAGCATGTGAGGGCTTGGCAGCAAAAGCCGAAGCGGGCAGTGATCACCAATTGGCATTCGCTCGCGTATTCGTTGGCAACGCAACCACGAATGCTCAGTTGGAAATCGTGGCCGGACTTCTTGACTCAACTATTATTTGGGAGGGGCTCGTCATCGACACCGACCTTCGCTGGTCTTTGCTACGAGCATTGGTGAGTGCCGGTGTTCAGGGTGATGCGGAAATTGATGCCGAACTTGAGGTGGACAACACGGCAACCGGCAAGCGTCAAGCAACCCTGGCCCTTGCATCACGGCCAACCATGAACGCCAAGGAAGCCGCCTGGAACGCGGTCATGCATAACAATTCCCTTCCGAATACGATCATCGAAGCAACAATTGGCGGGTTCCAAGACCCCGATCACCGAGATCTGATGGAAGCCTTCGTTGATCGTTACTTCGAGGAACTTCCCAGCGTCTGGGACGAACAGACAATGGAAATGGCCCAAGACATCACCGCCGGCATGTACCCGGTGTACGCCGCTTCACCTGAGTTAATTGCCAAGACCAACGAATTTCTTGCCACGAACACCATGCCGACGTTGCTTCGTCTTGTCACTGAAGGCCGAGACGGGGCAGAGCGGGCGTTGCGCGCTCAAGCCAAGGATGCTTGAGCAAAGCGGAATAAGCACGCGCTCAAGCCAAGGATGCTTAGAAGGGTTCTTCTAAGTTGTAGACCTTGGGCTCGCGCGCGTGCTCGGCCATCACGAGGAGGGCTTCGCGCACTCCACCGACGATGTCACCCGCGTTTGCACACGAGGTGAATGCCAAGGTGGCAAATTGACAGGAGCGGTTATCAAGTGAGATGTGGGCTTGCGTGCCGGTAATAATGTCGATCGTTCGGGCTTCAGGGTCGACGGCGATCAAGACAGCCGACTCGGCCGCCGGCAACTGAGCGTGACGTGCCATTGCGCTTTCCCGGCCTTGGGCCAGCTCTCCGATATAGACACCAAATGCTAGGCCGGAGATCTCTCGAGCAAGTTTTACTGAGCGAGTCAGATCTCGGCGGGCGGTGTTACCAAGATGCATGTGATCCGCCTCCCACGAGGGAGGAAGCCTGGGCAGAAATTTCGGGAGGAAGAATCGAAGGATTTGGGGCGGCCGCATCGCTCGAAATAAAAATTGATTCAGTGCCCGATGCCGAATCGAATTCGTCGGTGACCTTACCCCGACTACTGCGAGTCCACGAAGGGGCTGCAACCGCGAGCACCACGACAATAGCGAGCGCGATCGGTATTCCCAGAAAGATCATTATTGACTGGAATCCGCTCACCTTCCCAGCCTAATGTGCGCGCATTCTGTCAGCCCTTACGGTGGTGTCATGACGATCGCGCGAGCCGATGCCCCCCGAACCTACCCGAATCTCCCCGATAGCGGAATAGTCGATGACTACCACGGGGTTAGCGTCCCCGACCCTTACCGTTATTTGGAGGACCCACAAGACTTCCGAACCACCACGTGGTTGGAGGCCCAAGGGCAGTTGATGGCGGCGGAGCGGGGAACGTGGTCCTCGCGTGAGCTTTTCGTGGACCGAGTGGGTGAGTTGCTCGGATCCGGAGCGATCTCCCCTCCTTATATTCGAGGAGAGCGTACTTTTTTCACAAAACGCAATCCCGGGCAGCAGTTTGCCGTTTTGTATGTCCGCGACACCGCCGATTCGCATACGAATCCGGAAACTGCGCGTGTTCTGATCGACCCTATGGCCATGGACCCAGAAGGTCACACCACTTTGGATAGCTGGCAGCCATCGAAAGAAGGTGACTTGATCGCCTACCAAATTTCACAGGGTGGAAATGAGGAGTCCGATGTTTATGTGATGAACGTCGAAACTGGCGAGATTATTGAAGGTCCAATTAGTCGTTGTCGCTATTCCCCGATCGCCTGGCTCAAGGGCGGATCCGCGTTTTATTACGTTCGTCGAATCGCGCCGGAATTCCTGTCGGAGAGCGAACGCCACTTTCACCGACGCGTGTACTTACACACCGTCGGCGCTGATCCTGCGACGGACATCCTGGTTTTTGGTTCTGGAATGAACATGACCAACTATTACGGCGTTTCGGTTTCACGCGATGGTCGCTGGCTGGAAGTGAGTTCGAGTGAAGGAACAGAGCCACGTAATGATCTGTGGATTGCCGACCTTTCTACGAGTGAACCGACAAGCCCCTCATTTGAACTTGTTCAAGGCGACGTCGATGCGCAAACGTCGATCACCTTCGGCCGAGATGGACGCGCATATATTTTTACGGACAAAGATGCTCCCCGCGGAACAGTACTCGTCACGACACCAGGATCATGGGATCCCAGTTCGTGGCAGACCCTAATCCCCGAGCCCCAAGACGCAGTTTTGGAATCGGTGACCCTTCTTGACGGTGAAGAACTTGACCAAGATCAACTACTCGTTGTTCAAACCAGTCACGGTGTGGCTGAAATGGCAATGCATGACGCAAGAGGTGGCGCTCCGCTGTACAACATTGAGTTGCCTGGTGCAGGAACCATCGGTGGACCAGTTGAGCATATCGACGGTGGTCCGATTACCTGGCTCGTCTACACCGACCACACCACCGTGCCAACCGTCTACGAATTTGATGCTCGCACACGGGAACTCACCCTTTTTGCAACTCCCCCGGGTGCAGTTAAAGCGCCCGAGGTGCACTCTGAACTCATCACGTATCCATCACTGGATGGAACAACAATTCGCATGTTCGTCATCTCGCCAACCGGGAAAGCGGATAAACCTCGTTCAACGATTCTCTATGGATACGGTGGCTTTGGCATCCCTTTGCAACCGGGTTACAGTGCGGCGATTCTTGCTTGGGTTGAATCCGGTGGCGTGTGGGCTATTGCGAACCTACGCGGTGGTGGTGAGGAAGGTGAAGAGTGGCATCGTGCGGGCATGTTGGCGCAGAAACAAAATGTCTTTGACGACTTCCATTCGGCTGCTGAATACCTGATCGAGGAAGGTTGGACCACCAGCGAACAGCTCGGAATCTACGGGGGATCAAATGGCGGGTTGCTGGTCGGTGCGGCAATGACCCAGCGCCCCGAACTGTTTAACGCCGTCGTCTGCGTGGCGCCCCTTTTGGACATGATCCGTTATGTTGAAAGCGAACTCGGACCCACGTGGACGGTCGAATACGGCGACCCGGCCGACCCGCAGCAATTTGGCTGGTTGCATGCCTACTCGCCTTATCACCGGGTAACCGAAGGTACCGACTACCCGGCAACCATGTTCGCGATCTTCGACAATGACACTCGAACCGATCCGATGCACGGACGCAAAATGGCTGCGGCTGTTCAAGCCAATACGGTTGGTGATCGCCCAATTTTGGTTCGAACCGAGCAAAATGTTGGCCACGGAGCCCGATCACTGGACAAGTCGATTGAGGAAAGCGCGGATACGTTAGCGTTCATGTCCCACTGGACCGGATTAGATCGCTGAAGGGTTTCACATGAGTTGGGATTCAATATCGAGTGCAATTGAATCATTCCGAGATGGTCCATGGGCGGCGCCAATTCATATTGGATTTATCATTATTTTTGCGCTTGTGGCTTCGAAAGTTTCCGCAATTTCTATCACCGGAGTCGCTAATCGAGCGACCAAAAAAAGTACCGCAATTAATTTTTGGGATTTGAGAAATATGACAGATACCGGGACCGTCACCGAGCAGCTTCTAGGGAATCGGGTGACACAGCGTGCCAACGACCTCGGATCCCTTGCCCGAAGCGCCGCTGTGATTGTCATTTGGTCGGTTGCCCTCGTGAGGATCTTGACCGAAATCGGGATCAATGTTGGTCCGCTCCTTGCCAGCGCTGGAGTACTCGGCGTGGTCCTTGGGTTTAGAGCGCAAACTCTGGTGGCCGACTATCTTGCGGGAATTTCGATGGCATTGGAAGACCAAATGGGTATCGGTGACGGGAGGCTAGCCAGGTGAGCCAATCCGATCTAACTCCCTACGAGCGCTTCGGTGGACATGAGTTCTTCACCAAACTGGTTCACAATTTTTATCAGCGCGTTCCCCATGACCCGATCCTGAGCGCCATGTATCCAAGCGAAGACTTTGATGGTGCCGAGTGGCGTTTACGCTCGTTCCTCGAGCAGTATTGGGGTGGTCCAGGAACTTACAGCGAGGAACGTGGGCACCCACGATTGCGAATGCGCCATATCGGTTTCCATGTTGATGGCGACGCCCGAGACCGCTGGCTGACCCTGATGGGGGCGGCCATTGCTGATCAGGGGATGGAAAAGCAACTGGAATCGGAGTTATGGAAGTACCTGGTGGCCGCTGCTTACGGTATGCAAAATGTGCCGGATGAAAAACCAGAAAACCAAGCATCAATACCTTTAACGGAGGCGTAGTCTTGCCAAGCGGAAAAAATGAATGGTGGCGCGATGCCGTCATTTATCAGGTCTACCCACGCTCATTCGCCGACAGTGACGGTGACGGGCTCGGCGACATCCCGGGAATTCTTAATCGGGTGGACTACCTCGACAACCTCAGCGTTGACGCCATCTGGATTTCACCCTTCTACGATTCGCCTTTACTCGACGGTGGCTACGACGTCGCGGATTACCGACTCGTTGACCCACGCTTGGGTGAGGTCGCCGACGTTGAAGCTCTCATTCACGCCGCACATGCCAAAGGGATGAAAATCTTCATGGACATCGTGCCAAATCACACCAGCAGCGAGCACGCATGGTTCCAAGAAGTTCTGCGCTCGGCGCCGGGTTCACCCGCTTGGGACCGTTACGTCATCAAAGAAGGTAAGGGCGAGCACCACGAGTTGCCACCAACGAACTGGCAGAGTGTTTTTCATGGTGATGCCTGGTCTCCACTCATTTTGGCCGACGGCGAGGAGACCAAGTACTGGTACCTGCACATTTTTGATTCCTCTCAACCTGATGTGAACTGGGAAAACGTTGAAGTCCGGGCGGAATTTGAGAACATTTTAAAATTTTGGTTCGACCTTGGAATAGATGGATTCCGGATTGACGTTGCCCATGGACTGATGAAAGACCAACGTTTTCCCGATATCGATTACGACTCTATTCCTGAGCAAGAATTACTCGGAGAACCGATCGTGACCCCGTTTTGGGATCAAGACGGCGTGCACGAGGTTTACCGTAGTTGGCGCAAGCTCGCGGATAATTACGATCCACCGCGAATTTTTTGCGGAGAAACCTGGGCTCCCTCCCCGCAGCGGCTGGCCCTTTACCAGCGCCCCGACGAGCTTCACACCTCATTTAACTTTGACTACTTGCGTGCCGGCTTTGATGCCGTCAAACTCAAGGAGTCGGTCGATTTGACCTTGCTCAATCACAGGTTGGTCGGAGCGCCGGCCACCTGGGTACTTTCCAACCACGACATTGTTCGACACGCCACCCGGATGGCACCCGGCCAAAACGAACACCCAACCGTGATGCCAACGCCCGAGAATGCAGATCGCGGTCTGGCCCGCGCCCGAGCCGCAACACTTTTCACACTCGGGCTTCCCGGTTCCACCTACCTGTATCAAGGTGAAGAACTTGGTTTGCCTGAAGTACTCGATCTGCCTGGCGACGCTCGCCAAGACCCGGTCTGGTTCCGCACGCACGGTAAGGAAATTGGCCGAGATGGTTGCCGCGTTCCCATCCCGTGGTCTGGTGATATTCCCTCATATGGTTTCGGTCCCGGCGAGGAATCGTGGCTCCCCCAACCGGACTCATGGGAGCATTTAAGTGTTCAGGCCCAAGAATCGGGCGACACCACGTTGAATTTCTATCGGGCTGCGCTCCGCAGAAGGCGCGAGGAACCCGCAACCGGTGATGGTGAACTTGAATGGCGGATGAATGAGTTCGCGGCAGCCGATAATTCCATTCTGGCCTACCGCCGGCCGCATCCAAGCCATCCGCTTACCTGCCTGATGAATACTTGGAATACCGATGGCGACGTGTGGACGGTTCCACCCGGCTTTGGTACGGACGTCTTGGTCGCATCAGGTCCGAAGGTCGCCGTTGTTGATTCCGGCGACGGCGAGCATCTGGTAATCGGCCCGGAAACCTGCGTGTGGGTTCGCGGCTGACCCAGGATCTCAAGAACTCACTAGGCGCATCCGGGTTCGAGCCGCGGGTCCGGTTGCGTGCAGAAACACTTGCCCCCGGGGAGTACTCAGCCTCTTCCATGAGCCACATGTCGCCGCGGAGATCCTGATGGGTTCGTCCCAGATCAGATTCATTCGCTGGGCCGCGTAAAGCACCTTCACCGGCAACCCACCCCAGCCCGGACGATTCCAAATCTCCTCGGCAAGATCGGCCTTGCCCCGCTCACCAAGACCAACACTGCGGCGATCAAACTCTTCTACCGCTTCGTTCACGACGGGAATTACATCGCTTGCGACCGCATGAATTGGTATCTGCCATCCTTGTGAGGGAGGCAGTTCAGAAAGGGAAATGCTATCAACACCCGCGAGCGACTCAAGGCTATCAAGATCAACCAACCCGGACGAATTCGACAGTAATGCAACAACATCGCGTCCGGTTGTGATGACATCACAGGGCTTCCCCGAACCCATTGTGGCGGGCATAGCGACAAAAGCGTGCAGACTCAGGGGCATTGCTGTGAAAAAAGCAATTGCGCTGGGTGAAGTGACAACCCGAACTGCAATGTGAGAATTCCACTCAATTTGTTTTTCAAGAACTGAAATGAGAGTGCGCAACTCCGTTGAGCCAAGTGTTACCTGCACGAATTACTCCACTTCAAGAATGCCCTCAAGGGCTCTGCGAAATTTGTCGGGGATGGGAATTGCCTTGTCGTTATCAAAGCACACCATGATACTTTCCGCTTCTGCGGCAAGGTCACCGACTTCGCTCAAGATTCGGTATTTCATCCGGTAGGACGTGTTGCCAACGACATTCACCCACGTTTCAATGGTGAGCGGCTCCGTTGAATAAAAAATAGGGCGCCTGAAGTCGATGGACTGGTGGACCATCACTTGACTTAGTTTTAAGATTTCGTCGTAATCAATTTGCAAGAATGCACGCAGCCGAGCTTCTTGCAGGTAGTCCAGAAAGACAACATTGTTCACATGCCCCAGTGGGTCAAGATCGCTGAAACGACGGTAAACCTGTGTAATGAGAACGGTCATGGATGCCCTTAGTCGCGCGTTAGTTTGCGGTATGTTGCACGGGTTGGCCGAGCCGCTTCTTCACCCAAACGCTCCACCTTATTTTTTTCGTAGCCCTCGAAGTTACCTTCGAACCAAAACCACTGTGAATCACCTTCATAGGCGAGGATGTGGGTGGCAATCCGGTCTAGGAACCAACGATCATGGGACGTGATCACCGCACAGCCTGGAAAATCAAGTAACGCCTTTTCGAGCGAGCCCAGTGTTTCCACGTCAAGGTCGTTTGTTGGTTCGTCAAGCAGCAATAGGTTTCCACCCATTTTCAGGGTCAGCGCTAAGTTCAAACGATTTCGCTCGCCACCGGAGAGAACCTTTGCTTGCTTTTGTTGATCGGGGCCTTTGAATCCGAAGACTGAAACATAGGCGCGCGAAGGTATTTCGACATTGCCAACCTTGATCCAGTCAAGTCCGTCAGAAACGACTTCCCAAACGTTCTTGGTCGGGTCAAGACCCGAACGGCTCTGATCGACGTAGGACAACTTCACGGTCTCCCCAATTTTGAGTTCACCGGAAGTGGGCAACGCGTCCTTGTTTGAAGTATCGCCTTCGGCTGCCGCGACAATCATGTTGAACAGTGTTGTTTTACCAACCCCGTTGGGCCCGATCACACCAACAATGCCGTTACGCGGCAGGGTGAATGAAAGATTGTCAATCAACATGCGGTCATCAAAACCTTTGGTCAGGCCTTTGGTTTCCACAACAACTGAACCAAGCCGTGGACCTGGTGGGATTTGAATCTCATCCATGTCGAACTTGCGGGTCTTTTCAGCCTCTGACGCCATTTCCTCGTAGCGGTCCAGCCGAGCGCGGGACTTGGTTTGGCGTGCTTTTGCATTTGATCGAACCCACTCGAGTTCGTCGGTGAGCCGCTTGTGCAGCTTCATGTCCTTTTGGCCTTCAACCTTCAGGCGGGCAGACTTCGTTTCCAAGTAGGTCGAATAGTTACCTTCATACGGGTAGGCGCGACCGCGGTCTAGTTCCAAAATCCATTGGGCCACGTTGTCAAGAAAGTATCTATCGTGGGTAATCGCGATGACCGTGCCCGGGTATTTTTCCAGGTGTTGCTCAAGCCATTGAACGCTCTCGGCATCAAGGTGGTTGGTTGGTTCGTCCAGCAAAAGTAGATCGGGTTGTTGCAACAACAATTTACATAATGCAACCCGTCGCTTCTCACCACCGGATAACACTGAAATGTCAGAGTCAGCGGGAGGACAGCGCAACGCATCCATTGCTTGATCAAGTTGATTGTCCAGATCCCACGCGTTACGGTGATCGATTTCCTCTTGCAATTTGCCCATCTCGGCCAAGAGGACGTCGTAGTTGGCATCGGGTTCTGCGAGTTCCACCGAAATCTGATTGAACCGGTCAACCATGCCTTTAGTTTCGGCGACCCCTTCTTGAACGTTTTCCAATACCGATTTGCTCTCATCAAGATTTGGTTCCTGCATCAAAATGCCGACGGTGTAGCCGTCATGGAGTTTGGCTTCCCCATTGGATACGTCGTCGATTCCGGCCATAATCTTGATCAGACTTGATTTACCCGCGCCGTTGGGACCGACAACACCGATTTTCGCACCCGGCAGAAATGAGAGGGTTACATTGTCGAGAACCACTTTGTCGCCGTGGGCTTTCCGTGCTTTTTGTAAGGTATAAATGAATTCGGCCATGGCATCGGAGCCTAGTGTGGCCCCGATGCCCCGGCTGCATCACCCAACGCCGACTATTTCTCCGGTTTCGATGTCAATGCTTTCAATCGCGCCTTCGTCCTCATCACCCTCGCCACCGATGCGATCGATGCGATCGAGGTAGTCAACGGTGTCCTGTCCTAGTGCGTCAGCCAACATGCGGCGCTCACTTTCCACGACGGAGTCTTTGCGGGTCTTAGTGAACACCGAAGTCCCGCGGGCAAGATCCGCGCCAACAGCAATGGCCTCAATGTCCACATAGCGCATCATGTGAGTGTGATCACCGCACACCTTCTCGTGCTCACGGCTACGCATGCGGCCTGTCACAACGACCGGCATACCCTTCATCAAACTTGCTGCAACATTATGGGCCATTTGCCTCCAACAGCTCACCGTGAAATAGTGAGTATCACCATCAATCCACCGCTCATTA
>Ga0105055_10005094_pt1 | contig 18788 bp, 22 predicted proteins | sample BON03_FD_78090 | JGI IMG/M metagenome (GOLD analysis project Ga0105055, IMG submission 78090) | Freshwater microbial communities from Lake Bonney liftoff mats and glacier meltwater in Antarctica - BON-03 | ecosystem: Environmental > Aquatic > Freshwater > Ice > Glacier meltwater | place: Lake...
AACTCACAAGTTGGAATGTGATGCCTGTTGGTTCTATACACCGAGTCTGGTAGATACCTTCCACACCGAGTCTGGTATATATATGTGAACAAGAAGTAAAGGGTGTGTACTTTCCTGGATTGCGTAATTTAAAGGAAAGTAATGACGTCGTCTTTATTCTTATTAACATTATAAAAAGTATATTTAGAATTAGATACATTTAGATCTTGAGAGTGAATCTGCTCAAGAGAAGTTAACAATGCCGATGTTGAAATCATAGTTGAAGGATCAACGCGAAAGAGAAGCAATATGTTTGCTAAACAAATGGATGTTCTTAAGGAGTTGATTCAGGTTCTATTTGTGCAAAAGCATGGCACACGAATTGGTATCTCACTGCTTGATGGGGATAATGCAACGCATACTCTAGTGGATCTTGTATCTAAAAATGCTTTCAATGAAACATTGCTTCTGGAGACACTGGGAGGGTTGAACCAATACATGCGTTCTGGTATTTACACTGATTACACTCCGCTGTTTCAGCAAGTGTTACCTAATGTTCAAACTATTGCGCGTACCGAAGAATTGCCTAATTTTGTCATCCTTGTTTCTGATGCCAAGATTGCTCCTGATTCATATAGACTGTCAAACCCTATTCGACAGCGCTACTCAATCAGACAGATCATCAAAGGAAAACGAGTGATCAAGGAATTGAAGGCAGAATACATCACTAGAACATCTAGCAAGTCAGAAATTTCTGCTACTTTACTTTGCTTTCATTCATAACCTGTGAACTTCCGATCCCTATCCGGACTTTTGTGTGATAAAGAAAACACATTCATATCTTCGTATGTGTCATTTCGACCAGATGCTCTTGCTGAGACACTAGCCAAGAACATTTTTCCTCTGTTAAATTTTCAAAAGATTGAAAATCCTTGCAACTCTGTAACGACTCCTTCAGAATGCAGAAAACTTTGAAGACCAGTAGGTGGTAAGGAATCAGAGGGCAAGTTATTGACTGTATGCGAATACGCTACTGTGACATCAGAGCAAACAGATGGTGTCAGGCATGGAATATATGTGGATCAGTGCACCGTGGGCAGTTGGTATCGAAATAAGAAGAGATTTAATTATCAGCAATGCTGTCAATGAAATGTCAGACGACAATTCGTGGAAGTATTTCAGAGAGACAAACTGCAAAACCAGGGTTCAGATACTGGGTAAATTAAATTTCTAAATTATACATGTGCATGTATTAATTAATTTATCTTTGGGGTCCATATTGGCCCCTGATGTTGCTGATTGTAGTGAATATTTCATACGAGTTCCGCCAATCATACCGGTGAGGGGGTCTTTCCGTTATTATCCGTTGGAAGAGCTTATTGATACCGGTATTTACATCGTTCAGGTGTGGTAAATTCTAACCATTAACAAGAAAATCGCATCGCTAAAATAGCGGTCACCAATCGTTACGAATTGTTAAACTCGTATTATTTTTCTTCATTGTTCTTTCTTCATCGCGAGTGAATAAAAGTATATTGCAATTAACCCATCCAGGACGCTCAACCCTAACCATATACACAACCACATATATACATCCGAATCGCTGCCTTGATGGAAGATCGTACTATGGAACCACCCAAGCGCAAGTGCTCTCTTGGTTGGTTAGAACGATGCGAGTCGTCAGAAAACAAATGTGCCCTCGGTGAATTATCAAGCCATATTCAACAACTTGTAAAACGTATGTGCGCCGGATGCAACGAAGAGAAGCAGACTATGCTTAATGCGGCTGCTACTGCTGCTTGTACTGCAATTAGCAACACAAAGCTCTCAGCACATAGTATTGATGCTCCGAGTGAAAAATCCACATGTGGACTGCTTCCATTTGACGATGTGACTACTGAGAAGTGTCTGCAGTCGAAAGGTATTAAGCCAAGTAGCAGTGTTCCAAATATAAAGCCTACTCCAGCTCAAGTGCTCTCCTCCGAGGAGCCTTTCGGTGATACGAGTTTAGCCGACCTTACTGAATCACTCAGTAAGGAATTTACTTGCCCAATATGTCAGGAACTCTTTTATAATCCCAGTACTCTCAACTGTGGCCATTCATTTTGCGAGGGTTGTATTCATTCTTGGCTTCCCAAGTCGCATACGTGCCCTTTATGCAGAACCGCCGTTCAATTTCCTCCGAGTCGCGCTATTGGCCTTGATAAAGCAGTGAATGAACTTGCACAAACCAAGGGAAGAACATATTGTTTGCAAAGACAACAAAGTCATAACGAATTATTGGTTGTTGAAGACCAGAAAAAAGTAGATTTAGAAGATAAATTGGGAATAGCTGCTGAAAAAGGGGCTAGGTTTGTTCATATTGGTAGACCATGGAGCCCACGTGAGCAGTATAGGTTTTTTCGAGGACTGGTTCTTTACAAGCAAGGTGCAGTAAGGGTGGTGTATTGCGGTAGTATTGGATTGTCGGAAGCTTTCATTCATAGGGCTTCACAGCTGGAGTTGGCAGTTGCTGCAGCCAATTTGAATATTAAGGACCAGGAGGAATTGAGTATCCTCAACCTGCGAAATCGACTGCTTATGTTTATCAAGTTCTCCTAGTCGTTTCTTTGTATTTTATATTAACTCGCAGGTTATTTTCCTTATTTTTTTCAAAAGTTGATCACTCAAGTCTACTTTGAGAACATGTATAAAAATATATTGTTGAAGTTTGCGATACCGGTATATTGGATTTTCAAGGAATATCATTTGAACATGTCCCCTTAAAATATGAGGGTCTACTTTCAACGGCCATATTTTGCAAAGATGCGTGAATACCAACACCCTCGCTTTATGCAGGATGAAATCACTGAGTTACTGAAACAAAGTCAAGCTAAACGCCGGCGCATTTCTCGCCTGTTAACCCGTAAAGAATCATTGACAACCGAAGAAATTCAAATCGACGCATCGATTGGAGACACAAAACGAAAACTCCGGGTTCTTCTAAAATTGATCGAAAATATGGCTGACGAAAGAAAAAACATTAAATATTGTCCAGCTACGGAAATAGAACTCGATCATTATATTAAAATGTGTTTTCGGACAGTTGTTGCACTAGATGACCACATTGTCGAGTACCATCAGAAAACGAAAACACCACTGAAGAGAAATGAAATATTGCGTGAAGCGGCGATGACACCTGTTGTATCAAAACCTTCCCTATCATTTTAACTGGTAATATATATATACAAACCACTACATTTGAACTGGTTCAAAATACCTATCTCCTCTACGATTGTTTGTAACTCTCGATTCAAACCAAGGCGCTGACATATTCTTCTCATTGTTAATATACTGGTTCAATAGAGTGCTGCTTGAAAAAGGAGAAGGCGCAAATGGAGTATTAAGCATTTCGAGACCAAAGGTTTTCGGTGTACTAGTTGGAGTGTCCTCCTGGTCGTTCTCCCGGGTGCGTTTGAGAGAGGTTGTACTCTCTACAAACACATCACCCATTAAACTTTTGTACCTTTTCATTACGGCATGTTTGGATCTTTTGCCATCAAATCCTTTAGCAATACTTGACCAACTACCCAAATATTTTTCATGTAATTGTAACAGTAGTTCGTCTTCTTCGGGAGCCCAAGTTCTTTTTCTCGCTCGCATCAAACTACGATGACGAGTTTTAACTGCATGTTCGGTCCTACCTGTGAGCCTACGCGCAATTCTAGCCCAACAATTACCTTCCGCTTGCTGCATCTCTATTAATAATACATCCTCCTCTTCTGTCCATTGGCCTTTAATAATATTTGGATTCAAATTTGAAAACCATCTTTCTCGACATTGTTTCACCGTTCTCCCAGGTATGTTCTCCGCCACCAAAACCCAATCTATGTCCGTTTTTTTATCAGATGCAATGGAAGATGTTTCACTCAGCATCGAATCGGTGGAGCTGCTGTGCTTACCCGGAATTTGATCAGGTTGCATCATCAACAATCTCTCTACCAGTGACCTGAGTAAGAAGTCTTCATCTTCTTTCCAGGGGCCTTTCAACAATCCTGGCTTCAATACTTTATTCCACCTCTGGAGGCATTGCGTGTGTGTTCTTCCTTCAACTTTCGCGGCAATAAATTTCCAGTGCTTGCCCCCGAAAGCATTCACAGCCTCCCGAAGTTTTTCGTCTTCTTCGGGTGTCCAAAGATGAGGTGCTGATGCCGAACTCATCGCGATACGAATTATTGGACTGGCTTGTTTGCAAGCGATTAACAATTAAATAAGGTTTACTCTATGTTTGGATTACAAGTACAATGTACTTCCAAGACTGGAGAAAAAAATTCGCCTCCTTTTTTTGGGGTCAGACTTGTTCGTTTTGAATTTGGATCGTAACTCAAGATGCATCGAATATCCGTTCTTCGCGATCATGTTTTATCATCAAGTCCGTGCATTGGCGAAATGGAGAATCGATCGGTCGATGAAGACGTTGAGGAAGGTGCTTCCAACTCCAAGAGAATGATTAAAAAATCAACTCATCCAGTTCTTAAATACCGATTTATTCGACATACCATCAAGATCGTCTTTGCTGACAAATCAGCATCTGATGAACGTTATGGAGGTAGCGGCGACATGTCTATTCTCGAGGGAGAGCTTCTCAAGCCCAACACACTATCCGATACCGTTATCATCTTCATGCACCCGAGTGGAATCCAGGTAAGTATGATCCACCCATGAACGTATAAAACCAACTCGACTCAGAATTTGCTTCCTATGCCTGTGGCGATGGCTCGTGCAGGTCTTCATGTCGTTACATGTTCCAGTCGATACCCCAACAACGACACATGGTACGTCGACTCTTTGTAGTCAATTGGAGCGAACTAACGCATGCAGCTGTGTCATGGAGAAAGTTGTTTTGGACCTGGGAGCATGTGTACGTCACGTGAAGGAAAAACTTGGGTACCGCAAAGTGTTGCTAGCTGGATGGAGTGGGGGGGGTTCCCTGTCTTCGTTTTACCAAAGCCAGGCCGAAAACCCAACGATAACCCACACACCAGCTGGCGATGAAGTGAATCTCACCAGTCTGATTCCAGCAGATGCTCTGATGATAATGGCATCTCATGTATCTCGTGCAAAGATATTTACAGAATGGATAGATCCTGCAGTTATCGACGAATCTGACCCTTCAAAACGGGACGTAGAATTGGATCTTTTCGACCCAAGGAACCCAAACAAACCTCCGTTTTCGAATGAATACATTAAACGATTTCGCCAAGCTCAAATTGACCGGAATCGTCGAATTACGAAGTGGGTAAAAGCTCGTCTTAGCTTGGTGAACAGCACTCTGGAGTCCCAGCCCAGCGATTGGCAGGCCTCGAAACGTGATGAGAGTTTCTTAGTATATTGTACGCAGGCAGACATCCGACGAGTAGACATTCGGATTGACCCCAATGGGTAAGTACTCACCAATTTGAAAGTAATTGTATCTGAGTCATGAATAGCCGCGAAGCAACTCCTCTCCGTGAGCTGGCCGCCGAAAACCATTCGCCTGTGGGATTAGCTCGTTACACCACCCTTCGAAGTTGGTTGTCGCAGTGGAGTTATGATGATTCTAATGCGGATGGTCCATTAAGTCTGCAGACTGTTGGTGTGCCTGTGTTGGTGGTAGCGAACGAGGCTGATCATTTAGTCCCCCTTTCACATCCTGCCGCCATGTTTGCCGCTGTCAATCACGATAATAAGAAATATATTGAGATCAAAGGAGCCACCCACTATTTCTTTGGTCAGACAGAGTTACTAGTTCACGCAGTAAAACAGGTTATTAGATGGATGCGAACACAATCTCTGTTGGAATCTGAGTTCAATGAGGTACTCTAATTAATTAAGTATCATTTTTATACCGTATTTTTAAAACAATGTATAAAGTATTTCTAAATGCTTTAGTGGCTACTTCATGGAACGCGTTTCCAGGCGACATAGTTGTCAAGTCGGGGGATGCAATTAAATTACGTGAGGAGATATAATGTGAATTCAGTGATTCCACATAATGTTCTTGCTTCTGATTACCTCACGGATTACCATCAGGCTCGCTTCTTTCAACAAGATACTCTTGTTTATTAAGAAATTAGCATTTGATGGCTTTTATCCATTACTTGTTGTGCTTTCAAAAAATCGATTTTTGTTGTGTTTAAACAAAGAAGGAAATGAAATTCAAAGCCAAATTCTAAATTGTCCTACTTTTTCAGCTAGCCGGTTTAATGCATAAAGATCTTACAAGAAAAACACCTTTATGAAGATTCTTAAGAACAATCATTTTATAAATATAAAGGAAATCCAAAGAAATAAAATATTATTGGCCCTGTAATTAATTGCCGTATAGTTCTAAAGTAGCTTTCACATCAGCAGGAATATCTGCTTCGTTTCGGGCCTGTTCACGAAGAGATGATTGTGCCTTTTTTCTTTCATAATACGCACTTGCTTTCACTTTACGTTTCTCTTCCAGGGTCTTAAGAATCTCAGCATGTTTCCATCCGTTTCCAGAAGCAAGTACTCCTAGGTTGGTGAATTTTCTGCCTGGTCTTAATCGCAATACACGAAGAGCTTCTGGTACAACCTTTCTCGCCTTAAGGTCGTATGGATGAGGAATGCCTTCAAAAGCTTTCAATCGATTGATAGCATCAACTCCTCGTTGAGTCTTGTGAGGGATCATACCACGAACCATTCTCTTGAAGATAGCAGACGGAGATCTTTGTACGAATGGACCACGTTCGTGGTTCGTGTTGGTCTTCTTCTCTCTCCTGCGCATCATCTTGATGTGATTTCTCCAGATTGGGCCGGAGATCTCAAGCTCTTCACATCGCACCACAACCACCTTTTGGCCTCCAAGAAGCTCTTTGGCTACGATACTGGCCAGGCGTCCAATAAGGTGTTGTCGGCCGTCTACTACAATTAGCGTCTCAAACATATTATCTGTGTATAGAAAATGGATGGATAATGAAGAGTGCCTCAGAGCCACACAAAAAAAAATGAATGTAATATTTACACAAAAAATGTATCTCGGGCAATATTGTTTCGGCTATGTAAAGTAGTAATGAACATCGGTATTAACGGTGGAGGATTGTACTAAGTGCTTGGTTGAACATGGTGGATAGCAAGTTGATGGTGTTGGGGGCTCTGGCCTTGCTTTCTGTTTCTAGATTCTATTTCACTATTGACTTTGAGTCCTCAAAATTCAATCCTGAATCCAAATTATCTTTCGCCTCTTTAAACACATTTGATAAACCGTTTCGGTTCTATTTACACGATGTCGGGAGGGAAAAGCGGAGTATATACACATCTGAAATATTTAAAATACTAGAAACTCACCCGTGGAGAACATCCTTGATAGATAAAGCGTCGATTGCATTCGTGCTGCTCAGTGATGAATCCAACTATCCGAACTATGATCGAAAAGGTGTTGGGGACGAAGCTGTATTCACATTACATGATGCATGCACATACATACAACAGCTCATAGACACTAAAGAAAAGTATCGTTCTATGCCCCATGTCGTATTCTACAACCACAACAGAGCTCATTGCGACAACGTATTGAACATTCCTTATTCATTGGCAAAACCTCAACCTAGTGTAGTGGCATTCGTAGAATACCTATTCGGTAAAAAAGAAACCGCTTTTGATCCATCTACTGAAATCGTGATGCCACCACCGGAGATATCTCCGTTCTCTCCTCGCTTTGATTTGAATAGACCGACTTTCCAGCGAGGGTCTTCACGGTACTGGCTCACCTTTAAAGGAGCAATAGAACGAGGGTATGCACGCCAAAGAGTCCTCGATCAAATTCGCCCTGATATAAATAACAAAGATATTGTGTTTGTCAGCAATGGTGACCATATCTTCAATTACCAGAACCTTCTCAGGAACTCCACGTTTACTTTCCTCATCGATGGTGATCTCCCATGGTCATATCGATTCTTGGAAGTTATCAAGAGCGGAGCCATACCGGTATTTGTTGATGCAGATTGGGATCCTTTACCATTTTCGCAAATAATAGACTGGGACAAAGCAGGTGTTAGGATATCATTAGCTAATATCAAACACACGGTTTCCATCCTCGCCAATTTGACCGATGACTTGATTCGTCGCAAGTTGGAGTACCTCAAGTATATTGTTGATACATACTTGAACTCCCGAAAAGAGCAAGTTGATACGATGTTGATTCTCCTGTCACAGTTGTCGCTTCCAGGAAGATATTGTTTAACTGCGTCATTGTTTCTAGAACCAATGTTCTTCCTCAGTGAGCTAGATTTGCTTCCGCGGAATATATTCGTGTATATTGAAAAGATATGGGACCCATTTGAGGATAGGCAGTATAAATATTCTTTAAAACGCCTTCGAGATCTGAATCCCAATTGGACTCTACAAATTTTCACCAAGATATCTGTCAAGACCTTTCTTACTTCAGTATTTGAAAACGCTGATTGGATTGAATCATGTAGCTTTGACACATTGTACCATGTTTTTAAATTCATGATCTTGTATCATAATGGTGGCATCTTTCACGACCTTGGCACACCTGTAAATATCCAGTTGGAAGATCGAATTGACATGCGAAACACCAAGATGGTTTTATTATCTGACAGTAGTACCAAATACTCGTCGTCCATTATAGTCAGCAGTAAGTACAACCCATTGTTGTGGCGAGTCGCTAGAAGAATCGTTCAAACATCAGTTGTGTTACAGTCGATAGATGATTTAGTAGCACAGGAGATAGGCCATTCCATTTGTTGTACAGAATCATTCACTTGCCCAGACCTGTTTAGTAAGAGTCATTTTGCAGCAGGTGGTTTGTTCATAGAAAAGGATCCTGAAAAAATGGAACCTGTAAATAGATTCTTGTGGCGAGGCGATGCCAAGAACTTCAAAAAAGAACATTTTATGTAAAAATATTACTTTTATTCTAACATGATTTCTAGATTCCCCTCAAATCGAACACGGGTCATTGCCATTAGTTGTATTTTCATTGCTTTCGGTTCTCAAAAAGATATGATAAACTGTTAATTTCTTTTTAGGTTTTCCAGTTGGAACCACTTATTGAACAACTGCAGTCGTGGATAGAAGATATCAATTGCTTAAATCTTATATCTAAAAACTAATAAAAGAACAAGTATCTTGTTAAAAGAGATAAAGGCTAGATCCCCAGTTTGTTTTTCAACTACTACCAGTATTTGGAGGAACAAAATAACTTTTGAACACGTGGGGTGGGTGGGGGTCGTTCCGCCAAAGTAAAGCACAACTTCAAAAAAGCAGGTATGAGCGCTCACCTTTTGCCTCTTGTGACTTATACCACGGAACAATTTCATGCGGTCGTAGATAGGATGGGACCTCTGTTTGACAACCCCGCTGCTATGCACCACGCTTCTTGGAAACCAACTGGAGACTGGTACGCAGATGCAATTACTGCCTGGAACGCTTGCTTGGCCGGCGAAACCGTTAAGGGATTCAACAGTACTCACAATTCCTTCGTTACGATTCAAAATGGAATTAAGATTGATGGTTTTTACCAACGAACATCTCATATGGCTGATGGAAACTTAGATTTCCTCTACTCGAATGGAGCAGAAAGCAGTTTCGACGGAACTCCATTATCGCATTATATGAGAGAGTATTATCAAATACCTATCTACGCTTCTATTGCGTACTTAGTAGTGATCTTTGGGTTAAAAGTGATAATGATGGCGCTTCCGCCGTTACCAATCAAAACACCTCTTTTGTATTGGAATTTGTTTCTTGCGGTGTTTAGTTTTTGTGGTGTGGTGAGAATCGTCCCACACTTGTTCCTTCTATTGACCCAGCGTGGCTTGTACCAAACTTCATGTGGACAAATCACTCTATACGGTTTCAGTGAATCAGGATTGTGGGCGTTCCTCTTTATCATTTCAAAATTCCCCGAGTTGGTAGATACTTTATTCATTATCGGTAGAAAGCGCCCGCTAATATTCCTGCATTGGTACCATCACTTTACAGTATTATGTTACTGCTGGCAGTCTTATGCTACACAAGCAACAGCAGGGATATTCTTTATTGGTATGAATTTCACCGTCCATGCGATAATGTACTTTTACTACTTCATGAAAGCTGCTGGATGGTGGCCAAGATGGATCCCTTCGTGGATGATCACCATTCTTCAATTGCTGCAAATGGTGGTAGGGGTTGGAGTTTGCTACGTCACCTACTACTACGAAAAGGTACGCCATATGCATTGCACTACAACTGAAAATTCGTTCCAAGCAGGAGCTGTGATGTACTTTACATATTTTCTGCTTTTTTTGCAATTGCTCGTCTCATTTTTAAGTGGTGGAAAGAATCAACGTTCCAGTAAACAGAAAACAGAATAGTTTGAAAACAATAATTTTTATATGATGAAATAGAGAAACATCTACTTCTTTTTGCGCTTGTATTCAGTTTTGAATTCCATTTCTGCAATTTGGGCATCGTCAACTATCATATCTTCGAGATCGTGTTGGGAAGAGTCAATACTCTCGCCATCGTCACTTTGCATTATATTCTTTTCAGCCTCCCTCATCGTTTCATCCACTGCTTTTCTCTTTGCAGGTTTGATTGGTTTTCCGTCAAGAGAGTTTTCAAATGCGATATGATACTCAGATGATGATTCGTTGGAAATGTCTTCCCATGTTTGTTTCAATTCAGTCTTCAAAGACGGCTTTAAAATACCCGCATACGTTGAAAGGACAGAGAGATATGGATACAGATGATCACCGGCAATCGCATACGCCATTTCAGCAGGCATCGCTTTCGTGATCACGTTTCCAACACCATCGGGGCACGCTTTGGATTTGCCGCTGCACAAACTCCTGGACAACAGCTGACCAATTCGTGACAACTTTTCAATGTTTTCATGACCCGTCATATTTTTCTCGAGTAACATATTAAAGCCAACTCGGAGAATCATAATGTGAAGTAGAGCTGTATTGATAGCACTTGACTCTTTCAAAGATGTGTTTAAGAACAGAGCCAATTTCTGATTAGCCGATTCGGGGTCTCCATCAGGGAATTCTTGCAATACGAAAAAGCAAAAAAGATTAGCAGCATCATCCACGTCTGCCGTAGCGAATAAAATAGTCCTTAGAGCAGGCATGAGGTCCCGGTTGGAAAAAATTACGTCATATTCCGATTCATGCGACAGTGATAGTTGTGCCTGTCGATTGAAGAACATTTGGGTCCTAACCGAGGGTTCATACACTAATTGGCTATCATTTCCTAGTTTAGGAGTGCACAATAAGCGGACATCATTAAATACAGGAATCAATGAGCGACGAATACTCTCTTTACACTCAATCTCTAATAAGCTCACCACAATGCCTTTAAAGAGCACCGTTCTTTCCAATTGGAGTGCGGATTCAGACTCGGTTAAAAAGTGCATACTCCAAGAGAGTAGAACTTGAAGCAAGGTGGTCACTTCCACGAACATCGTAGCCACCAGATCTTCATACGAATCTTGATATTCACGAATCAGAACCACAACGGAACCTCTCAGCTCAGTGAAATCGATTTCCATCAATTGTAACGCCAAATCTGAGGACGATCGAGACAGGCAATTCAATCGTCGGCATGCATTCATAATACTAGTCAGAGATTCTTGAACAGTGTGCTCAGAATCTCGTATCATCCCCATCGAATCGGTCATTCGCTCACCGATTCGCTTTATGGTTTCTGAAAGTACTAATGGTTGATTTGCCACCTTTTCAAAATGATACACAAGTATATCTGCAATCTCTAGCGTCACTACAGGATCATCGACTTTCAAAAGAACCTCGGACAACGTCTGGACCATTTTTTCAGCTGTGGCTACATCGGAGCTGGAGGCGCAGTTTTTCAAATAAAAGCATCGATGGAGCTGAATTACAGATCTCAATACTCCCCGATCTGCTACAAATAGAGTTGTTAATGTCTGGAGAGAACGACCTAGAACTCGATGCAAGGACCCCAACAGATTCGTTTGCTCCTCAAGAAGAATTTTCTGCTCTTTCTTCGACTTAAGCTTTGAATACGTATCTCGTTCAGCAACTTTGGACGAAGCAGCGAATAAGCAGGCAACTATTTGCGCTTTGCAATACCCTACGACATTGTTCTCACCATACGATTGCAACAGCGACGAATATGCTTCCCAATTTTTTAAGAAATCGCATTCTTTAATTTCCCAAAATGCATCAACCACCAACAACATCAGTTCAGGAGTCAAACACGAATCACCGTTTTCCATCTCTTGAAGCATTTCAATAAAATGCGCCAATTTCAAACGTGATCTTGCAACTGCAGATGAATCATCGCTATTGGTTTCGTCCAAACCTATTTCCAAAGAATGTGACAAGGTAACGAACTTCGCTGCAGTGGCACGCACTTGCTTCATATCTTCCCCATCATAGAAAATACAAGATTTTATATCCTGTTCGTTGGTTTTCGGAAAAGCACCGCCAGATTTCATTATGTTTAGAACTCCAATAGCAGCACAAATAACTGACGGCTCGCGATCTTTCAAAAGATATTTCTTAATCTCGGCGACAATTCTCTTAGAACACGATTTCTTGGATTTGTCGTTGACGCCCTCTTGACTGACTAGCGACCCTATGATTTCGCAAGCTGCCTTTCGAACGATAGGAAAAGGATCCTTAGTAAACTGCAGCAGATATCCTTCTGAAGATTCGAAGTACATTGATGGCCGGGCGGACGCCCAAGTTCCAATAAGAGAGAGACATGCTAGACGCACGTTCTCGCATATATCTTTAGAGCATTGTACTGTCAGTTGCGTGAAGCACTCCGTGATCATCAACTCGAGCCTACTTATGTTGAGAGCATGTTCCAAGCAGGAATCGATCTTTGCACCAGATGGTGTTGGCGCAAGAGCTTTTAATTTGTCGGCCTTCGTTTTTGCTTCTTTCTCCTTATCCAACAGTATATGTTCATCATCCCTAACGGTACGCCTATTCAAAACACCCAAAAACTCTTTCAGTGCGAATTCGATTTCTTCACTGCTGCTCTTCTTGAGCGTTAATTCAAGCTGATTCACACGTGCTTTGAGCGCTTGCTGAATTTGAATGACTGCTGCAAATATACCAGAGCCCAATGCTTCCATGTGACGTAAAGCTGTTTCTCGAGCTAACCGCAACGGAGACTTGGCTAGCATGATCATGTTTGAAACAAACGCTTTGCAACTGTCGTAACTAGTCACCATATCAGACCATCTTTTCTTCAATAGGATGTTGTAAAACTGAAACAACTGATCATGGGACACCTTTCGAACTTTCGATGGTTCACCCAGATCCGCGATGCATTTACAAATCGCCTTGGCAACATTCTCAGTAAAGTCATTTAGTTGCCTGTTGAGAGACGTGGACGACGAGACCTTCTCTTTAGCTAATGCAACAGTGGCTCCTGACATTTCTAAATACAGCTGGAAAATACTGGACACAATATCCTGAGACTCCAAATCGTTCACCACCTGCATCAAAGCACACTTTGGGTCTCTCAGTGCCGACACCAGTTCCCCGACAGCTATTTTCTTCGTCACACTTGCTTTGGATGCTCCTTTGGAATCTCTCCTCCGCTTCGGCGAGCTCTCAAACTCCTCTTCCTCTGCATCTCCCTGGATTCGTTTAGAGCTTCCCGCTTTGAAGAATTCGCGAGGCTTCCTAGATCGACTACTCGTGCGCATTCCTCTGAAGATTTTTGAAAATAGGAATTATCATGTAAAAATAAAATGCACGAAGAATCGTATTTAAACCGGGTTTTTAAAAAACTACCTTCGAAAAAGATCAAAATCCTAAGCACTGGTTTTTAACACAACAAAAATCGATTTTTTTTCCAATCCTGCGAAGAATACAGTTAGTTGAGATTAATGTTTGTAGGTAATCTGAGCAGTGCCAGCAAGGTAGTTACGTTCGAGTCAGCTCCGTTCCTGAATGATTTGGAGAACCAATGCGCTGAAATACTTCCTTCTAAGACTCCCTCTCGAGTTCGTGCCTTGAAACAAATTGACAATCTTCGGAACCTTCCTGTCAACAAACTCGAGCTTTGTGACAAGCGAATTGAAGCCCGACCATCAGTTTGCTCGGTAGGTAGCGATTCTCCAGAATTTTTGATCACACCTAGTCCTGTTCACCATGGCCTAAGGGAAGACGATGTATTTGGAAAACTCCTCCACAACTTTGGCTACAAGAAAGTGTATCTAGCTTCTGCTCGCACTATTTGCAACCGCATCCCGATATGGCACTTACAAAGGCCTACAAATCTGACTCGAATAGACGAGATTATTAAACATAAAAGAGAGACCCATGCGTTCCCAGGCGTTGTCTCCATTTTTGACTACGAGCTTTTGCAAGGACCATCTCTTGAAAAGCCTCAAAAGACTGGAATTTTTGATGGGCAGCATCGAGTCCTCGCTATTAACCAACTCTTAAAAGAAACACCCAATATTGACATGGAGATATTGATTGAGGTTTACCCAGTAGAGTCAGAGGAGCAAATTAAATCACTTTTCCTGGAGCTCAATAAAGCTGAAATGGTGCAGGAAATAGATCTTCCAAACAGAATAGCCCCTCAAAAAAAAATCATTGTTGATGAAGCGTGCTCGTCGATTCGACAACAAAACCCTACCATGTTCGGGAACGAACGCTGCCGCCCTCCAAACATACATGAGCAAACTTTAAGAAATGATTTGTTTCAGTCTGGTGTCTTAGAAATAGGAAATATACAGGATTCAGAATCACTCGTGGAGCTAATTGAGAAATGCAATGAAATTCTGGCTGAGCTGCCTGATTCTGAGTGGTCGATTCAGTTACAACGAAATCTTCCGAAGGCAAAGCGATCAAGCTTTTTTCTTGGTTTGACCAAATCGTGGATTCATGATATAATGATCAAGAAAATACTCCAAAATGAACCGCGTATTCTTTAATTTTAAAAATCAACTAAATATATTGTATTTTATGCACCCCTCATGTAACTCCCCATAATATAAATGAATCTCCGAAAAAAGGGCGGTCATTACATAAACAATCTTCCTGAAAGCTTTTTAAAAATAAAAATATTATCCACAACAACCTCCATTTCTGTCACCAGATGAAGGAGATATAGCAAAGGTATCATTGTCATCCATAAAATCATCTACAGGAGGAGGCAAACTAGAAGCTATCCAGGTGAACATCTCTTCCACTCCCTCTCCTGTTTTAGCGGATGTCTCAAAATACTTGAGTCCGTTCTCCGCTACAAACCCTTGTACCAATTCATCATCCACTTCTCTGCCTTCGCGATCACTTTTGTTTCCCACCAGAACAATAGGCATGTCCGGATCAGGTCTCTCTTTACGCAGCCGCTTCAGCCATTCTTTTGCTTTCACAAACGATTCCTTGTAAGTTAAGTCAAATACAATTACAGCTGCTTCCGCGCTTCGATAGTACAATGGAGTTATCGCCTCGTATCGCTCCTGGCCCGCTGTGTCCCATATCTCGAAAATATATTGTTTGTTTTCGCATGATAGTTTTTTCGTCATGTACGCTGCTCCTATCGTGGGTAGCTGATCATCATCAAACAGTCCTTTGACGAACCTCAAGGTGAGACATGTTTTACCAACTGATATACATTAACATTCATTATCGCCAGAAACCAAGCACTTACCACCCATAGTACCCAGAATGACTAGCTTGAATCGGCGCTCACTCATAGCGTCGAAGAGAACGTTCTTCTTATTAAATTATGAAAAGCCCCCCTCTGCTTCCCCTTTTTTCTATTCATTCGAATCTAGAGGGAAAGAATCTGAAAATAGAAAGCAAATTAGAAATTAGAAGTCGAATTGTTCAAAAGCATAGTAGAAAACATCAAGAAAGCAGTTGCTTTTCAAAGTCAGCTGATCCATCTTCCTCTGATTGCTGATTTGCCTTTTTCGCGTCACATTCCTCCTCTTCCTCAACTGGATATCCAAAATCATCGAACTTCTCTGGCGGTGGTCTTTTCCGTTTCGTAGCTGATGGTGGAGTTAGCTTATTCTTGCTCAGGACAAACACGGAATAGGGTCCCTGGGGCTCACGGTGCCAGTTGTGGATGCACGCGTAGAGCCATTCAGGCCTCACTACCCATATCAGCTTCAGCTTTGCTTCTATGGTGAGCGGCGACTCTGAATCATTGGTAATCACCAACTGACTGTCAGGTGTTAATGTAAGCGAACACGATGCCCCACAAGCAGCTGCCAGCGAGAAAACATTGGTGTTCTGTTCAGGAGTGGACATATTCACAACAATGTTTGTATCGCGAAGAATTTTCAAACGCAATTTTCGTAACAGTTCCTTGACATCACTGCAACATAATTTAAAGCTAATCTAGACAACAAAATAAAACGCTTACCTTCCTTTTTGTGCTAGTTGGTCTTCGACGGGAATCTCCTCGGCGCAATAGAACTTGGTGTGAATCCAGGTTAGAAGGTCTCCAGTTCGTTTTAAGTTGATCTCAATGGAGCGAGAGCTGATAGGCTGCTTTTCAGTAGTTTCCAACGGAGCTTCAAAGTTCAATTCGGGGGCTTGGTTCATCTCTCTCATGTTCTCAAAGAAACGGTAAGGACGAATGGTGAGAAGATTATATGCGTCCTCCGCCCAAACATCAGATCGATCATCCAGTGCCAACACCATGCTATTGTCAACAGGAAAAAAACGATCTAGCCGCTTGATTTTCCCGAGCTCTGGTACATCAGTCCTCGAGATGATTCTATCTCCGAAAAGTTTCTTCGAGGGGTCCATTATTTTAGCCACCGCCTCGGCGTACACTCTAGTCCCCGCCGTGTAAATATACAACTCGTACATGGTTGACATGGTTGCTAGCCATCCCTCAACACCTGGGCGCAACATGAGAAAGTGGTGCTTATTTACATCTGTGTAACCTTCGAACGCGCCAAGTTTGAATGTATGAAGGTCGTTTATCACTCCCTTAGATTCAGCAAATGCCGGTGCTCGTGGGTCATCAGTGGCATGCAATAGCGTGTTATCCAAATCCAGTACAAGTAATAATTTCTTTGATTTGAACAAACGCTTGACCGTGTTTTTGCGATCGTCCTCGGCTTGGTTTCGGCTCACTTGCAGTTTATTACCCCCAGGTATGTTGACAGTAATGGTGGCAGTGTTGGCATGCGTAGGGTCTACACATTCAGCTATACCCGCTTCGGCTTCAGACACAGTAGATGCGTTCTTCTGGGAAGGGACCCTCCCACAAACACAACAAAGGCCATTGAACACTTGATCATGCAGACAATAACTCATCCGAGCCACCATAGGAGAAGCGCCTGCAGCCACCTTCTCGTCTACCTGGAGTTCCAATGAGGTTATAGTACCGTCATATGGAGCAACAACCTCCATCACTGGGCGACGGGCATTGTTTGCGCCTTCGCAAAAGCAACGACACAGGGGTTGAGTGGCATCCACTCCGTCTCCTTCCTTGACGAGCCATTTCATCACATAACCACCATCATTACCGGGGAACAAAATTTGAACCTTGTTTTCAACTGCTGGTTTCGTCGCAGACCGCTTCCTTCGCATCTTTTCGGACTCACGTTTTTTTTTATAGGATTGTAACGGCTTCTTCGATTCGTTCGGACATTTCGTTATTATGATGATCAAGTACGTGCTATGTAGTTTTTCAATAGCTTGCGTTCACGGCATCATCAATGGAGAGACATGTGGGGGTCTCCCTCCTCACTCTATCTACTACGTATCCAAGATGCCTTCGTTGAAATTGGATCAATATCCAAGTAGTTGCTCTCAGTGGCAAAACGAAGCAACATGCTGCACTGTTGCGGAAAGTGTGGGTTCTCTACAACAGATTCATTTGGATTCTTATGTTTCGCTCTCTAACTCCGTCGACGGAAGGAAGCATTGTTACTATGGATACTTTGGGAGCGAGTGTCCTAGTTTAGTTGAATGGACAACCTGTGCTACTAATTGCGATGCACGGTTTCCTAGAAATCTAACTGACAGTAAGTTTTCAATTCAATAGATGTGATTTTGTGTCTAATTTTCCCATTTGAAAGAGCTACCAAGCAGAAATATTTGCTATGAAAGGTTCACACCTAGGGTAGGGTATGATAAGACACTTCATGCGTCTTACAGTACGGCATGTGAATATGCCCGACATGTACATATAGGGAATTGTGATGCTGTTATTGTGGTGGGGGACGCTGAAATGGCCATTGCGTTAGGAGGTGACTCTATATGCATGACGTCTGGTGCAATTTTTTTGACGCAACCACTTCATTTATTGTTATTAGCAGCTGTAATTTATATTTTATAGATTTTCACTTATTTATTATTAGTTATTTTTATTTTAGAGAAGAGGATATATTTTTTAAACACAACAAAATCGATTTTTTTAAAGCACTACAATTTTTTCAACACTTCAAAAAATGAGGGATGCAATTAAATTACATCAGGAGAAATATAATGTGAATTCAGTGATTCCACATAATGTTGTTGCTTCTGATTACCTCAGGGATTGCCATCAGGCTCTTTTCTTTCAACAAGATACTCTTGTTTATTAAGAAATTAGCCAGCATTTGATGGCTTTTATCCAGATTTCAATTTAAAAAAAAATCGATTTTTGTTGTTGTTTAAAATGATTCAAAAATACCAGGTTGTGAAATCAAAGTCAAATCGCTATTTCCAGACACTGATGCTCGCGGGCTCACTGAAGATGAAATAGGAGTGGCGAAACTGACAGAGCAAGGGGAGGTTACACTAGCTATTATCAAAAAAGCGGTACTACAGTTGAACAAGGCATCGGCACCAGGG
>Ga0105055_10005095_pt1 | contig 18787 bp, 17 predicted proteins | sample BON03_FD_78090 | JGI IMG/M metagenome (GOLD analysis project Ga0105055, IMG submission 78090) | Freshwater microbial communities from Lake Bonney liftoff mats and glacier meltwater in Antarctica - BON-03 | ecosystem: Environmental > Aquatic > Freshwater > Ice > Glacier meltwater | place: Lake...
ATGACCAGCAGCCCCGCCACCCGAATAATGACATCGATCCACCCGATCAGCAATGCCCCGAGAGAGGCGAAAGCGATAGAGAAACTAATGAACACGGTGGAAAAACCCGCAATAAACAGCAGCACACCGATCACGAGCCGTCTCGTGGGTCGTGTGGTTTCCACACCCCCTCGAAAACCACTGACATAACCGAGATAGCCGGGGACCAGGGGCAATACACACGGGGAAGCAAAGGCGAGAAACCCAGCGGCGAGCGCAAGCGGGAGCGCTGCCAGGAGTGGGCCGGAAAAGATAATCTCGCCGACGCTACTCATCGCTGGGATCCTTCATCGAGGACATCCTCAAGCATCCCCCGCAAGACTCCCGGCTCGCTCAACAGACCAGAAATTCGCATCGCAACGCGCCCTTGGCCATCGAGGACAAGGGTGGTGGGAACGGCGTTGGGTGACACCTCTCCCGAGAAGGCAAGTCGAACAGCCCCGAGGTTGACATCCATGATGGAGGGGTAGGTGACCCCAAATTCTTCCGCAAAGGCCAAGGCTGTGGGGGCTTGGTCAAGAATGTTGACCCCCACAAAAACGACATCTTGGTCCCGGTATTCCTGAGAAATTTCTTCCAAATCCGGCGCCTCGAGTCGACACGGTGGACACCCCGCATACCAAAAATTGACGACCAACACCGAACCCGCATAGTCAGCTGAGGCAAAGGTGCCACCGCTATCGAGCTCCCCCCCAAAGATGACGGGTTCGCTTCTCGATTCCGGCGCAATGACGGTGATGGCACCATCGCCAGAAATGTAGTTTTGGCCACTACCCGAACGGTACTGCTCTGCAAGTGCGTCTGCCCCGGAGGTGCACGCGGTGAGGATCAGGGCAAGGGCGAGGGTTCCGGCTGCGACGGGCGCCCTCACCTACACGGCTCCTAAATCAATGGCGTCTTCGAGAAGATCTGCTGCCGGCTCACGGTAGCTCTCTTCCCTCCATTTTTCGCCGACTTTCCTAATCGTGGTGATGCTGGAGAGGGAGCATCGTCGGTGATGGGGAAGGTGTGGCAGGGGAATACCGGCAACAGCGCGATGGAGGATCCAAATAGCGACTTGGTGGGTGACCAAGACCACTTCGCCCTCGTCGACCGAGTTTCTTGCATCCTCCGCCACCTCAAGCATCCGACGAGCAATTTCTCGGTACGGCTCTCCCCAGCTCGGCCGCCATGGGTTGGAAAGCATTTTCCATACCGCCGGGTCAGAAACCATTCGTTTGAGATTGAGCCTGGTTCCCTGGAAATCATTCAGGCCCTCCGTGAGGCGCTCATCAATGTCGATGGACACCCCCGTTGCGATAGACAACGGAGTCGCTGATTCCACAGCCCGCTGCAGCGGGCTGGAGAGGATGCGCTGCACGGGTCTGGTCGCCAAGACAGTGGAGGCCCGACCAGCCATTTCTTGCCCCCGAGCAGACAGCCCAAACCCCTCAAGGCGGCCATAAAGAATGCGGTCGGGGTTATGAACTTCCCCGTGGCGGACGAAGTGAAGAAGATCTGCTGGCACCCCCCCATTCTACGAGGCTCGCCCGGGCGAAAGCTGGGGCTGGCGATAGACTCTTTTCTCATGACCCCCCGCACACGAATCAGCAACCTGCCCTCAACAGCCGATGGATCCACCGTGGTGGTCGGAGGGTTCGTGGAGACGGTGCGGGATCAAAAAAAGGTCCAATTCGTCATCCTTCGAGATGAATCAGGCTCCGTTCAATTAGTCAACCCAGCTCTTCGCGCCGAGGACGAGGACGCTGCTGCGGAGCCTGAGCGTCGCGCACTGACCGACTCGATTTCTGCACTCACCGGTGGCACCTTCGTCCTCGTTGAAGGGAATCTGAAGCTTGACGAACGAGTAAAGCTGGGCGGGCTCGAAGTGAAAATTTCCTCCCTCCAGGTCGCAGGGGTGGCCGAACAAGAGCCTCCCATCGCCGAAGACTCTTCTGTCGACAAGCGGATGGACTGGCGCTTCCTCGATCTGCGCAGGCCTGACGCAAACCTGATTTTCCGGGCTCAGACGGCTTTCGAGCACGGAATGCGTGGCTGGTGGGTAGGTAACGACTGGATCGAAATCCACACCCCCAAACTGATGGCCAGTGCTAGTGAATCCCGTGCAGAGTTGTTCGAGGTGGAGTATTTTGACTCCACCGCCTATCTTGCCCAGAGCCCCCAGCTTTTCAAGCAGATGGCCCAGCCCGCGGGCTTTGGCGCCGTATTTGAGATTGCCCCCGCCTTCCGGGCAGATCCATCTTTCACCGCCCGCCACGCCACCGAATTCACCAGCGTGGATGCGGAAATGAGTTGGGTGGAATCCCACCACGACGTGATGGCCATGCACGAAAGTGTGTTGCGAGCAGGATTGGCTGAGGTATCAGCCCGCTATGGCGAGGCCATTACTCGCCAACTCGAGGTGGACATCACGATTCCTGAGGCCGAGTTCCCCAAGGTCACTCTTGCCGAGGCCCGGGACATCGTTTCTGGAACCGGGTACGAGATTCCTCGCGCCGATGGGGATCTCGATCCTGAAGCAGAGCGTCGCCTTTGCGCCCACATCGAAGAAACCACCGGTCATCCCTTTGTGTTTGTTACCGACTACGACAGCTCGATTCGGCCGTTCTATCACATGCGTCACGATGATAACCCCGCGCTGACCAAGTCCTATGACCTGCTGTATCGCGGAACAGAAATCTCCACCGGAGCGCAGCGCGAACACCGCATTGATGTGCTTGTGGCTCAGGCGAGTGAGCGCGGAATGGACCTTGAAGAACTTGGCACCTACCTCGACTTCTTCCGCCACGGGGTCCCGCCCCATGGCGGTTTTGGAATGGGTTTGGCCCGGGTGATGATGCTGATGCTGAACCAGTCCAGTATCCGCGAAACCACCTTCCTCTTCAGAGGGCCAAACCGCCTCACCCCTTAGGGAATACGCTCCACCCTCCACCCCAGGGTGGAGCTGATGGTCGTGGCAACATCGTCCACGACCCGGGCCAGAATCGTCGCGTCCTCATGGTGGAAATCGAGGGTGAGCGGCAGATCTTCGCCAAACTTTGGCACCTCAATGGAGAGAACAACCCCTTCGGGAAGAGACAGCGTCACCTCGGAGGGGTCATCGATAAACCACGGTGCTGCAAGCGCTGTGGAGAGCACATCCAGCGCTTCGGCTTTGGAGAGGTAGACAGAGGTGACCAGGGTGAGGGTTGCCACCGGGCCTATTTCCCTTCACTTCGACACTTGTTCGAGCAGTAAAGAACGTTCTCCCAGTCGCGTTCCCACTTCTTGCGCCATTCAAACTCTCGCCCGCACGATGCGCAGGTCCTCGGCGCATGACCATTTTTAATCTGCGCAACCCGTGTCATGGTGAAATATCCTCCCGCTAGCGCGAGCTAATGGATTGGAACTTTCTAATCGAGAGGGGCACAAAAATACTGAGCATGACCGCCATGCCAATCAAGACGGTGGCCACTGGGTTTTGTGCTGTCCAGGTATCGCCCACAGGCACCCCTGGGGGGATATTTCCAAAAAGCTCCCGGGCCGCTTGAACGAGAGCAGACACCGGATTCCATTCGGCAAAGACCCGCAAAGGTGTGGGAAGAGTATCGGAGGGAACAAAAGCATTTGAAATAAAGGTGAGGGGAAACAAAATCAAGAACGACACGTTGTTGATCACTTCGGGGCTTCGAACACTCATCCCGATGAACGCCATCACCCAGGAAAAGGAATAGGCAAAAAGGAGCAGAAGCACCACAGCAAAGACGGCTTCGGCGGGACTGGATCGGATGCGCCAGCCCACAATGAAACCGGTCAACATCATGACGGCCATCGAACTGGCATTGATCAGCATGTCTCCGTTCGTGCGCCCCACCAAGACGGCAGCGGGACTCATCGGGAGGGTGCGGAACCTGTCGATAATCCCGTCTTTCAGATCCTGCGCCATCGCAGAGCCCGAGTAGGTCGAGCCAAACACCACGGTTTGAGCAAAAATTCCCGCCATCAGGAACTCCACATACGAGCTGCCGGGGATATCAATCACGCCGCCATAAACATAGGTAAACAGCAACACAAACATGATGGGTTGAATCAGGGTGAAGACCAAAATGTCGGGAACCCGCTTGATTTTAAGCAGGTTTCGCTTGGTGGTCACCCAGCCGTCAGAAAGGAACCGAGACAGTGGGGTTCCCGGCGGACTCGTAACCTGACTCATGCTGTGACCTCTTCCACTGCGTGACCGGTGAGTTGGAGGAAAACATCATCCAGGGTGGGCCGGCGCATTCCCGCATCGTTGAGTTCGACACCCGCATCCGCCAAGTCTTTCAAGAGTGCTTGAAGAGTCTTTGCAGCATTGTCGACAGGCCCAACCAACGTGCGCTCATCCGCTGCGAAAGTAATGTCACCATTCACATGGCGCTCGAGGACAGAGATTGCGGCGCCTCGATCGTTAAGGTTGCTAATCGTAATTTCCACGCGCTGACCTCCGACCAACAGCTTCAATTCGTCGCTGGTCCCTTGGGCAATCACCTTGCCTTCATCAATCACAGCAATGTTGTCCGCCAACTGGTCGGCTTCTTCCAGGTACTGGGTAGTGAGAAGGACGGTCGTTCCTTCCCCCACCAGCTTCTTAATGACGTCCCACAGCGCCAGGCGGCTTCTGGGGTCAAGACCCGTCGTTGGTTCATCAAGAAACAGCACCGGTGGATTCACCACCAGAGCACCCGCTAAGTCAATGCGACGTCGCATTCCCCCAGAAAAACCCTTCACCACTCTGTCCCCGGCTTCCACCAGGTCAAACATGTCAATGAGCTCTCGTGCTCTGGCCTTCGATGCTGCAGGACTCAGGTGATAGAGCCTGCCCACCATGTCGAGGTTTTCAAAGCCCGTCAGGTTTTCGTCCACCGCCGCATATTGCCCACTCACGCCGATCATGCGCCGAATCTGTTCGGGGTGTTCTAAAACATCGATCCCGTCAATTCGTGCGAGGCCTGAATCCGGGGAGGTGAGGGTCGTCAACACCTTCACCGTGGTGGTCTTTCCGGCGCCGTTGGGACCCAGGAGTGCTTGAACACTGCCCTTGGGAACACTGAGGGAGAGCCCATCCAGGGCGGTGACGGTCTTTTTTCCGGCTTGATATGTCTTGACGAGGTTTTGGGCCTCAATAAATGCTGCGCTCACGCGATGTCCTTCTCTGGCCAAATCTTGCTTAACGCTAGCCCACCACGGCTGGCGGGAAGGTGTCAGCAAGCGCTGAATCAATACCCCACAATAGGAACTATGTCCACCCCCCTCATCGGTCTCACCACCTATCTGACACCTGGTCAGATGACCATCTACGACGGCGAACTCGCGGTGCTTCCTGCCCAATATGTGGAAGCAATCACTCGGGCCGGTGGGATTGCGCTGCTGTTGCCCCCGCAGCGTGTCACTGACTCAGCAGCAGCCAGCATCATCGGCCGCCTCGACGGTTTACTGGTCACAGGCGGTGCCGATATCAATCCAGCGCGGTATGGGCAGGACAAAAACCCCCACACCCAAGATTCCGAGGATCTCCGAGATGGCTTTGAGGATGCACTTCTCACCCAGGCCCTGAAGGCCGGGCTTCCTGTCCTCGGGATCTGTCGTGGCGCACAAATGCTGAATGTCCATTTGGGCGGCACCCTCCACCAGCACCTGCCCGAGGTGGTCGGCCATGACCGCTATCGCGTGGGAGATGGCGTGTTTCACCCAGAAGAGATGACCCTCACCACAGGCACCCGTTTACACGAGCTCTTCGGGGGCGATGCCACCGTCCGCGGCCACGTGTATCACCATCAAGCTATCGACACGGTGGCCCCATCACTTCGGGTAAGCGCACACGGCTTCGACGGAACAATTCAAGGTGTTGAACTCCCCGGCACAGGCTTTTGCGTCGCTGTTCAATGGCACCCCGAAGAAAATCTTTCGGACATTCGAGTGTTTAGCGGCCTCATCGAGGCCGCCTCCCTCTCGTAACTAGATCGTGGAGACGTCAATCACGAAGCGGTAGCGCACATCGCTTTCCACCACGCGATCCCACGACGTATTCAGGTAATCAGCATCAATCACTTCCACGTCAGAGACGATGTTGTGCTCGGCTGAGAAGTCCAGCATCTCTTGCAGTTCAGAAACCGGACCAATCGTGCTTCCGGCAATTCTTCTGCGCTGTGGCGCCATGGAGAAAGGTTTGATTGGGTAGGGCTCTGCGGCGAGGCCCACCATCACCAAAGTTCCATCCAGCCCCAGCAACTCGAGATACAGGTTCAAGTCAATTGATGCTGACACGGTGTTGATAATCAGTGCGAACTGCTTCGCGTGGGTTTGGAAGACGGTTTCGTCATTCGTCACCACGAAGTGGTGTGCACCCATTGCCAGCGCATCATCCCTCTTGCTTTCCGAGTGAGAAAAGACCGTGACTTCTGCACCCATGGCCACCGCATACTTGACACCCATGTGGCCTAAGCCACCCAAGCCCACGATGCCCACCTTCACTCCTGGTCCAGCACCAAATTCTTTGAGCGGGGAGTAGAGGGTAATTCCGGCACACAACAGCGGTGCAGCACCGGCGGGGTCTAAAGGCTCCGGAACGGTGACAACATAACCCTCGTTCACCACGATGCCGGTGGAATAGCCACCCTGGGTGATTCCTTCACCCGAGCGCTCGGGAGTGTTGTACGTTCCGGTGAAGCCCTCCTCACAGTAGTTAGACATCCCCGAGAGGCAGTTCTTGCAAGTGCGGCAGGAATCGACATAGACGCCGACGCCTACTCGTTGGCCCACACTAAATCCTGAAACAGCGCTACCCACAGCGGATACGCGGCCGACGATTTCGTGGCCGGGGACGCAGGGAAAACTGATGGGGCCCCATTCGCTGCGGGCCGTGTGAATGTCAGAGTGGCAGACACCAGAAAACTCAATGTCGATAGCGACATCGTCTTCCCGCAAATCACGCCTGGTGAAAGCCCAGGGGGTGAGGGGTGCTTGTTCTGACATGACGGCGTAACCGCGTACATCCATGAGGTTCTCCTTGAATTTGGGTCTGGACCTATTCTGCCGGAAAGCTCCTAGGCTTGGGCGGTGATAGTAGAACTTGAGATAACAGCCATGGCCCACGGCGGATCCGGAATCGGACGCCTCGATGGACGGGTAATTTTTTGCCCCGGCGTTATCCCCGGCGACGTCGTTCGTGCAGAGATCACGGATGACTCCAAGAAGTCGCTGTGGCGGGCCCAAGCGCTCTCGATCGTCACCCCAAGCCCCCATCGCGTCCCCCACATTTGGCCAGAAGCCGATATTTCAAGGCCTGTCGAAGAGCGCGCCGGTGGCGCGGATTATGGCCACATCGCCTTGCCCCATCAGCGCGAGCTAAAAACACACATCCTGAAGGATTCCCTGATGCGTTTTGGGGGGATCTCGGAAGATGCTCTTCTCGGCGTCACCGTGAAGGGTGTCCCAGGCGATGATGAGAAAAACGGTCTGGGGTGGCGCACCCGCGTAACCCTCCACGCAGATGAGTCGGGTCGCCTGGGTCCCTACGCTGAGAAGAGTCACACCGTAATCCCGGTAAAGGACCTGCCACTCGCCTCGGATGCAATCAGATCCTCTGGCATCGTGAGTACCCCCTTCGAGGGTGCCCACACCGTCCGAGCACTCGACACCACAGGCTCTGGTGTGCGGCTAGTCATCGACGAACAAGCACCAGGAGACATTGTTGAGCGAGTAGGGCAGGTTGAGTTTCACCTGAGCGACCAATCCTTCTGGCAAGTCCACCAGTCGGCACCTGCCCTTCTCAGCGACACCGTCATGCGAGCCATTGACCCAGCCAGGCTGCACGCCGATGCCGACAACGCTGACCTCTATTCCGGCGTGGGTTTGCTGGGCCACGCCATGGCACAAGTTGCTGGCAAAGAAATATCTCTCACCGCAGTGGAATCAGACGAGCGGGCTCTGAGCTACGTCAGCAGAAACCTCGCCGGTGTCGCAGAAGTGGATCCCATCGCAGCACGAGTGGATCGTTGGATTTCCGGGAAAGCACGCGACTTGGCCGGCGAAAAAGCCCCGTGGTCTCGGGCGACCATCATTCTTGACCCACCGCGCAGTGGAGCCAAAGCGGAGGTCACCACGGCCCTGGCCTCGCTCGGTGCCGGACAGATTGTGTATGTCGCGTGTGACCCGGTCGCTCTTGCCCGAGACGCTTCAGCACTGATGAAATCGGGATACACGATGGTTTTTCTCGAAAGTTGGGACCTCTTTCCCCACACCCACCACATGGAAACGATCGCCACATTCGTGAAAGACAAATGATGGCACAGGCGCTCTATTTAGCATCGACCTCTCCCGCCCGAGCTCAAATACTTCGCGACATTGGGCTGACCGCCACCATTATTCAGCCGGGTGTTGATGAAGAAGCGGCCGTCGACGCCTTACCTCGGCCCCACGATGCGGCAACCGTTGCTCTCCATCTCGCTCAACTCAAAGCCGAAAGTGTCCTCACCGTGGAAATAGACGGTTTGGTCCTCGGCGGAGACTCCGTATTTGAGTTCGACGGTGAGTTGCTGGGCAAGCCCCACGACCCGGACATTGCTGCTGCTCGATGGAAGGCGATGCGCGGACACCGCGGCATCCTGCATTCAGGCTTGTGGGTCATCGACCACACCGGTGGCACGTTTCGTGCGGGAATTGGAGAGGTAACGAACGCCACGGTTCATTTCCGAGGTGATATCACCGATGCGGAAATTGATGATTACGTGGCTACCGGGGAGCCCCTGAAAGTCGCCGGTGCCTTTACGTTGGATGCCAAAGGTGCTGCCTTCATCGAGCGAGTCGAAGGGGATCCGTGGGCGGTTGTGGGGATGTCTGCCACCAGCCTTCGGTCTCTCATCAGGAAACTGGGTCACGACTACACAGCACTCTGGGAGCATACGAAACAAGGCTGAGAAACCGGAAGAAAAGCCACTTCGTTGCCCCGTAAACCCGCTGCGAAAAGTGCCTCATACTTACCTGGTGGAACTTACGACGTGGCTGATTTACAGCGCCGCTGCGGCCGGGCTCGCCCTGGTCCCAGGACCTAATGGATTGTTGGCCCTCACCCACGGTTCCCTGCACGGTGTTCGAAAAACATTTGCCACGATCGCTGGTGGGGCCCTCGGGTTCACCGCCATCATCGCCCTGTCACTTTTTGGGATTGGAGCCCTTCTGGCCGGCTCTCCCGAGCTACTGACCACGCTGAAATGGATCGGCGGCGCTTACCTGGTGTGGTTGGGCATTGGGGTGTGGCGCTCCCCTGCGATGGGCGCTATCCAAGGCCCCGATGTTCGGGTAATTACCCGCACACGGCTTTTTCGCCAAGGCCTGTTAGCTGCCGTCACAAACCCCAAGGGAATCCTGTTCTTTGTGGCCTTTTTGCCCCAGTTTCTTGACGAGGACCGATCACTCTTGGTGCAGTTTGTCGTGATGGCTCTGACGTTTGTGGGAATCGAAATCATCATCGAGGCAGCAATCGCGCTGGGGGCCGCAAAGGTGCAACCCTTCCTCACAAGATTTGGTAAACGTGTCAACCGGACATTGGGCGTTGTCTTCATGGTGATCGGAATAGTCCTTCCTTTGCGATGAGCCCTGCCCACTCCCGTAACCTGGGGAGATGGGGCAACACTTAGCGCAGGCGCAAGAACATCTCAACGCCACCAGTGAGGTGATGGCTGGTCTTATTTCCCGTTTTGTGCCACCACCCATTCACCCCAAGCCACCCGATCTCTACTTTGATGTGTTGGTCGCTTCGATTATTGGCCAGCAACTTTCCGTCAAAGCAGCCGACACTATTGAGGCTCGCTTCCGCCTCTTGGCCGGAGAAATGAGCCCGCAGCGGATTCTGGAACTTGAGCCACCCGACATGAGAGAGCAAGGCCTTTCCTATTCGAAAATTTCCTACATTCACGCCCTGGCGGAGGCCTTTCACGCGGGCTCCATCGACCCTCACGCGCTGGAAAAGCTGCCGGAACCCGAGATCAAGGAATGCCTCACAGCGGTCAAGGGCATTGGGCTCTGGACGGCAGAAATGTTCATGATTTTTGGGATGGGGCGCCCTGACGTTTGGTCGCCCCGAGATTTAGGGCTTCGGAAAGCGCTCTGGGCCCTGTTTGGCGAAGATGCTGACCTCACCGAAACAAGTAATGACTGGGCGCCCTATCGGTCATATGCATCTCTCTACTTATGGAAGTTTTGGGATGAAAGGCCTCCGGCTCAGAAAGCAATCAGGTAGACGCAGACTGCTGGCTGTCCACCTAGCGGACATCAGCCATGACACTGTGCAACCGACTCCGTCGGAAACACGCGGCATTGCTCCGTTTTAGTCACTTAGTCACTAAGCCATGGTGGTGGAAATATGTGCCGATGCTTCCAAAGTGCGATGCACAGGACACTTATCAGCAATAGCAAGCAAGGAGGCCTGCTGCTCTGCTGTGAAGTTTCCACCCAGTGAGAGAGTTCGAACAAAGTGATCCTGCGTTGCTCCCGCAGTTTCACAACCCTCACATTCCACAGCGTGACGTTTGTTGTGGGTGACACGCACAGAAATGGAATCTAGGGGGATTTTTTTCCGCCGCGCATACAAGCGAATGGTCATGGAGGTGCAGGCCGCTAGCGCGATGGACACAAAATGATAGGGAGTGGGACCGGTATTGGTGCCACCAATATCTGCGGGTTCATCGGCAGCAAGTGAATGTTCCCCACCGACCAGAACATCTTGTGCGAATCCTCCCGGATCAACTTCGGACACCACAACGGCGCCATCCGGGGCGCTCTCGTCTTTATCAAGAGATTCGGGAACGTAGCGAGATGCCCACGTAGCGATCACGTCGGCAACATAACGCGCATCTTTCGCCTTGCGAATCAGATGGTCGGCGTCATCAAGCGAGACATAGGACTTTGGGTGCGAAGCGAAGCGAAAAATCTCTCCCGCATGGGAAACATCGACGACGGAATCAACAGGCGAATGCATCACCAACAAGGCGGCGTTGAGGCTACCCAGGCTGGCCTTCAGGGACACCTGGTCGATATCACGCAAAAAATCAGAAGTGATCCTGAAGGGGCGTCCCCCCAAATCAACCTCGGCCTCTCCCAGAGCTTCGATCGAGCCCAGCTGATTGGCAAAAAGATGTTTCAAATGACCAGGGTCTGAGGGTGCCCCGATGGTGGCCACCGCGGTGACCGAAGCCATCTCGCTGGTAGCGCGCAAGACTGCGGCACCTCCCAGTGAGTGGCCCACGAGAAGGGAAGGCGCCTGGAGCTTTAACTCCAGGGCCTTCGCGGCAAAGACGATATCGGCCACGTTGGAGGTGAAGTTTGTGTTCCCAAATTCGCCATCAGAATGCCCAAGGCCTGTGAAGTCAAAGCTCAACACCGCAAAGCCCCGGTGAGCGAGCGCCGAAGTGATTCTTTTCGCTGCAGGGATATCTTTAGAACAGGTGAAGCAGTGAGCAAAAAGGGCTGTCGCCCGAACTTTTCCTGGAGGAAATGTCAGGCGCGCAGATAATGATTCACCGCTATGCCCTGGGAAAACAAACTCTTCTGACCTCATGAACCCGCTCCTTCTTTTTTGACCAGCATTGCAGAGATCATGCAAGCGCATGCTCCCAGAGCGACGCAGGATGCGATGTGAGAGCCCGTTAACCAGGACCCCTGTAGCGTTCGGGGAGAGGGTACGGTTAACACGAAATTTTGCACGCCCGGAGGGATTCGAACCCCCAACCTTCTGATCCGTAGTCAGATGCACCAGCGCTAACCGGTGTGCTTTTTCCCCACAATAACAGGGAAGGAGCGAGGATAGATTGGATCGATAAGGCCGTCTGGCAGCGATGGTGACTGACTAAATCGCTGACTCGCTTAAGGTTGGTCAATTGAATCCGGCAGGGTCAAGGGGTCGCAGGTTCAAATAGAGTAGCCAAGACAAGCTCGAAGGGAAGAAAAGTGAACTCAGTCGACACGAGCAAATTTCAGGTCTCTCGCTTGATACCGACCACAGGGATCAAAGGTGCGCTCGACCAAGAGCGCCGAGCCTCGAGTGCGTTTTTAGCTGTTCTGCGGATTGTTCCTAATCTGGCCCATGCCTTCCTGAAACCACTTGGAGCTCCAAAGGGTTCGGTGGAGACCTATATCGAACCCGAGTTCAAGATGGGGCCTAAGAAGATTCGCCCAGATGGCCTCATCGTGGTTCGGCGAGGAAAGTCGGAGTGGTCCTGTCTCGTTGAAGTTAAGACAGGGAAGAACAACCTTGAGCTCGCTCAATTGAATGCTTATTTGGACATCTGCAAGGAGCACAAGTTAGATGCCCTAGTCACGATCAGCAATGAACTGCTCAATGCCTCCGGCGACCATCCCACTTCTGGAATAGACCAACGTAAGTTGCGGTCGACGGAACTCGCACACCTTTCTTGGATTCGCATCATTACCGAAGCACTCGTGATGAGTGAACACGAAGGAGTTGAGGATCGTGAGCAGGACCTAGTCCTGCGGGAGCTAGTCCGATTCCTGCAGTCCGAGGCATCTGGGGCCTCAGAATTCAACGACATGGGTAGCTCATGGATCTCTGTTCGCGAGGGAATCAGGAACTCATCAATTCGGAAAGCCGACGAAGATGTTCTCCAAGTAGTCGCTAACTTCGAATCTTTGGTTCGATATTCGGCTCTCACACTCTCTGCACGCCTTGGCGTTAGCGCTACCGAAGTGGTCCCTCGAACTGCAAAGGCTGATTACAAGAAACACCTTGCTGGTTCCGGAAAGAGTCTTCTCGAATCCAAGTGCCTTCAGGGGGCTATCAAAGTACCTGGAGCAGCAGCTGAGCTGGGTATGAGGGCAGACCTTGCCGCCGGAATGCTGCACTGCTCCTTTGAGCTGAGCTCACCGAGCTCCGGACGGAATAAGTCGCGCATAAGTTGGCTACTTCGCCAGCTCAAGCAAGCCCCTGCCAACACGTTCGTCTCCTGGACCTACAAGAGAGCCAGAAGCAGTGAGTCCCCCCATCGAGTTCGCGATCTGATGGATGGCAGCTACGAGTTTGACCTTGACGATTCCCGTGAGATTTCTGAATTCCACGTTGAAGTGCTCGCAAAAATGGGCACCAAGAGAGCCTCAGGCAGCGGCAGTTTCATTGATTCTGTGGTGGATCTATTCGAACTTACCTATGGTGAGGCGCTCCAGCCCATCAAGCCCTGGCGAGAACCAGCACCCAAGCTTTCAGAAAAGGTGAAGGACTTGATTCCTGAGCAGGAGAAAAGCCCAAGCGCTTCAAGTTGGTAAAACCCTTCAAACGCGGGTATTCACACAACCCTGCGCTTCGGGGTGTCCTGTCTATCAGTGTTGATGTTTGACCCCGCCCCGTATTGATGCCGGTGGGGGGTTAGGGTGTAAATCATGGTTGCAAAGGCGAAAATAGGCCGAGTTAGATTTGTGCCTGTCCGCGAAGTGTGGGCCCACGAAGCCACGTCCTTCACTCCCTGGCTTCTGGATAACGAGGAGTTGTTGGGAGACCTGCTGGGCATAGAGCTCTCGCTGTCAGAGAACGAACATAAGGTCGGAGACTTTTCGTTGGACCTCTTGGGAACCAACCTTTCTGATGACACTCCCCTGATTGTGGAGAACCAACTTGCGAGAACCGACCATTCGCATTTGGGTCAGTTGCTCACCTACGCGGGTGGATTGGAGCCCAGCACCATCGTTTGGATCGCTTCAGAGTTCAGGGACGAACACCGCGCTGCACTTGACTGGCTAAACGAGGTTACCGATGAGAGGACACATTTTTTTGGGGTCGTGGTGCAGGCAGTAAGAATTGACGACTCCCCTCCGGCTCCATGGCTCGATTTGGTGGTAAAACCTAACGAGTGGTCAGAGATTGCCAGACGAGCTACAAAGTCGCGGGACCAGTCAGAAGCCAAAGACCGCTATCGCAGGTTTTGGATTGGCTTCCTCGAAAGTCAGCGAGGCAGACATGAGCTGTTTGCAGAAAAACGTCCGGCCACAATCCAATGGATGGCGTTCAAGACAGGCGTTGGCGGAATCGGCCTGGGGTTGAATGTCCAGAGAAAACGAATCTACGCAGACCTTTATTTCGACGAGTCGGCTGAGACAAACCTGGCGCGGCTTGAGCACCTGATGACGCAGAAAGCACTCATCGAGGAGACCTTTGGTGACTCGTTGTCTTGGGAGGAGCTAGACGGGCGGAGGGCAACACGTATTGGTTATTACGGCGAGGGAAGCCTGCTTGACGAGCAAACCTGGTCCGATTCCCAGGCTTGGTTAGCGGATGTTGCCGCGAGATTTGCGGCCGTTATAGAGCTAGATATTTTTCAGGAACTTCGCGACGTAAGTGGCTAGGGAGATGTGCAGGGTTCGGGATGAAGTCTTCGAGTTGTTTTTCGGTCTGTAGTTGCGCTGTAGATAAACGCTCAGCGGTATCGGTGAGCCGCCACAAAGATTGATGGATCGGCATCGGTGCCGCAGCTTTCGTTAGTTACCCGTGACTATCTGTTGTGCCCCACACGCTAACAGAGGACCTCCCAGACTCTAAAGTATTTCGGGACTGATGCAGGTTTGGGGGCTCGGTCAGGCATCTAGCGGGTAAAAGCGTCAAAATCATCTCTAACTGCAGTGAAAGGTTTTGTAGCCTTTTGAGCTTGTCACCCTTGCTCGGTATCTTTGAAGAATGCCCAAGTACGTGGATCCCGAAGAAGCGGCCGGGGTCATGCGTCGCGCTGGTGTTGCGCCTCTCGAGCCTTATCCGGGGGCAAAGATAGGTTGGCGAGTCCGCTGTCTGACCTGCGGGTCTGAGAATCGACCTCACTACTCCTCCGTCAAGCAGGGAACTGGAGCGTGCCACTCCTGCGCCAAGAGGACAACTGCTGAAAAGCAGAGGGTTGCCGGCTATGAGACTTCCAAAACCCAGTTGCGGACATCAGGATGGGATTTACAGACGCCACTCGAGGATTACCGTTCGCAAAAGCAGCCCGTTGAAGTAACTTGTTTGCTTTGCCTCAAAGCCATTAGGGGGATCCCCGACAGCCTGAAGCGGGCGGCCTGTGATTGTCAGAAGTCGGCGAGGCGTCCGCTGGAGCGCGATTTTCCCGCGCTTGCTGAGCAGCTGCACCCCAGCAAGAACTCTGCTGCGCCTCTGGCCAAAATCGGCTCTGGGACCAGGTCAAATGTTTGGTGGATTTGTTCGATTGGTCATGAGTACCAAGCGTCTCCAGCTAATCGCGTTCGAGGTTCGGGTTGCACGTATTGCGCAAACCAGGCTGTCTGGCCGGGCTTCAACGACCTGGCGTCCCAGAATCTGGAACTGGCTGCGGACTGGCATCCCCGGAACGAATTAAAACCAAGCGAAGTCACGACCGGCGCCAATCGTAAAGTTTGGTGGGTATGCAGAGCGGATGAACGGCACGAGTACCGGGCCACGGTGGCCAGCAGGTCAGCGGGCGGCGGTTGCGGGGTGTGTGCCGGAAAAGTCGTTCTATCAGGAGTCAATGATTTGGCTAGTCAGCGTCCAGAGATTTCCGCGGAGTGGCACCCGACGAGGAATGGTGGCTTGTCGAGCTCGGACACGTTGGCGACAACACTAAAAAAGGTTTGGTGGCTGTGCGGATCTAACTCCCGGCACGAGTGGGCCTCGACCGTTGCGAGTCGCGTTAGTTTGGGGGCGGGCTGCCCCTATTGCGCTGGGCAGAGGGTTGTTGCCGGCGAGGGGGACCTCGCAAGTAGTAACCCAGCTCTAATGGCACAGTGGCATCCAACATTGAACAAAGGACTAGACCCGACTCTCCTGCCGGCCGGGTCTGGTCGAATGATCTGGTGGAAATGTGATGTTCACCCGGGGCACGATTGGAAAAGATCTCCCGCTCATCGAACTTGGTTTGATTCTGGCTGCCCATACTGTTCGAACACGAAACTTTTGGCGGGCTGGAATGACTTGGAAACAGTAGACCCGGTTCTCGCTCGGCAGTTTGCTTTGGACCTTAACTACCCGCTGAAGCCTTCTGAAATCCAGGCCGGCGCCCACAAGAGTGTCTGGTGGCGTTGTCCGGCGTTTCCGGAGCATACGTGGAAAACGGCCGTCAAGAACCGTGCTAAGTCGGGTTGCCCCGAGTGTGGGCAATATGGATACAGTTCCGCTCGCGCTGGAATTTTCTACTTCCTGGTGAACGAATCATGGAGAACCGCAAAGGTCGGCATCACAAATCAAGAGACGAGGGGCGACCGCCTTGGAGCACTCGAAAAACTAGGCTTCAAACAGATAAATACCTGGTCTCACTCAAACGGGCAAGTCTTGCGGGACCTGGAGAGGGCAGCACTCCACAGAATTCGGAAGCAGCTGGGCCTTCCGCCTCACGTGGGTAAGTCCGAGATGGGCAGTGTGGCCGGCTGGACTGAGACCTTCAGCGCAGAGGCGATTGATTACGGCGAATTTACGACTTGGCTAAATCAGGAATTCGAACGAATCCTCCAGGATGTTGATTTGCAGGAGCGAGAAACCGGCCTCTGATAAAGTGATAAATAGTTACAAAATTAGGGGTAGGTAAGTTGTATCGCTAGACCGGTAGGTTATGGCTTCGCCTACCAGGGGGTACTACAAGTTCTTCAGCGAGTCCTGGCCTCGCATTCCGCACGACTGGGAAGTAGGGGTCCTGTGTCTATCAGTTTACGTGATCAACCTAAGCCATAAAGCATGAGAAAAGCTCTCAGATCGGCGGTGAAGGCCTGTTGAGACCCACTTGCTTAACGCAGGTGCACGGAAGACATGAAAGTTGTTTGCTAGTTTTTATTCACCCGCAACGACAAGCCAGATATCGTAAGCCAGCACCCTTCTTAACATGAGGTATCCTATACTTCTATAATACTATTACACAAATATAGGAATCTTTATAAGTAACACGTAGTAGAAAAATTCTTTGCCCCTGCTAACTCAAGCGAGTTTTCACCGCTCCGAGTCAGAAGCCAGGGATTTTGCTCCGAAATGCACGATTTCCCTATGGCGGTAGCTATGTATAACTACCCAAAACATAGATCTCTTCATAGGTTTCATGAGGGCTGACCGTAGCCTCATTGGCCAGATTGCAAATTCGGCGAATTGTTTCAACTTTTACTCAGGGGTCAGGAATTTCTGCATCATCGTTCCAAACTCGTTGCTCAAGGGCTGGACCGATGGGGCATAAACCGCTTTGGTTATGTCGATTCGTGAGTGCCCCAGTGACTGGCTAACGCTTTCGATGCGCACACCCGCAGCCAGTGCGGATTGTGCAGCAGAATGCCGGAGGTCGTGAAAGCGGACCTTTCTCAGATTGTTAGCGCAGAGGAAGTCAGCAAAACTTTTTGTGAACCTCTTCGTGTTCATCGGGGTTCCGGTCGATGGGTCCGAAGCCACGTGTGCGTCATCTTCCGTGAACGGGCCACCAAAACCCCTGCTCGCCTCTGTCAGAAGTGGCTCCAGCATGAAATCACCAATATGAAGTGTTCGCTTGCTGGCTCGTGTCTTTGGTTCGGTCTCTGCCTCTTCGAAGCGTGTTGAACCATCAGGGTTGTAGGCCAAATACTCTCTGCGGGCTCGTCGAATGTGGAGCAGCCCTTCTTCGAAATCGATGTCGCCCCATTTGAGTCCGAGAATTTCGCCCTTCCGAAGGCCATAGTGGAGCGCCAGCAGCACCGGGATTCCAAACGGATGTCCCTTAGCGCTCTCTACTGCTGTTCTTGCCTCGTTAGCGTCCCATGGAGGGTTTGCAGAGGCCAAGTTCTCGCGTGAACTAATTCCTGGGATTCGGCTTGCGGCGTTTGATCGCAAATAATTGTGATCCACTGCAGCACCAAGAACCATCTTGAAAACTCGGAGGGCACCGTTAACCGAAGCGTCAGCGTAGTCGTGTCTCAGGTTTCGGACCCACATGGATATTTCGTGTGGGCCAATGTCCGCCAGAGTCATGTGACCGAATGTCGGCGAGATGATTTTTCGGTAACGGTGCTCATAGTCTGCCGCTGTTGCGGGTTTAACTCGAAGGGCTTGAACGTCCCTAATCCACCACAACGCAAAGGTGTCGAGGGTGGGGTTTTCAAAATTCAGTTGGTACTCGTCTCTATCAGCCACAAGTTCTCTCCGTATCTTCAGTGCTTCAGCATGGCTCTTGGCTGTGCGCCTTGTGCGTTTGCGGGAACCATCTGGGTGGTGTCCGACGGTGACTTCAACTTTCCATTTGGTTCGCCCGCCTGCGTCTTTTGTTTTGAATATTGATCCTTCACCGTGTGTCACTTGTCGTTCACCTCCCCGGCATCAGTGAGCTCCCCGGAGCAGGGCTCTGATTGGGAACAGAGTCTTCCTGCGCCCCCACACGACTCGTTCGTGCTGGAATTATTCAAGCGCCAAAAATGCGGAAAACGACCGGTCCATATCTTGTGGGCGTGATGGTGGCTGACTGAATGGCTGACTCGCATCGCTGGTAGTCCCCTCGTTGAGGGTTAGCGATGGGTCTCCTGGCCCGGATTTAGGGGGATGTACGTGGCACGCCCGGAGGGATTCGAACCCCCAACCTTCTGATCCGTAGTCAGATGCTCTATCCGTTGAGCTACGGGCGCGAGTGCGCCTGCTGGTGCCTGGCAATACTAGCAGGCACCGCAGGAGCGATGGAAAAAGGTGTTAGCTGGTCTTCTTTCGAGGAGTCGACTGCTGCTTCTCTTCTCTTCCCCCTGCTACAACGACTGATGAACCGCCCAAGCGGAA
>Ga0105055_10005100_pt1 | contig 18763 bp, 8 predicted proteins | sample BON03_FD_78090 | JGI IMG/M metagenome (GOLD analysis project Ga0105055, IMG submission 78090) | Freshwater microbial communities from Lake Bonney liftoff mats and glacier meltwater in Antarctica - BON-03 | ecosystem: Environmental > Aquatic > Freshwater > Ice > Glacier meltwater | place: Lake...
CCCCCGCGGCCCTGTGGATGTAGTCGCTGCGCTTGAGGCGCGCGCCCGTCGACGGGGACACGGGCAGGGCCGCCTGTGCCGCCTCGAACTGCTGCCGGCGCTCCCAGTCGCGCCGCTCGCGCTTGGCGATGCGCCGGAGCTCGCGCTGGTGGCGGGCGTAGGCGGCGGCGTCGCGCTCAAGCCTCGCGCGGCGGCGGGCGGCGCGCGCCTGGCGCGGCAGGTCGGCCTCGCACGCGGCGACGACGGCCGCGAGGCGCGCGCGGTTGAGGGCGGCCTGGTGGAGGAGCTCGCCCTGGAGGCAGAGGAGCTCGGCGAGGACCTCGTCGTCCGGCACGCAGCCGAGCAGCGCGGGGGCCGTCGGGAGGGCGGCGGGCGGGGGGGCGGCGGCGGAGAGGGCGGCCGGGGCGAGAGCGGCTGCCGTCGTCGTCGCCGCGGCCGCAGACCCCCCCTGGGCGGCCGCGTCGAGGACGGGCCACTGTGCGCGCATGGCCTCGATAGCGGCCGCGTGCGCCGCGTCGAGACCCGCGGTCATGGCGGCGTCGGCAGCGGCCTCGGCCGCATGGCCGGAAGAGGGGCCGACGGTGACGGCGCCGCCGCTGCCGCCGCCGTCGTCGGCGCCCGCGGTCGCCGCTGCCGCCGCCGCTGCCGCCGCCGTCACCGGCCGCGGGACGGCCGGGGGCGGGAGGGGGTCCGGCAGCCCGGCCTCGATGGTCGCGCGCACGGCGCGCGCGACGGGGTGGTTGCAAGCCTCCTCGAGCAGGCGCGCGGCGAGCTTGGAAGCGGCGGCGTCGTCGGCGAGGACGAGGCCGGCCGCGGCCGCTGCCGACGCCGCCGCCATGGCGGCGGCCGTCCCGTCGTCCGCGCCCGCGCCCTCGCCCACGCCGCCGCCGCCGTCGCCGCCGCCGCCCCCGGCCTTGCCGCCGCCCGCCGCCTTGCTGCCTCCGCGCCCGCCCCTGCCGCGCCCGCCCCACCCGCCCCCGCGGCCGCCCCTCTTGCCGCCCCCGCGTCCCCCCCTCTTGCCGGCCAAAGCCGCAATCGCCCCGCCAAAGCGGCCGCCCTTGCCGCGGCGGCTGTGCTTGCCGCCAATCGACAGCGGGCCGTCCTCGTCGCCCATGTCCTCGCCGCCGGCGGTGGCGTTGCCGCCGTCCTCGGTGGCCGTGTTGAGGTTGGGGTCGGCGGCGGCGGCGGCGGCAGCTGAGGGCGCGTCCTCGGCCGCTATTTTTGCGGCGCCGTCGCCTGGTGCTCCTGCCGTCGCTGCTCCTGCTCCTGCTCCTGCCGCTGCTGCTGCTGCGTCCGCCATTTCCACGTCAGCGCTCCCGCCCCCGTCTGCGCTAGCAGCAGCAGCGGCGCCGCCCTCCACCTTGGCGCGCTTGGCGGCGGGGGCGTCCTGCGACTCGGGAAGGAGGGGCTTGCCGCCCGCCCCCGCCCCCGCTCCCGCTCCTGCTGTTCCTGCTCCCGCTCCCGCTGCGGCCGCCCCCGCTCCCGCTCCCGCTCCTGCCGTTCCCGCTCCCGCCCCCGCCGCCGCCGCCGCGGCACCGGGCGCCCCGCCGTCGGCCGTCACCTCCTCGGCCGCGTTCACCGCCGCCACCAGCGCCAGCTCGTGCGCGTACTCGCTGTACGGGTCGGCCACGTGCGCGGGCAGCGGGCACTGCAGCAGCATCCGGACGTACGGGTGCACTGTCCCCGCGTACTCGCCCTGGCGGCGGGCGAGCGTCTCGAGGCGCTCGCGCCGCTCGGCGCGCTGGGCGGCGTCGCGCGCGGCGATGGCCGGGTGGGGCTTGGGGGGCGGCGGCGGCGGCGGCGGCGGCGGGGGGGCGGCGGGGGTTGGGGCGGGCGGCGGCTGGGGAGACTTGCCGGCGGCCGGGCGCTTGGGCTGCGCCGCGGGCTTCTTCTTTCCCGTGGCGGCGGTGGTTGCGGCGGCTGCCGGAGGGAGCTCGGCCTTGGGCGCGTCGGCAGCGGCGCCGTCGGCGGCGCCGTCCGCAGCTGCAGCGGCGGCGGCGCCGGCGGCGGCGGCGGGCGCGGCGGTCGCCTCCTCTTGCTGCTGCTGCTGCTGCTGCTGCTGCTGCTGCTGCTGCTGCTGCTGCTGCTGCTGCTTCTTGCCCTTTGCGCCGCCAGTCTGCTTGGCCGGGGCCGCAGAGCCCGCGCCTGACGCCTTGCCGGCCGACGGCCCCGTCGCCGAGGGCGGCGCGGGCGTGGCCGCCGCCCCGGCCCGGTCGGCCGCGCTGCCGGCGGCCGCCGCCGCCGCCGCGTCCTTGCCGCCGTCAGCCGCAGCTGCCGGCGCCGCTCCCTCCACAGCCGCCGCCCCCGCGCCCGCCGCCTTGGCCTCGTCAGCCTGCTGCTGCTCCCCGGCGCCGGCGGGAGGGGCGGGCGTCGCGGCGGCAGCGGCGGCGGCGGCGGCGGCCGCTGACGCGGCAGCAAGAGCAGAAGCGGAAGCAGCAGCAGACGCCTGTGCAGCCGCCGCCGCATCCGCGGCCGCCGCCGCCGCCGCCGCCGCGACCGCCGCCGCCGCCGCCGCCGCCTCGGCCTCCTCCTCCTCGTCCTCGCGGGCCTCCTCCGCGCGGATGGCCTCTGCCGCGGCCCCTGGCGCCCCGAGGCTCGAGTTGGGCGCCAAGCCCACGCCCTCGGACCACCGCTTGAGCCACGCCTCGAGGGCGGCGCGCTGCGCGGACGTCGGGTGGGGCTGCTGCTGCTGCTGCTGCTGCTGCTGCTGCCGCGGGGGCGGCGGCGGCGGGGGGCTGCCGCCAGCAGCGTCGGCCGCCGCCGCCGGCGCGGACGGCGGCGCGCCGCCGCTCGCGCCCGCCCCTCCTCCTCCTCCTCCTCCGCCACCCCCAAACAGCAGCGTCGACACGTCGGCCGCCGAGAGGGCCGGGCTGCCGGCCGCCGCGGCGATGGCGGCGGCGTCCATGCCGCTGACGGCCGCGGCAAACTGCGCCAGGCGCACGACGTCCGCGGGCAGGCAGAGGCTCATGAGGGTGCTGCCCTCGCCGTCGGCGCCGGCGGCCGTCGGCACGGGCGGCGGCGCGGCGGCGATGGCGCCCGCGCTCAGGCGGCCGCCGCCGCCGCCGCCGCCGCCGCCGCCGCCGCCGCCGCCTCCGCCCCCGCCAGCCTGCCGCAGCAAGAGGCCCGCGGACGGCGCGGGCGGCAGGACAGACCCGCGCGGCAGCAGCGACGCGGCGAGGCTGCGCTGCCGGGCGATGTCGGGCCGCGCGAGGAAGGCGCGCCCGGCAGCCGTCGCGGCGACGGCGGCGGCGCCGAGGAGGGGGACGGGCGTGCCGGCGGCGGCGGCGGCGGCGGCGGCGGCTGCTGCGGCTGCTGCGGCGGCGCCGCCGCCGCGCAGCGACGTGCGCTTACGCGCGGTCACGGCCGAGGGCGGTGCAATCGGCGCGGCCGCTGCTCCTGCGGCTGCCCCGTCCTCTTCGAGCTTGGGCGCTGCTCCTGCTTCCGACCCCTCTGGTGCCTCCGCCGCCGCTGCCCCCGCCGCCGGCGCCGGCGCCGACGCCGGCGCCGGCGCCGCCGCCGCTTCTCGCTCGCCGCCGCCAGCGGCAGCAGTAGCAGCTGCTGCGCCGCCGTTGCCGGAGGGAAGGAACGAAGGCGCCGCGTCCAGGTCCATCGACTGCCCGACCCCCTGTGGCGCCGCGCCGGCCGCGGCCTGCTGCTGCTGTTGCTCCAGCGCGAGCGCCGCCGCCGCCGCCGCCGCCGCCGCCGCCGCCTTTTTCTGCTTGGCCGCCGCCTTTTCGGCGTGGCCGCCGCCGCCGTCCCATCGCAAGGCCGCGGCCGCGGCCGCCACCCCGGCGCGCGCCGCGGGACGCCCGCCTCCGCCGCTGCCGGCCACGGGCGTCGACAGAGCGGCCGCGTCCGCCGCATCGGCGCCGGCGCCGCCGCCGCCCAAGACTCCGCCGCCGCCCAAAGCGCCGCCGCCGCCCAAAGCGCCGCCGCCGCCGCCGCCGCCCGCCCCCTCGCTGCCGCCGGCAAAGGGCGCGTCGGGCAGAGGCGCGGGCGGCGCGAGCCAGCTCCGCCCGAGCGGCGGCACCAGCAGCGCCCCGTCCTCGCCCGAGAGCGGGTCGGGCGACAGCAGCGCGGCAAGGGCCGCCAGGTCCTCGCGCGTGACCTCGCGGAAAAAGTCCTCCACGAGCGTCCAGTAGGGCGAGAGCTCGCGGCCCGCGCCGACGCGCACGCCGGGCAGCTGCAGCGCCGCGCCGTCGTCGGCGGCGGCGGCGGCCGCGGACGACGGCGGCGGCGCGCCTGCGCCGCCGGCGGCCTTGCCGGTGTCGCGGTGCCGCTGCCGCAGCTCGGCCACCCGCTGCCGCCGCTCGAGCGCCGCCTGCGCCTGCGCCTGCGCCTCGGCGAGGGACGCGGGCCCGCGCCAGAAGCCGCCGACGGCGCCGGGGGGTTCCGCGGAGGCGGCCGCGGCCAGGAGCCCCGCGGCGCCGCGGGCCGGGGGGTCGGGCGCGGGCGGCGGCGGCGGCGGCCGCGGGAGCGTGGCCTGGGCGGCGGCCACGCGGGCGCGCAGCGACGGAGAGCCGGCGAGCGCCTCGGCCAGCGTTTTTGGTGGTGCGGGTGGGGGTGGAAGAGCTGCGATGGCGGCGGCCGTCCTCTTCGCCTCACCCTTGACGACCCCCGCTGCCGCCGCCTGTTTGTGGTCGGCGGGTGGAAGAGGAGGAGGAGGAGGAGGGGGGGCCATCGCGATCAACGGGTTCAAAGTCCGAACAAACGCGAGGGGAACCAGTCATGCGCGGCCCGCCGTCAATTGCTCGGGTCCGAGTCAGGGTCAGGGGCTCCGGTGATGGGTCAGGGGAGGGGGCGCGGGGGAAGGGGGGGGCGGGGGGACGAAAGTTGGTGTTTCGAGTTGTACTCCGCGCGTTAAATGGTCGCAAGAGAGGGCGCGCGCCCCCCTAACACTAAAGGGTCAGAGGGAGAGATAGCGAGCTAGGCGGCCGACACGCAGCTTGGAACGAATTGGTGAGCGGAGCCCTCCCCGGAGCGACTTGCTGAGCTCGTCGTCGATGAGCTCGTCGTCGACGTCAGGGGTTGAAAAATCCACTCCTGGGGGCTGACGCCCCCGCCCCTGACGCCCGGGGCTCCGCCGCCGACGCCCGGACGCCCCTCTGCCGCCCCAAAATGCCGCCCGGGACACCCCAACCAAAAAGTGCGGATGTCCTCCACCAATACATATGGCCCTCTCGGCCGAAGGCGTGTCCCACATACCAAAACAACCGACGCACATCGCCCGCGTTCCCAGTCTCTAGTTCCGACACTCATTACCTCTGCGCCCCTCTTTCCTCTCTTTCCCTGTCGCTCGAGACCTCAACAAACACCATAGCGCACTCAAAGACAAAGGGGCGGCCCTTCAGTGATTCAGCAGCAGCCGCACTACCCCCTCACAGCAACGGCGGGCGGGATGATTCATTTGTGTTTCCCTTCTCTTGAGTAAGAACTATTTGCGCTCGCGCCACAATGCTGGGGGGCCGGTAGAAATGACGGCTGAATGAGGGGCAGGCTACATGCAGCACGTCCGAGTCGGCCGTGAGCTCGACGACGCCCTCGTGCTGCCACCGTGGCAGTGCCACGCCCCCTTGACGCCCCGACGACGCCCCCTGACGCCCCCTGACGCCCCAAACGCCCCCGGCGCCCCCGACGCCGCCCTTTACACCCCAAACCCCCGTAGTGACACTCCTGAGGCCCCGCCCGGTTGCCCACGCCACGCTCCTTCTCAACCGTCGCCGCTGTATCTATGGCGCCTCAACCGGCCCTTGTATACGGACCCTGACGGCGAGCCGTTCGCCGTGCGCACGCCGCTGCAATATCGCGAGCCGAGCAACACGGCCGGGCTCACGCGCCCCGAGCCGTCCGACCTGCAGATGTTCATCGAGCTGCTACGTACAAATAGATCCGCGGATATTCCTGCCGCGACTAGGCATGGGCTGTGGCAGCGGATCCGTGGCGCCGATCCAGCGTATCGAGCGCGCTTTGCACGACACGAGCAAACGACCGGCGCCGCCGTCTCGATTTTACCTAGTGGAAACGCGGAAATGTTCAAGAAAAGAAAAACCTGTACAAAACATGTACAACCAGCCATGTAACTTTGCTTTGCCATCTGTTTGCGAACACCCAACACGCGGGCGTGTCCCCGCGCCTCCTGCGGCGTGTATAGGTCAAGAAAAACACACGATGCCGCCGATCGGGGCAAAAACGCCGGAAAAAGACTGCAATAACCTTGCTTATTCTCTGTGGTTCGCGTGCGGGGCTGTCTGACACAATTCCGAGCTTTGCGGCCTTGGTTCATCGCAAATGACGGCGTCAGAGGGGTTTTTGTTGAAAACATGAAACGTCTTGCCAAAACATGTCTCCCAGGTTATTTCCACCTTCACAACGTGATTGCAACAAGCGCAAAAGCATCAACAAAAACTCGAAAAATCACAACTAGCGTTTGATGCGCCTGAACGTTGGGTGTTGATGCTTTTTTCTGCCAACATGGCTGTCCGGACATGCACGAGATCGTACGTACTCGCGGGCGTGTGGGCGGGCCATGGCACGGGTGGGGGCAAGGGGTTACCGGCCGCAGGCGGCAGGCGGCACGAGGGGCCGCGCCCCCCGCGGGGCCGCCCCGCGGGGGGCGTGGTCGCTGTAGGGCCGCGAAAGGAGCTGCAGGACCGCGTGCTGGACCGTCGCGGACGTGTCGAGCGGGCTGGAGAGGCGAGGTGGCTCGGTTCCAGGAGGGGGGGGGGGGGGCGGGGGGGGGGGGGGGGGGGGGGGGGGGGGGGGGGGGGGGGGGGGGGGGGGGGGGGGGGGGGGGGGGGGGGGGGGGGGCTGGCGAGCGAGCGCGAGCAGCCGTCCCTAAAACGGCCGCGCATCTACAAAAAGACTATGAAACGCGGAGCAGAGACCCCCCAAAGCGCCCGAGTAGTCTGAAAGTGACGGAGAGGCCCGTCGCGCTCTGCTGCCATGTTGGCGGCCGAAGACGGCGCTCGGAAAGGCGGAATTACTGCTTCAAGCCCGAGGACAAGCAGGGCGCCGCCGATGATGGGGGGGTGGGGGGGGGGCGAGCTCTCGCAAAGAATGAACAAAAGTTTGCGAGAGACCCTCCTCGGAGAAGAAATCGCGGGCTACAAACCCCCACGCACGCGGCCCGGGGGCGACGGGCCGATGCGAATGCCGGCCGATACGGCCCGACGGCGCTCCGCGCGAAAAACAGACATCAAGCCAGGGGGCCGCGGGTCGATTCTCGCAAAGAATTTGGCAAAGCGTGTTTAAACACCCCTCTCCCTGCAGCCGCAGCAGCAGCAGCTGCCGCCGCCGCAGCCATGGCAGCAGCAGCAGCAGGCGCCGCCGTCGTTCGGCCAGCAGCAGCAGCAGCAGCACGCGCAGCAGCAGCCGTTTATTGACGGCGGTCTTGGCGGCGGTGGTGCGGGCGGCAGCAGCGGCGCGATGGCGACGCCCGGCGGCGGCCGCGGCACGATGGCGACGCCCGGCGGCGGCCGCGGCACAATGACGACGCCCGGCGACGGCGGCAGCGGCGGCCTGGCCGAGGCGCCCGGCGCCTCGGCGGGTGCGTCTGGCTCCCTGCAGCCGCAGCAGCAGCAGCTGCCGCCGCCGCAGCCGTGGCAGCAGCAGGCGCCGCCGTCGTTTGGCCAGCAGCAGCAGCACGCGCAGCAGCAGCCGCTTATTGACGGCGGTCTTGGCGGTCTTGGCGGTCTTGGCGCGGGCAGCAGCTTCCTTCTGCCCTATTTTTACATGCCGGCGCCTGCTGCCCCTGTTGGCGGCGGCCGGGGCGGCGGCGCCTCGGCGGGCGCGTCTGGCGCCCTGCCGCAGCAGCAGGAGCCGCAGCACCCGCAGCACCCGCCCCAGCAGCAGGGCTTTGCCGCGGATGGCGGCGGCGCCCTACCGGCGCCCGGCAGCGGCAGCGCGATGGCGGCGCCCGGCGGCGGCGGCGGCGGCCTGGCCGAGGCGCCCGGCGCCTCGCCGGACGCGTCTGGCGCCCTGCCGCCGCCGCAGCAGCAGGAGCCGCAGCTGTCGCCACAGCAGCAGGGCGTGGCGCCTGCCGCCCCAGTCGGCGGCGGCGGCGGCGCGTCGACCGCGCCCGAGCAGCTGCCAACGACCGCAGCTGCCGCCGCGGCCGCTCTTCGCCAAGTTGAGTTCAGTGCTGCGGCGGTTCAGGACGCCTTGGCTGCGATGCCGCCCGACGGCTCCTTCGTGGCCATGCTAAACAACCCGACTCCTGCGCGTAAACGGGGCCCCCCTTCTTCTCCGGCGGGTGGTGGTGGTGGCAAGCGCTTTGTAGCGCCTTCTCTGATCGACGACACTTCGCGGGACTGACGATTTCACTGATTAAGCATTTTTATCTTGCCGCCGTCAAGTTAGACGAATGAACACAACATGCCCAACCGCATCCTCTCCCTGTCGCCCGATCGACCCGCCGCCGTTCAGCTCGGCCCTTGCCGCCCCTGACGCCCCTGCCGCCCCAGACGCCCCCTGACGCCCGCGACGCCCGGAGAAAAAACCGTAGGCCGCCCCCGCCGCGCCCCGCCGCGCCTCGTCCCAGGCCATCAATCCCGCCGGCCAGGCCACCCGCGCCCTGCCCGTCGCGCCCTGCCCTTGCCGTCCCAGCCGCCCGTGCCACCCCAGCTGCCCCTGCCGCCCCTGACGCCCCTGCCGCCGCGCTGCACCCGACACAACCCCGGCTGGCCCCGTCGCACGCCCCGCCCCGCCCCGCCCAGGCCCACCCGACGATACCGGCCGCGCTCACCTGCACGCGCCTGTTCGCAAAAGCAGGTGAGCGACGCCTGAGAGAGAACATAAAAGAGAGAGAGATAAAGGAGCAAGAGTCGTTTACAAACGTGCACGCGAGAGAATATGAAGACTAATGAATGCGCGAGGTTGTGAGGGGGGGTACTATATGGGCTGGAGCCTCCTTGGGGGGCCGCCCTATGTGCCGCCCCAGTGCCGCCCGAGCGACGCCCCGACGCCCGGAACGCCGACGCCCCCGCCCCGGACGCCCGGGGCTGACGCCCGGCTTCCAACCCCTGGTCGACGTCGGGCGAGAGAGGGACGGAGAGCGGCGACGGGACGGCGATCGATCGCGCCGGGAGCGAGAGCCAAAACGGCGCCGCTCCGCCCTCATGCCCCCCCGCCGCTCCACAACTTTTTCGGCGCGCGCACCCGCACGAGCGTTAGTGTCGTTCTTTCTTAGCCAGCAAGCAGCCCGCTACCCCGAAACCGTGGTCGCACGAACCAAAAACCTGCCATCTCGACGAGAGGTGTTCAAAAAACCGAACCTTCCCGCAAAACGTGTCGTGATCCGCGCAGCACGGCGACGATCGGGCGGCGCACGCGCCCGCGATCCAGGCGGCGGCGGCTCCGCAGCAGCGGCGGCGACAGCGGCGGCGGACGGGCGGCTCCCCCCCCTTCCCTGTCAAGCACAAACAAAAAACACCACACGACGATGGCGCGGCGGCCCCTCGTCGGCGGCGTCGGCGCCGGCCGGCGGCGGCCCCTCGCGCCGGCGGCAACAGCAGCAGCCGCCCTCCTCGTCCTGCTGCTCTGCGCCACCCCCCCGCCCGCCCTCGCCCAGCACCGCGGCCCCCGCGTCCTCGTGCTCTTCGACGACGCCGCCGCCGGCCGCGAGACCCACGCCCGGTTCCTCGGCGCCCTGGCGGCCAGCGGCTACCAAGCCGACGTCCGCTCGGCCGACGACCCGGCGCTCGCGCTGCGCGACGGCCTCTTCGGCTGGCGCTACGACCACGTGGCGCTGCTGGCCCCGCGGGCCGCGGCCCTGGGGGGTGACGGCGTCGCGCGCCGCGCCGCCGCCGCCTCGGCGCGCAAGGACAAGGCGCACGAGGCCGAGCCGCCCGCGCCGTCGCTGGACGACCTGGCGGCGATGGTAGAGGAGGGCGCGGGAAACGTGCTCCTGGCGCTGTCGCCCGACTCGCCCGACGCGCTGCGCGCTTTAGCGCTCGAGCTTGGGGTGGAGATGGACGCGCGCGGGGCGCGCGTGCACGACCACTTCTCGCGGCCCGAGGGCCTTGGCGACGGCAAGGGCGAGGAGGAGGAGGAGGGGCCCGCGGTGCTCGCGCGGGACGCCGTCGCCTCGGCGGCCATCCTCGGCGCGGTGGGGCTGGGCGGCGCGCCCGTCATCTACCGCGGGGGCGCGGCGGTGGTCCCGGCCTCGAGCTCGGGGACGGCCACCGTGGTCCTGTCCGCCTCGCCGACCGCCTACACGCACGTGGCCGGCGCGGGGCCGCCGGGCGCCTCGTCGTCCGCCGCCTCGCTGCCCGACCCCGCCGCCTGCCCCAACGGCGGCGCGGCGGCCCTGGCCGTCGCCGTGCGCGCGCGCAACAACGCGCGCGTCGCCGTGGTCGGCTCCCTGTACGCCCTGAGCGACGCCGCTATCTCCGCGAAGGGCTTCGTGGACGCGTCCACGGGCGAGGCCGTCGGACGCACGGCCAACGCAGAGTTTGCGGCAGGGCTCGCGCGCTGGGCGTTTGCCGACCGTGGCGTGCTCTTGCTCGAGCGCGCGCGCCACCGGATCCTGCCCGGCGGCAGCACGGGCAGCGAGGACGAGGGCGCCGACCTTCGCAACGCGCCCGAGCTCCTGCGCATCAACGACGAGGTCGAGTTCTCGGTCGACGTGTGGGAGCTCGAGGGCGGCGGCAGCGGCGGAAGGGGCAAGGCCGCCGGCACGCGCTCGCCGTACGTCCCTCCGCCCGCCGCCGCCAGCAGGGACGCCAGCGCCGCCCCCGTCCAGCTCTCCTTCACGATGCTCGACCCCCACGTGCGCCTCGCCTTGGCTCCCGCGGACCCCTCCGCGCCCAACGGCACCCTCTCCCTGCGCTTCCGCGCGCCCGACGTCTACGGCGTGTTCAAATTCACCTTGGACCACGCCCGCGCGGGCTACTCTCGCCTGGAGCTCTCTGCCGAGGCCCCCGTCCGCCCCTACCGGCACGACGAGTACGAGCGCTTCCTCGCGCCCGCCTATCCCTACTACGCGTCGGCGCTGTCGGCGACGGCGGCGGTCTTCATGGTGGTGGTCGTGGTGCTGTACTCGAAGGAGTAGTTGGGACGTTTGCGGGATCTGTGTCGCTCTCTTTTGATTATTGAGATGGCGTCGTCTTTCGTTTTCGTCGTCGGGTTTTGAAACAACTAGGCGCCGTGACTTTTGTTTCCTTCGAATCAGAAACAGCTTTTTCCCCTTTAACGAATCAAATCTGGCTGGTCTTACACATCGGGGGCAGCGGCAACAACGGGAGGGTTGCAACGAAGCGCGGAGGGGGGAGGAGCGGGGGGGAGGGGAGGGAAGGCGGGCGCGAGAGAGAAAAGAAGAAAAAAGACGCCCGCCTTTTGGTCGCCGGTGGCGAAACAACCGTCCTCCGCTTCGGTTTCCTCACAGGTCCATGTCCGGCCGGAACGGCACGAACCGGTCGACCGTGGGCGCCGCCAGCAGCTCCCCCGGGTCCACGTACCGCGGCAAGGCGTCCGTCCGCCCGCCGTGCAAGAAGTTCTCGCCAAAAACCGAGAAAATTCCGGTAAACACGAGCGAAAAAACGAGCATGGCGGGCAAAAAGCCGAGGAACACGCTCCCGCCCAGGAGGAGCAGCTGCTTGGCGCGCCCGGGCAGGCCGTCCAGCCCCTCGGAGACGAGGCGCAGGGAGCGCTCGCGCTGGCCGCCGAGCTCGGCGCCGCCCGCCGCCGGCGCGCCCGGGCCCGCGGACGGGCGCGTCGCGTCGCGGGGGCCGCCCGCGGCCGACGACGAAAAAGGGTTGGACGCCGGCGCGCGCGGCCCTTGGTTGGAGGAGCGCGGCGAGGGGGACGAGGCGGACTTGCCGGCCGCCGCCGCCGCCTCGTCGATGCCGCGCCGCTTTAGCTCCTGCTGGAACAGGTCCTCGAACGACTTGCCCGCCTCGCCCTTGCCGCCGACGCCCTTCTCGCCGTCGCCGCCGCCGCCGCCGTCGTCGATGACGGCGCGCGCGACGACCATGGTCGGCGTCGGCGCCGGTGTCGGCCTGCTCGTGCCGCTCCTGCCGCGCCCGGGCCGCCTCAGCAGCGGCGCGGGGCTGGCGCGCGCGAGGGCCGCGCCCCGCCTGCTTGCGAGCTGCATGGCGGGCGTGCGTCGGCGCTTGAAAGGGGGCGGGCGCGTGCGTGCGTGTGTGTGGATGGTGCTTGGTGCCTCTGCTCCTCTGGCTGTCTGTGGCGCACGAGAAGCAACGCCGGGGACGGTTTGCGTCGATTGCAAGACGAAGGATGGAGAGGCCAATCCTCGTGGACGGGTCGGTCTATTCGTTGTCGATGTGGTGTGTGTGACACACACTGTGTGTCGATGTGGTGTGCGTTTGCGAAACCTTGAGGAGGGATGGCGTCAAATGTGTTCTTTTTCAAGAGCGTGAAAACGACTTCCATCTCGATCGACGCGCGCACGCCCACACTTGCACGCATACAAAATACGGTACCGATCGCACCCATCACAACAAAATCCAACTTCTCCACGAAACGATCACGACGACGCTCTTGGTCCCTCTCGCCTCTCCAAAACTTGGGAGGACCAAACGCCAAAAGCAAGCAGCAGCAGCAGCAGCAGCAGCCATGGTCCGCTGCGACCTAGACGGCTTCCTCAGCCAGCTGCACAAGCTGTACGAGCGCAACAAGGCCAACGGCACCGTGTGGGTCACCATGAAGCGCAGCGCCCTGCGCCGCGGCCCGCGCGCCGCGCCCGCCAGCGCGGCGCCGCCCGCGCCCGGCGACGCCGGCGGCGTGCGCAAGCCCGCGCCCAAGGCCCAGGCCCCCATCCGCGACGACGAGTGCGTGTGCCTCGTGCGCGCCACCGACGGCAAGCGCAAGATCAGCGCCGAGGTCGCGCCGGCGCAGCTCGCCAAGTTCAAGGCGAGCTACCAGCTGCTGCTGCGCGCGCACGCGGGAGAGGGCCTGCGCAAGCGGGACAGGACGGGCGGGGCCGGCGGCGGCGGCGGCAAGGAGAAGGCGGCGGCGGCGGCAGCGGCGGGCAAGTCGGGGCCGCCGGCGGCGGGAGGAGCAGGAGGGGCGGGAGGGGCGGCCGCAGCAAAAAAGAAAGGGGCAGCAGGGGGGAAGAAGTGAGGGCGGCGCCTTGTCGGCCGCAGAGAGATAGGGGCGGCGGCGCCACGCATTTGCTGTCGTCGCCGCCCCCGCTCGAACGAATGAATGTGTCGCGAGCTCCGGTGGTGTTGTTCTTCATGGTACTTCTCACCGGCCGCCACATTTGTAAGAGAATCGTTGTTCCCCCCCCCTTTTAGCTGACCTGAAGCCCCCGCCCCCGCCAACACCGTCGCCGCCCGAGCGCGCGCGCCGCCGCCCGCCCGCCCGAATTGGTTCGTCGGCGCCGCCGCGCACCCCTGAAGAGTCGTCGTCGCGCCCTCTTGTTTCATCCTTCTCAATCTCACGCCCGGTTCCCTTTCACACCTAGACAGTCGCCCGTCCAACACAAACGAAGCACCACGTCAAGATGCTGATGCAGAGGACCAAAACCGCCGCGCGCGCGGCCGGCGCCATGCAGGTGCGTTTCCCCGTCCCCTCGTCCCCCACTCCCAAAATCGCGATGGGGACTCTGCGCGCGCGCCCTGTCGATCGCGCCTGGGTGTTCACTGGCCCCGCCCAGTCGCCTGGGGGTGACACACGCCCTCCATCCGCCTAGTTGACATCGCGTCGCGCGCTGACTCGCGAATTGCCCGGCGCATAAAGGGGGCGATGAGTGGCCCTCGAACCACAAACTCGCTTCTGATTCCGCGCCCCCCCTTCCCCCAAACCAACGACGACCAATACCACCACAGGCCCCCCGCCGCGCGCCCCTCGTCGCGCGCCGCGCCGCCCAGACCGACGTCGGCGCCACGCAGGCCGAGTACATCGAGGTGCGTCTCTTTTGTTTTCGCGCGCGCTCGAGCGCCCGCTCGCCGCCCGCTCGCGCTTGCGGCCAGCAGCTGCGCACGGCCGCCGCCCGCGCCCCACTTCCCCTTTGTCCAACGCCTCCCCACCGCCCCTCCCCCTCCGCGCCCTCGCCTCCCACCCGCAACACGACACGGTCTCCAACCTTCACTGATTTAAAAAAAAAAACGAAAAAAAAAAAACGCAGGTGGATCTCCAAAAGCCGCTCGGCCTCAAGTTTGCGCGCGGCGCCGACGGCGGCGCCTACGTCGTCGCCAACGACCCGCGCGCGGGCAACACCGACGACCGCGTGCAGCCGGGCGACAAGGTGGTCGAGATCAGCGCGTCGTTCGGCACCGACGTGTGGAAGGCCGAGAACTACGGGCAGATCATGTACGCCATCCGCACGCGCAACGGATCGGTCTACTTGAAGCTGAAGAAGAACTACGGCGATCTGTCGTCTCTGGACGAGGACGGCCTGACCCCCGCGGAGAAGGCGTGGAAGACGGAGCGCCGCGGCGGCAACTACGGGGCGGGGACGAAGGAGGTGCAGGCGCGCAACTACGTGGCACGCAAGGAGGCCGAGCGCAAGCGCCGGGAGCTGTTTGACGACGCGCTTGTGCGCTTCAAGCAGGGCGACGTGGAGGGCGCTCTGGTGGACTTCGAGAACGTGGTGGCCATGGAGCCGCGCAACTTCGTGGGCGACAACCTGGCGCGCGTGACGGCCGTGCTCCCCGTCGCGCTGTACAACGTGGCGTGCTGCTACAGCATGGTCGACAACGCGGACGAGGGCGCAAAGTCGCTCCGCGGCGCCTTTGAGGCGGGATTCGAGGACTTTAAGAAGGCGAGGGCCGACCCAAACCTGGCCAAGCTGCGCGCGTCGCCCAAGTTCCGCGCGGTGATCGACCAGTACGACGAGCCCGTGTTCGACATGTCGGCGATCGAGGGCATGAAGAACGCGCTCGGCGGCCTGTTCAAGCGCGGGTGAGGGGCTCGCTCTTTTGAGCGCGATTCTTTGGCCTTGTGTCTCTGTGGCAACGGCGGCGAGGGCGCGCGCGGTCGGTCGGCGCGGCGCCTTTCTCTCTCTATATACGACTGTGTCTTGGTTTCGATTTTGTTATCCCCTTTTGTGTTCCTTGTGCTGCCTCGACGATGATGTCGCATTGTGTGCCGTGTGAGAAGGACTGTTCGGTGAAGAGAGTGCGTCGTTGCGAAAAGGGACGGCGACGCGACAGGGGGGGCGGGGCGGCAAGTCGCAAGGACGGTCGCGCGCACGAGTCGTTCCGTTGGCATTGTTGCGCCGCCACCACGCTTTCTCTGTTCTCAGTCTTCATCGCGCGCCTTCTTTCACAAGAACTTGAACAACCGCCCACGATCTGCCGGTCGTCTCCTTGGACAGAGTCACTTGCTCGACTTGTCTCGCGCGCGCACCAGACCAGAGAGACAAAACCAAATTCAAAAATCGACCTCCTCCTCCTTCAAGCGCCCCCTCCAAACACCAAGCCCTCTACCCGCAGTACTTTTGCGGCACTAATCGCGACCGTTTTCCCCTCGCCCTTGCTGCAACATCGAACCGATGGAGGTCGACGCCGCGATCGCCCGGCCGCTCGAGGTCGCCGCGAGGGTGTTTGCCCTCTCCTCCGCCCCTGCTCCTGGAGGTGCCGCTGCTGGTCCCGCGCCCGCCTTTGAGCAGACGCACGCGGCCGTGGCGCAGCACTTTGCGTCGCTGTTCAGCACGCCCGCAGCCGTGCAGCGCGTGAGTCGTCGACTGCGTTGCGCCCTTTGAGCAGCAGGATCAGGCGGACCGACAAGCACCGCGCAGCGCAGCGCGCGCCTCTGTCTCGGTTTTCCTCCTCACCGCCGCCGCCCCTCCCCTCGGCCGCCCCCCCTTTTTTCAAACATCGCTCAAAACAGATCCCCTGCCTCACGCCGGAGAACGCCGAGCGCATCCCCAACGGCAGCCTCGTGCGCGTGCGCGGCATGGTCCAGGACATGCTCAACCCCGAGTTCTTCGTCTCGTGCTTCCGCCAGGCCGCGCCCACGCCCGAGGCCGTCGCCGCCGCCGCGCGCCACGGCGGCGCCGCCGCCGCCGCCGCCGCCGCGCGCGGCGCCTGGCAGGCCGTGCAGTACTGCGACGCGGCGCCGCCCGGCCTGGAGGCCGCCTCCGAGACCAAGATCGCCGAGCGGCGCCCGTTCGTGATCGCGGCGGTCCCGGGCGAGTCGGCGTGGGCTGCCGCGCGGTGGCGCGGGCAGCCGGCCGAGCCGCGGACGCCGGCCGCGACGGCGGCGGCGGGCGTGGCGGCCGGCGGGGCCGGCGCCGCCGCGGCCCGCGACAAGCGCGCACGCGAGCCGTCCCTGGCGCTGTCGCACGACCTTTCTGGTGATCCTACCGGCGTCGAGGCGGCCGTCGACGCCGCCTTTACGCGCCAGCAGCAACCGGCGCCCGACGCCGACGCCGCGACCAGCGGCGGGGGCGGCCCCGCCGAGGTGCCAAAGCGCGGTCGGCCGGCGAGCGGCGGCGGCGGCGGCGGCGGCGGCGGCGGCGGCGGCGGCTTTGCTGGCGGCGTCCTCGGCGGCGGCGGCGGCGGCGGCGGGGACGCGCCGCTCGCGCCCGCCGCCCGCGACCAGGCGGCGGCCCACGCGCGCGGCGAGCAGCCGGGCGACGCGCTCATGCGCGGCATGTTTGGCCAGGAGGAGGGACGAGGGGGCGGGGGCGGCGGGGGCGGCGGCGGCGGCGGGCCCAGCGGCCTGTTGGTCTTGCCCCCGCCGTCGCGCGCGCCGACGCCCGACGACCCGTCCGGCGCGGGCGGCAACACGGGCGACGTCGTCGGCGCCGCCCGCCGCGCCGCCGCCACGCAGGGCGGAGACCAGGCCCCGCTGTGGCACCGCGGCGACGTGCTCGTCTACGTGTACGAACCCGAGGGCGGCGGCGGCGGCGACGGCGACCGGAACGGCGGTCGCCAGCCAACGGCGGCGGCGGCCGCCGCTGCCGCCCCGCCCAAGGCGGCGCCCATGCGCCTGCACGACGTGGTCGACGTCATCGGCGTCCTGAGCATCGCGCCTGGCCTTGCGGCCGCCCACTTTCAGCCGCCCGCCGCCGACCAGCGGCAGCAGCAGCAAAACCAGCGGCAGCAGCAGCAGCAGCAGGAGCAGGGCGGTGGGAACGGCGGCGGGAATGGCGGCGGCGCCGACGGCGACGCGACAATGATGATGGTGGTCGACGGGGCGGACGACGACGAGCTCGCGGCGCTGGAGGCCCTCGCCGCGCGCCCGCCCACCAGTGCCGTGCCCCGCGTCCACGCCCTGCTCGTGGCTCCGGCCTGCCCGCGAATGACGACCCTGCCCGTGCACCCGGCCCTGCGCGCCGCGCCGTGCGAGGGCGCCGCCGGCCGCGCGGCGCTGCCGCTGCTGCGCCAGCGCGCGCTCGACCTGCTCCGCTTTGCGCTCGGGGGCGACGCGCTGGCGGCCGAGTACGCGCTGATGGCCGCCCTCAGCCGCGTGTTCACGCGCTCCGAGGGGCAGCCGCACGGCATGCTGTCGCTCAACCTGACGGGCTGCCCGCCCGTCCCTGGGGTGGCGGCGGCGGCGGCGTCTCCGTCCGCGCCCGCCGCCGCGTCTTCCGCGCCGCCGCCGCCGGCCAGCCCCGCCGCCGCCGCCCTCCACACCGCCCTCGCCGCCCTGCTTCCCCACGCCGCCTTGCTGCCCGTCTGCCTCCCCGAGCTCAACGCGGGCCACTGGGCCCCGCGCAAGGACCACGCGTCGGGCCGCCTCGCGCGCGGCAGGCTGCAGCTGGCCGCAGGGACCGTCGCCGTGCTCGACGAGGGCGGGCTGGCGGCCGGGCGGCTGGACGACGCCGGCGTGGCCGCGCTGCGCGCTTTAGAGTCGGTGCTGCGCGAGCAGCAGCTGCCGTGCGACTTTGAGTTCTACACGGGCAGCTTCGCGGTCGACCTGCCGCTCGTGGTGGTCGGGGAGGGGCGTTCCCTGCTGCGCCACGCGCTCGACGTCGAGCTGCCGCTCGTGCCCGACGCCGGCGCCGTCGCCGCCGCCATGGCGGTGCTCGGCCTCTGCCCGTCGTCCCACTGCGTTGGCGGCGGCGGCAGTCTCGGCGGCGTCCTTGGCGGCGGCGGCACCCCCGCGTCCCTGGCAGCCAGCCGCGCCGCCACGCCGGCCGCCTCGTCGCAGCCAGGCGGCGGCGGCGGCGGCGCGAGCCCCAACGGCGCCGGCGGCTCTCCTGCCGCGGCGGCGGCGGCGGCGGCGGCGGCGGCGGCGGCGGCGGCGGCGGCGGCGGCGGCCTCGCCGCCGGCGTCAGTCGGCGGCGGCGCCCACACAGCAGCCCCCGCCGCCCCTCTTGCGCTCTTCCCGTCGCGCGACGCCGTCCGCCTGGCCGCCGCCGCCACGCCCGGCCTCGACGCCGTGCGCGACCACCTCGCCGTCGCGCGCTCCGCCGACTGCGTGCTTCCCGCCGACCTCGCGGACGACCTCGCCGGCCGCTTCGTCGAGCTGCACCGCGCCGACCCCAAGAACTTTGGCCCGAAAGAATTCTCGCGCCGCGTGACGCTGGCAAAGCTGCTGGCGCTCAGCGGCGGGCAAGCCGCGCTCTGCTTTGAGGCGTGGGAGCGCGCGGGCGCGATGGAGGCCGAGCGCGCGGCGCGCGTGCGGGCGGCGGCGCCGCCGACGGCCGCGCCTGCTGCGGCTGCTGCGGCTGCGGCTGCTGCGGCTGCTGCGGGCAAGCCGCCCGCGGGGCCGTCGGACAAGGCCTGATTTTTTGGGGGGGGGGGGGGGGGTTGGGGGGGGGGAAGCCCCCCCCGCCCCCCCCCCCCCCGTTGGTTTTTTTGGGCGGGGCGGGGGGCGGGGGGGCTTCTTTTTTTTTTCATCACAAACA
>Ga0105055_10005109_pt1 | contig 18745 bp, 18 predicted proteins | sample BON03_FD_78090 | JGI IMG/M metagenome (GOLD analysis project Ga0105055, IMG submission 78090) | Freshwater microbial communities from Lake Bonney liftoff mats and glacier meltwater in Antarctica - BON-03 | ecosystem: Environmental > Aquatic > Freshwater > Ice > Glacier meltwater | place: Lake...
CACCTGATAGGCATCGAGCTGGCCGGGGTTTACGCGCATGCGTTCGACAATATCGCGCGCCAAAGTAACGGCCACTGAGCGCTGGCTCGCCTCGAAGCTCGCCTTCTTGCCCACTAGTTGCGCGCCCAACAGGCCCATCATCCCCGATGAAAAGATCAGCAGAGCCACCAGAAACTCGAGCATACCGACCCCGCCTTGCTGCGCGTCATAGGGCTGCGCCGACTCCGCTGCGCGCTCACCACGCACATTACTGGCGACTTGCATGCGGATCAGGCCGCCGGACATTGACCCCACCCCTCCACCAGACGCGCGCGACCAACAATATTCAGGACAATGCTCAGTGATTGCACCACTGAGGGGCTCGGCGGACAGAACATCAACGTACGCATACTGTGGGACGATCCGTCGGGCAGGTAGTTGATCAACTCAAAGGCCTCCCGCGTACCGTCTCGATTGGTGAGCTGAAAACCCTGAGCCAAGCCTTCGAACACCTGCAGTACTTCATCGGCGCCTACGTCTACGACCTTATCCTTGTCGGTGTTGGCGAATACGATCCAACCGTCAGCGTAGGTGCCAGCGCATTCAGGTGTTCCCGTTTTTGCCATTGATGACGGACAAATACTGACCGGCTGGTTTCTCATAACAGCCTCGCTGCGCGCCAGGTTGATCGCGCCAAAAAAACGACTGGTCTCGGCATGCAGTCGATTACTGTGCATCTGCCGCTGCATCAGCGGAATCGCGAGGGACAATATAATAGCGAGCACCACCGTGACGATCAGCAATTCGATCAGGGTAAAACCCTCAACGGGGTATCGCGGTGACTTCCTGTCCACAGTCTTTCTCCTTGGAAGACCCAGCATAAGAAAGTCACAGCAGAACGCCAGCTAATGGCTGGATATGCAGAAAAGCGGGGTAATTCGATGGACTGGATTGCCCAAGGGAGAAAAGAAGCGCTAAATATTCCTGACAGCAATGCGCAGTTCGCGCGGCAATGAAAACGTCACGTTCTCTGGCCGACCGGCGACCTCCACCGGGGCACTGGCACCGAGCGCACAGAGACCGTCTAGCACCTCCTGCACCAGCACCTCAGGCGCGGAAGCACCCGCTGTAACACCGATGCGTTTTTTCCCCAGCAGCCAATCGGGATTAATATCTTCCGCGCCATCGAGCAGATAGGCTTCGGCACCCATGCGTTCTGCCAATTCTCGCAGCCGGTTGGAATTGGAGCTATTGGGTGAACCTACTACCAACATCAGATCGCAGTCAGCGGCGAGTTTTTTTACGGCGTCCTGGCGATTTTGCGTCGCATAACAAATGTCGTCCTTACGCGGCCCTTCAATATTGGGGTAACGCGCACGCAGAATATCGATAACCCTGGCCGTATCATCCATCGACAGTGTTGTCTGGGTGACATAGGACAGATTGTCTGGGTTTTTTACGACCAGCGCGGCGGCCTGCTCATCATCTTCCACCAGATAGATCTCACCCCCTGCACTGTGGTCATACTGCCCCATGGTACCCTCAACTTCCGGGTGGCCACGATGGCCTATCAGAACACACTCACGCCCCTGCAGGCTGTAACCCGCAACCTCCACGTGCACTTTGGTGACCAGTGGGCAGGTAGCATCAAATACCTTGAGCAAGCGCTGTCCAGCCTCATTGCGCACAGCCTGGGAAACACCATGCGCACTGAAGATAACAATACAGTTATCAGGGACCTCATGCAGGTCATCTACAAAGATGGCGCCGCGCGCACGCAGGTCTTCCACCACAAACTTATTGTGTACGACTTCATGGCGCACATAGATCGGGGCACCGAACACTTCAAGCGCGCGGTTGACGATATCGATTGCGCGATCCACGCCTGCACAAAACCCGCGGGGATTCGCCAATCGAATTTCCATCAGACAATACTCCCGTTGAGCGCTATAAAAATCAGTAGCAGCGCGCTGAAGTGAACACGATTCATCCGATCACCATTAATGCAGCTCCGCAGGCTCAACCCGGTGAATCTGCACATCAAACAAAATTGTACGCCCGGACAGGGGGTGATTAAAATCCACGGTCACCTCATCATCATCGAATGCGATGATCATGCCGGGCACTTCACCACCGCTGGCGTCAGCAAAGGAAAACACCAGGCCGATCTCGAGTTCAACATCATCCTCAAACTGATCGCGCGGCAAATACTGTACATTATTGTCATTGGGTTGGCCAAAAGCGTCTTCAGGCGGCACCACGAACATTTGTCGCTCACCGGGCGACATCCCAAACAACAGGCGCTCGAAACCGGGCAGCAAACTACCATCTCCAACGACGAAGTTGACGGAGTCACCGCCAAAATTAGTGTCCACCTCCGAGCCGTCATCAAGACTGACCGAAAAGTTAAGGAATACGCGCGTACCTTCGCTTACCGGGACTGTACTTATCACGTCGCTTTCCTCTCACCAACAGCAGGCCTGTCGCGGTGCATAAAGCTGTCCAATAGCATGCAGGCCGCTCCCACGGAGATCGCCGAATCAGCAATATTAAAGGTGGGGAAGTAGCGGCCCTCATAGTGTACCGAAATAAAATCCACCACGTATCCCAGCACGACTCGATCCCACAGATTGCCCAACGCCCCGCCCAAAATAAGGCCCAGACTTAGCGCCAGCAGCCATTGCCCTCTGGGCATGATGGCCAACCAGACCGCTAGTACAAGGCTGATGACAGACGCCAGAATGCTGAAAAAATAACGCTGCCAGCCTCCGGCCTCGCTGAGGAAGCTGAATGCTGCGCCACTGTTGTGGTGCAGTGTCATATTGAGCCACCAGAACACCGGCAGCGGCTGCGCATAGTCCAGATTAGTAGTGGCCAGCGACTTCGTGTACAGGTCCAGCAGGATGACCGCCAGCGCCAGCATAAACCAGGGCAGCGCGTGAATACCGTTACGCAAAATGACGTTGCTCCCCATGGCCATCAACATTTTCTATACAGCGATTGCACAGCGTTGGGTGCACGGTACTGTTACCGATCTCGGCACTGCGGTGCCAGCAGCGTTCGCATTTTTCATTCGGCGATACCGATATCTGCAGACGTAAGTCAGGCAGCTCGGTGTCTACCGCATCAGGGCCCGCCGCATCGATTGGCATCAGGGTCGCGGATGAGCTTATCAGCACAAAGCGCAACTCATCGCCCAGAGCCAATAAGGTCTCGAGCCACTCAGGCGAGCAGTACAATGTCACCGCAGCATCAAGCGAGCCGCGCAGATTGCTTGCGGCACGCTGCGCCTCCATCGCCCTGTTCACAGCTGCGCGCACGGCCATCATGTTCTGCCAGAAGGCGCGCCCCATAGCTTCATCAGGCGACAGCGTCTGCAAGCCGGGATACCACTGTTCCAACAACACAGAAGGGCTGCGCTCACCGGGTAAATTTTCCCAGATTTCCTCTGCGGTAAAACTGAGTATCGGGGCAATCCAGCGCACTAGTGCCTCACCAATGTGGTACATGGCCGTTTGTGCAGAGCGTCTGGCGATACTATTCGCCTGCGTGGTGTACTGCCGATCCTTGATGACGTCGAGGCAAAATCCACCGAGATCCTGAGCGCAAAAGTTATGTAACTTCTGGTAAATCTGGTGAAGATGATAACCGCGATATGCCTCGAGCAATTCTTGCTGCAACTGGGCTGCACGATCTACTGCCCAGCGGTCCAGAGACAGCATGTCGGAGTATTCCACCGCATCGACAGCCGGGTCAAAACCGTTGAGGTTGGACAGCAAAAACCGCGCGGTATTGCGTATCCTACGATAGGAATCCGCTGTGCGCTTGAATATCTCGTCACTCACCGCCAGCTCCCCGCGATAGTCGGTGGCGGCAACCCAGAGGCGCAGTACATCGGCGCCCTGCTCTTCCATCGCTTTTTTCGCAGGAATGATATTACCCAACGATTTCGACATTTTGCGGCCATCGGCATCCACCGTAAAGCCGTGGGTTAGTACCGCTTTGTAAGGTGCCCCTCCCTCGATTGCTATTGCGGTTAGCAGCGATGACTGAAACCAGCCACGGTGTTGATCGGAGCCCTCCAGATACAGGTCTGCGGGAAACTGCAATTCCTTGCGCTGCAGCAGGACGCAAGCATGCGTTACCCCCGAATCGAACCAAACATCTAACGTGTCTGTGGCCTTTTCATAGTCGGAGGCATCGTCGCCCAACAGGTCGGCAGCATCGAGCTCGAACCAACCATCAACACCACTGAGCTCGATACGTTGGGCGACCTGCTCCATCAGTTCGGTGGTGCGTGGGTGCAAAGCGCCCGTTTCGCGGTGCGTAAACAGTGCGATAGGTACGCCCCAGGTGCGCTGCCGCGAGATACACCAATCCGGTCGTTCGCTTAGCATGCCAGTGATCCGTGCTCTGCCCCAGTCCGGCGTCCACTGCACTGCATCCACAGCAGCCAAGGCCTGCTCCAGCAGACCTTTCTGATGCATACTGATAAACCACTGCGGCGTCGCCCGGAAGATGATCGGTGTTTTGTGTCGCCAACAATGAGGATATGAGTGCTGGTACTCCTCGCGGTGCAGCAGCACACCGCGCTCCTGCAACAATGCGATAACATCGTCGTTGGCCTTTAACACGTGCTGCCCTGCGAAAAATTCCGTGTCAGGCAGGTAGACACCATTGGCGCCCACCGGATTATACACTTCCAACTGGTATTGCTGGCCCACCACAAAGTCGTCCTGCCCATGAGCCGGAGCCGTATGCACCGCACCCGTACCCGCCTCAGTGGTCACATGTTCGCCGAGAATGACCGGCACATGCCGATCGAGGAAGCAGTGCTGCAACAGCAGATGCTCCAATGCCGCGCCCTTGCAACGCCCCAGTACCGTAAGCGTATCCAGTCCATAACGGGCTGCGCTGGATTCCGCTAACTCCTGAGCCAGTAATAGCGCCCGGCCGGAACCCTCTACGAGGACATAATCCAGCTGAGGGTGCAAACAGACCGCCATATTGGCGGGCAGCGTCCAAGGCGTTGTTGTCCAGATAGGCACTGCGATCTCACCTTCAAAGGATGAGCCGCAGGCGGCGTTGAAGGCAGCGGGGTCAACGGCCCTGAAGGCAACATCGATGGCCGGTGAACGCTTGTCCTGATACTCAACTTCCGCCTCCGCCAAAGCGGAAGCACAATCCATACACCAGTGCACCGGTTTGAAGCCCTTATGCAGATGGCCATTGTCGATAATATGCGACAGTGCGCGCACGATATCGGCCTCGAACTTGAAATCCATGGTCAAGTAAGGGTTCGCCCAATCTCCGATGACGCCCATGCGCATGAAATCGGCGCGCTGCCCGTCTATCTGGCGGCGGGCGTACTCCCGGCATTTTTGCCTGAACTGTGAGGGTGTGATTTTAACGCCTGGCTTGCCTACCTTTTTCTCAACATTCAGCTCAATCGGCAGGCCGTGGCAGTCCCAGCCGGGGACATAGGGTGCGTCAAACCCGTCCAGTGTCCTGGACTTAATAATGATGTCCTTCAGAATCTTGCCAAACGCATGACCCACATGCAGGTCACCATTAGCGTAGGGAGGGCCGTCATGCAGAATGAATTTGGGCCGCCCGGCACAGGCCTGGCGAATTTTTTCGTACAGCCCTATATCCTGCCAATGCTTGAGGCGCTGCGGCTCGCGCTGCGCCAAACTGGCCTTCATGGGAAATGCCGTTACCGGCAGATTCAGCGTGCTTTTGTAGTCGCTCATAATGTTTGTTGAGTTCTAGACACGGTCAAACCAATTCCGTGCATGCTCAATATCCCTCGCGATATTCTCTTGCAATTCTTCGACCGAGCCAAACTTGATTTCCTCTCGCAACTTGTGGCGGAACGTAACCTCTATATGGCGGCCGTAGAGGTTGATCTCTCTATCCAGCACATGCACTTCCAGATTGGCCTTGATGCTGTCATCCACTGTGGGCCGGACACCGACATTGGCCACACCGCGGGCCTTGTCCAGACCGCCACCACTAACCTCAACCGTATACACACCGGACAGAGGCGCACGCAACCTGCGCAACTCGAGATTAGCGGTGGGCGTGCCAATACTCGTTCCCAACTGACGGCCATAAATCACCCGGCCCGATATACTATAAGGGCGCCCCAAAAGCGCCTCTGCCGTTTCAAAGTCGGCGTCTTCCAGCGACTGCCTGATACGCGTGCTACTCACCCGCTCGCCAGCGACCTCAAAGGTCGCAGTAGAGCCCGCTTCAAAGCCGTAGCGCAATCCCTGCTGCCGCACAAACTCTATGTCGCCCTGACGGCCAGCGCCAAAACGAAAATCGTCTCCCAGCACCACATAGCGCACCCCCAGCCCGGCGACAAATATATCATCAACAAACCGCTGGGCTGACATCGCGCGCAACTGCTCGTTAAAACGAATTCGCAGCAGGCGCTCGACCCCTAGGGACTCCAGCGCATGGCACTTCTCCGAAAAGCTCATGATGCGTGCGGGCGCCTTAAGCGGAGCAAAATACTCTCGAGGCAACGGCTCGAATACGATCATCAGTGAAGGTAGCTGAAACTGTGCCGACTTCTCAAACAGGTGACGGATAACAGCCTGGTGACCCAGGTGAACACCGTCAAAAGCACCGATTGTCGCAACACAACCGTGATGTCTGGGCCGCAGATTATGCAAGCCTCGAATCAATTCCATGCTGTATGAGTGTCCACTCAGTCCAAACGCAGCAGTATAGCGAACTTGGCGCTGCTAGCCTACGCCTAGGGTGCGTTCGCAACGAGGAATCTATCGATCACACTTCAGTTCACTGTGGCGGCGGTGCCCGCAGGTGTGACATTCGGGTCCCCAGCAACGCGTGTGTCGCAAAATACACTGCAACACCCACGGCGCACAGCAAAAGCAATTCCAGAACCCGCCGCTGCCAATCCCAATCGAGCCAAATGCCTTCTGCGGGCGCAAGCCACAAGATTACAATGACCATACAAAGGCAGGCCAGCAACAAACGTCGCAGATAATTCGCCCAACCCGGCTGGAGCTGATAAAAACCGCTACGCAACAAGCCTCTCATCAACAACGCTGCATTCAATATCGCCGCCAGGCTGGTCGCCAGCGCCAGGCCGACATGCCCTATATTCCACAGATACATCAAAGGCAGCGCCAGCAGCAGATTCAGGACCATATTCGCCCCCATTGCGATAATGCCGATTTTAACGGGTGTCACCGTGTCCTTGCGGGCGTAAAAACCAGGGGCCAGAACCTTTATCAACATGAAAGCAATCAAACCAATGCTATAGGCCTGCAGACTCAAAGAGGACATGTTGACATCGTTCGCCGTCAGCTTTCCGTACTGAAAAAGGGTGATCAGGATGGGCTTGGCCAACAGCATCAGCGCCAGGGCGGACGGCACCCCGATCAGCAGCACCCAGCGCAATGCCCAATCGAGCGTGCCGCTGAAATGGGTTTCACGGTCGGCCGCACGATGTGCTGACAGGTTCGGCAGGATCACCGTGGCGATAGCGATACCAAAAATACCCAACGGCAGCTCCGCGAGCCGGTCGGAATAATACAACCACGACACACTGCCCGTTGGCAGAAAGGATGCCAAAACGGTATCCAATAGCAAGTTGATCTGACTGACCGATACGCCGAACAGTGCCGGCACCATCAACTTCAGAATTCGACGTACGCCCTCATCCTTGGTATCCCAGCGCGGGCGCGGCACCAGCTCCAGGCGATACAGGGATGGCAATTGAAACAACAGCTGAACCACACCGGCAATGAGCACAGCCCAGGCCAACGCAAAAACCGGCTCGTCAAACCAAGGCGCGGCCACCAAGGCCGCAAATATAAGGGAAATATTGAGAAAAACCGGGGTGAAAGCGGGCACTGCAAAACGGCCATAGCTATTCAGGATCGCGCCACAAAAACCCGTCATGGATATCAACAGGAGATACGGGAACGTTATCTGAATCATCTCAGAGGTCATGCGGAACTTCTCAGGCTGGCTGACAAAGCCCGGGGCAAAAATCATCGTGATGATGGGAGCGGCAATGATGGAGATAGCAGTGACAAAAAGTAACGAGCCACCCAACACACCCGCGACGCGATCTACGAGTGCCTTTATGGCCGCTTTACTGCCCGCGTTCTTATAGTCTGCGAGTACGGGGATAAACGCCTGGGCAAAGGCGCCCTCCGCAAAGAGGCGGCGCAGGAAATTAGGTATCTTGAACGCTACAAAAAAGGCATCGGCGTTGGCACTGGCCCCGACGAAGGACGCGATGACAACATCGCGCAGCAACCCCAATACCCGCGAGGTCATCGTCATGCTGCCCACCAACGCACTCGATCGCAACAGTCCGGGCGGGGCTTTTTGAGGAGTATTGACGTCTAGGTCAGTCATGTGAGATCACGCGCCGGCGGCATACCTCAGCACCAGCGCTCACGCAGCTCAGACCCGTGAATGTGCAGCCATTGCAGGGCAATCAGGGTATGCCCATTGGGAATCTGATTATCTGCGAGCATTTGCAACGCATCCACACGCGGTATCGAGTGCACTAGAATATCCTCACCTTCCTCCTGCAAACCGTGCACTGCGCCGATAGCGGCGCTGCTCACGCGACCGCAAAACAACCGAACCTGCTCGGTGCAGGCCCCCGCACTTGGGAACACCGTAGCAATAGGGACAATATCCGAGAGTTCACAGGCAGCCTCTTCCATGGCCTCGCGATGAACCACATCCATATCCCGCTCACCCTCCTCCACAACACCCGCGATCAACTCCAGCATCCAGGGGCTCTCTTCACCGCGCAATGCTCCGGGACGAAATTGCTCTATCATTACCAGGCTGTCTGTCCTGGGGTCGTAGGGCAGCACAGCCACGGCATCCCCGCGCTCAAACAACTCCCGCACAACGGGACTGCTCCAGCCACCGGCAAATCGCCGATGCTGCAGCGTCAATCTCCGCATAGAATAGTGACCTGACCAGACCGTCTGATCATCGAGTATCCGGACATCCTGCGCCCCAAATTTTAGTGCCAGCGACTTCAAAACCGGCCGCCTGTATACCAGTTCACATCCCGGGCATGCCTGTCGACTTCATCTACCACATCCAGTATCAGCGCAAATAACGCCATCCTCACCAGCAGGCCATTATCGGCCTGACGAAAGATCGCCAGATTGGGATTGTCGTTCAGGTCGTCGTCCAGTTCGCGAGCATTGGCTCTGGAATCACGCGGCAAAGGGTGCATGATGACGGTGTTGGGCTCGCAGTTGTGTGTATAGATGCTCTGGTTTAAACGGAAACGACCGCGATACAGATCGGCTTCTTCCTGCGAGTTGAAACGCTCTTCCTGGAGGCGCGTGGAATAGACAATATCGACATGCGAGATACTCTCCTCCAATTTGTCGGACTCCAGCACAGTTTGCCCTGTAATGCGCAAACTCTCGACAATCTCCGGAGGCATGCGCAAAGCATCGGGCGACACCAGTGCCACCTGCACCCCGGTGAACTGGCACAGCAGTTTGCACAGCGAATGTACTGTTCGTCCGTAGCGCAGATCACCGACCATGGCGATGCGCAATTGATCAATGCCACGCCCGCTGGCAGCAAGTTCACTGCGGATCGTGTAGAGATCGAGCAGCGCTTGGCTGGGATGCTCGTTGCTGCCATCTCCACCATTTATGACCGGAACGCGGCTAGCAGCAGCGAACTCAGCGACGGAACCCACCTCGGGATGCCGCATGGCAATGACGTCGGAGTAACCACTCAGTACCCTGGCGGTATCGTATAACGACTCGCCCTTGGCAATAGCGGAGTTTTCAAACCCTGTTGTTTCTCTCACTTCGCCTCCGAGCAGATTGAAGGCGCTGCCAAAACTGACGCGAGTCCGGGTGCTGGGTTCAAAGAACATCGAGCCGAGAATGGCACCGTTCAGCACTTCGGTAACGCGTCGGCGGTGGGCATAGGGCACCATGCGATCGGCAACCGCGAATATCTTTTCGACGTCATCCCGCTCAAACTGCTGGACGGAGAGGATATGGCTGCCGGCAAACTGCACGCGGGAACTCCTGGACTGAAACACGACAAGACACGAGCTTAACGCTGGCCATTATAAAGGCGAGTCGAGGCGCTGCCCATGTGCGTAATACCAAAGAAAGAGACTGGCCGATCAGGCCAACAGGCTATCCGCGTAGTCCAGTAGTTCTTCCATCAATGCGCGTTGCGCCAACGAAAGCGACTCATCCGCCTGCAGCGCCTCAATATCCGCATGGAATTCCTCCAGACAATAGCCGGCGCCGAATCCAGGCTCAGTAAGTCGTTGAAAGCGATACTCCTCCCAAGTCGCGCGCTCCTCAACAGAGAGAGTGTCGGGATAATTTCGCGCCCGGTAGCGGAACAACATCTCCGGCAGGCGGCCATCCTCAAAAACAGAAACTGCAGCAACCAGTTCCTGTGGAGACGACTTCTGTACTTTCTCTATAGCGACCTTATCATGCTGAGAAAAGAACCCGCCACTATAGAGCATCAGATCCGGGTCTGTGGCCGCCGTGAAGCTGCGCCGCTGATAAATCGCCTGCAGTTTGGCGGTAAATCCTGCAGCGTCGCGCTCCCGATAGACGCGCAGGGCTTGCAGATGCTGGCGGCAGGCTGCACCGCTAATACCCAAGCGCTCGGCAGTTGCGGGATTGGCCATTTTGGGCGTGAGCAAGATCGGGCAGCGGTTGATATGCACCGACTTCAAGCCCAGGCGCTCGGTGCCGGCCGGTAGATCATCCGTGCGGGTATAAAGCAATTGCGCTAGCTGCTCGGCGGGCAAGTCAAACAATGCCTGCGGATCTGCACCGAGGTCGAAGCAGATGATCTCGTTGCTGTTCTGCGGGTGCTTCGCCAGAGGGGCTATCAGCGCTATATTGTGGCGGCTGGCGCCGAACATACCCGAGACATGCAGTACGGGCTTCATGGCGGCGATGTCAAGTTGCGCTAATGCCGACTGTTTATCACGATGCTTACACACGTACTCGTACAATCGAGACTGCCGATCCCTGATCAGTCGTGCCACGGCAATCGTAGCACGAACATCAGACAGCGCATCGTGGGCGTCGGCATGACTGATGCCATTGGCACGGGTGAGATCTTCCAGACGAAAGCTGGGCAAACCATCTTCACGCAATGGCCACTCGATACCTTCGGGCCTGAGGGCGCAGGCTGTGCGCACCATATCGATAATATCCCACCGCGAGTTGCCGGCCTGCCATTCCCGGGCATAGGGATCATAGAAATTGCGGTATAGAGTGTGCCGCGTTACTTCATCGTCAAAGCGCAATGAGTTGTAGCCGACGCCACACGTGCCCGTCTTCGCGAGCTCTTGATGGATTTGCGCAATGAACTCAGACTCAGGCAGGCCTTTTTCCAGTGCCTGCTGCGGCGAGATACCGGTAATCAGGCAGGCCTTTGGATGAGGCAAAAAATCATTGGCCGGGCGACAAAAAATGACCAGCGGCTCGCCGATAACATTCAATTCGGCATCGGTACGCAGGCCAGCAAACTGCACCGGCCGGTCTCTGGCAGGGTTGACACCAAAGGTTTCATAGTCGTGCCAATAAAAGGTGTCAGGCAACTTCTATCGCCTGCTCAGCAATTTTTGCACGCCAGATTTTTGGACCGATTTCGTGCACCGAGGCGCCGCTGGCATCTACCGCGACAGTGACGGGCATGTCTTTCACTTCAAACTCGTAGATCGCCTCCATTCCCATCTCGGGAAAAGCCACCACCCTGGCGGCGGTAATCGCCTTTGAAACCAGGTAAGCCGCGCCACCCACAGCCATCAGATACACCGCCTGATGTTTCTTGATCGCCGCCACACCGACAGGCCCACGCTCGGCCTTACCGATCATGCCCAATAGCCCTGTATGCTCAAGAATAAAGTCAGTGAATTTGTCCATCCTGGTGGCCGTAGTCGGACCAGCCGGACCCATGACCTCATCGCGCACCGGATCGACCGGACCCACGTAATAGATGAAGCGGCCTTTGAGATCGACCTCTGCGGGAAGACCCTCACCACTTTCTATCAGCTCTTTCATTTTTTTGTGCGCGGCATCGCGCCCGGTCAGCATCTTGCCGGATAACAGCAGCGTATCGCCCGGCTGCCACTGAGCAGCCTCTTCTCTCGTCACCGTATCCAAATTGACGCAACGCACGTTCTCTCCGACTTCCCAGGTAATATCCGGCCAGTCGTTTATATCGGGAGGCGTTTGCAGGGCAGGCCCTGAACCGTCGAGCACAAAATGTGCATGGCGGGTCGCCGCGCAGTTGGGAATCATGGCTACCGGTAACGATGCGGCGTGTGTCGGGTAGTCCAGAATTTTGACATCCATTACCGTGGTCAATCCGCCCAGGCCCTGGGCACCAATACCCAACTTATTGACCGCCTCCATGATCTCCAGCCGCAGCTCTTCCACTCGGCTGGATGGACCGCGCTCGCGCAGCTCATGGATATCGATGGGTTGCATAAGCGCCTCTTTCGCCATCAACGCTGCCTTCTCCGCGGTGCCACCGATGCCAATGCCCAGCATCCCCGGCGGGCACCAGCCAGCGCCCATAGTGGGTATCGTTTTCACCACCCAATCAACGATGCTGTCCGATGGATTCAACATAGCCAACTTGGATTTATTCTCGGACCCACCGCCTTTGGCTGCGACCTGCACATCCACTGTATTGCCTTTAATAACGTCCATATGGATTACTGCTGGCGTATTGTCTTTGGTGTTCCTGCGGGCACCTGCGGGGTCCTCCAGGATGGAGGCTCGTAAGATATTGTCTGGATTGGTGTAAGCCCGACGTACGCCCTCGTTAACCATTTCCGCTACCGACAAATCAGCATCCCACTGCACGTCCATGCCAATTTTGAGAAATACAGTCACGATGCCCGTGTCCTGGCAGATGGGGCGATGGCCTTGAGCACACATCCGCGAGTTAATCAGGATTTGCGCCATAGCATCTCGCGCCGCGGGGTTCTGTTCCCGCTCGTAGGCTTCGTTCACCGCCTTTACAAAGTCCAGCGGGTGGTAATAGGAAATAAACTGCAGGGCATCTGCAACGCTATCGATAAAGTCATCTTGCCGAATAATTGTCATGCCATGAGTCCTTCTGATTGGCTCGATAGATAAAAGAGCGCTCCCTGCGACCCGTGTCAGCAGCAGGAAAAAGCCACCGCTTCCTGTTCCTGTTCCTGTTCAGGTATTTGCGACAGCATTCAACGTGGCGCCTGCTGATTTCTGGCAGCCGCCTGTACCTCGCCCAAACTGGTATTGACTTGCTTGCGGAACGCATTGATGGAGGCCACCCATTCTTCGTTGCCGGCCACACGCTTTTCCAGTTTAGCTAATGTCAGATTGATCCGATTAAGGTTGTCTGCGACACGCTCAACTTCCGCCTGGTTCGCTTTGGCACTGGTCATCAAGCGAGAGAGATCACCCGCAATGCTTTTCAATTCCGCAATATCATTTGTTAACTTGGCTACTTGACCCGATGTCTCTTTGGACTGCGACTGGGTGCTTGAAAGGGCACCTTGCACCGTTTTAATACTTTTCTCCTGCCCGGTGCTGGCACTTTCCAGTTGAGCCAGGCGTTCCTTCGCTTCCTTCCAGACGTTATCCCAAAGCTTGCGCACCTCTTTTTCAAGCTCCGTAATCTTGACGGCCTGCACCTCGGCACTCTGACTCATACCCTGATCCGTATCGGATAATCTCGCTTCCAGGTCACCAATGCGAGTGGCATACTGCCCGAGCTGATCTTGCGCCTCACCAAGTTGCGTCTGTAACTGCCAGACCCAAACGCAGGCCACACTGCCGACCACCACAGAAATAGCGATAATTAGGCGAGCCAGTAGACCCGAGCCACCTGCCTTGTCCGCAGACTTCTGCGAGCCGGGCTTACGACCGACTTCGCTGTTACCGGGTCGAGGCCTGCCAGCACCGCGCTCGGGAACATGGTCCCGGGTCGGCACAATGGAGGGAATATGATCCAGATCGTCGTGTGGCATGGGGCTATTACACTGCGTGAAAAGGGAACTCGATTATACATATCGCCTACTGGAGCGGAACAAAAAAGCCGGGGAGTCCCCGGCTTTTCTCCACACCAGGACGACCTCTACAAGAAGTAAAGCAGCGCCCACAGCAACGCAGTGAGTCCAAGACTGCAATAGATGACGCCTTTAACAGTGGTCATCGGCCCCTGCTTACCAAACACTGCGTTGGCTTCCAGCAACACGATAATCGCAAGGCAAAGATAAAAGCCCAAGGCGCTTACATCCGGCATAGCCAGATGCTTGGAGCCCAACATGCCGAACAGCATAGGAGCAGACAACAAGGTGTTGGTGCGGGACGCGAGACCAGCCTTGGCTGCACTGGAGGGAATATCCCCTTCCTTAAGACCTATAACGATCTGCTGCTTCGGCCAGATAATCAACCAAACGTTAAGAAACATGAAAGTACCCGCCAGGGATCCGACCGAAATTAACTGCATGGTCGAGAAGTTTCTTGTAACGCCCGTCGTTTGCAACAGAACAAGACCCGTCAGGAAGGTAAACAAAGCTCCCCAGCGGAACCACCAGAGTGCCCGCGGCGCCAACTTTTTGAGTGCATCGGACTTGGCATCGGCCGTTGCTTCCTTGAAATACTCTGTCTGTACAAAATTGAAATAATAAAGCATGCCTATCCAGACAATACCAAACAGGACATGTGCCCATCTGAAGAGAAATTCGAGAATCATTGTATTCTTCCTTTTGTTGTAGTGACCACCGTGGCGCTATTGTACACAAAAAAATGCGACCAGAACTGTTCTAGAAGCGTTCCGGATCCGCCTTTTTTGCGGGGCAAAAAAAACCCCACTTTAAAGTGGGGTTTTTCTGTATCCGAGAGGATAGGCGTTACATCATACCGCCCATACCGCCCATGCCACCCATACCGCCCCTACCGCCCATATCAGAACCACCACCGCCAGCACCGTCTTCGACGGCGTCGCAGATCATCACTTCAGTGGTAATCATAAGGCCAGCAACCGAACCCGCTGCCTGCAGCGCTGTGCGTGTCACTTTGGCAGGATCGAGAATACCCATCGCGATCATGTCGCCGTATTCACCGGTAGCGGCATTGTAACCATAGTTACCCGTACCCTTGGTCTTTACGTTGTTAAGGACAACAGAACCTTCTCCACCGGCGTTTTCAACGATCTGGCGCAACGGACTTTCCATAGCACGCAGGCATGCGTTGATGCCGTGTGTCTGGTCTTCATTATCACCTGTCATGCCAGTGATTTCCTGCAACGCTCGCACCAGTGCAACACCACCACCGGCAACAACACCTTCTTCAACGGCGGCGCGAGTGGCATGCAACGCATCTTCTACGCGGGCCTTCTTCTCTTTCATTTCGATCTCGGTTGCAGCACCCACTTTGATAACGGCAACACCGCCAGCAAGTTTAGCAACACGTTCTTGCAGCTTCTCTCGATCATAGTCAGAAGACGTATTCTCGATCTGAACGCGTATTTCGTTGACGCGTGCCTTGATAGTGTCAGCGTCACCGGCACCGTCGATAATGGTGCTGTTGTCCTTATCCATGGTCACACGCTTTGCATGCCCGAGGTGTTCCAGAGTCGCTGACTCCAGGTCAAGTCCGACTTCTTCAGAAATCACAGTACCGCCGCTCAGGATAGCGATATCCTGCAGCATGGCTTTACGACGATCACCAAAACCGGGCGCTTTACAAGCAGTCACTTTGACGATGCCGCGCAGGTTATTCACCACCAGAGTGGCCAGCGCTTCACCTTCTACGTCTTCAGCAATAATCACCAGCGGCTTGGAGGACTTAGCAACCTGCTCAAGCAGCGGCAGCAATTCGCGAATGTTGGATATTTTCTTTTCTACTAACAGAATGTACGGCTCATCAATATCAACACTCATGCTCTCCTGATTATTGATGAAATACGGGGAGAGGTAACCGCGGTCAAACTGCATGCCTTCAACCACGTCCAGCTCATTTTCCAGACCAGAGCCTTCCTCGACCGTGATAACGCCTTCTTTACCAACCTTACCCATTGCCTCAGCAATGATATCACCTACAGCTTGATCACTGTTGGCGGAAATCGAGCCAACCTGAGCGATTGACTTGGCGTCTTCACAGGGCGTGGCTTGTGCGGAGATTTTTTCCACTGCGGCCGCGATCGCTTTGTCGATACCGCGCTTGAGATCCATCGGGTTCATGCCGGCGGCGACAGACTTCAGACCCTCGGAGATGATTGCCTGAGCCAGAACAGTAGCGGTAGTGGTGCCATCACCCGCGACATCGGACGCCTGGGAAGCAACTTCCTTCAGCATCTGCGCGCCCATATTTTCAATTTTGTCTTTAAGTTGTATTTCCTTCGCGACGGACACACCGTCCTTGGTTACAGTGGGAGCGCCGAAGGACTTGTCCAGTATTACGTTGCGGCCCTTGGGACCAAGCGTTGCTTTGACAGCGTCAGCCAACACGTTTACGCCCTTCAGCATGCGCTGGCGAGCGCTAGCACCGAAAATTACGTCTTTTGCCATGGTGATAATTCCTTACGTCTTTATACAGGTTAAACTTGAGAGAATCGCTTGCTTCGGGGTATTACTCGACCACTGCGAAGATTTCGTTCTCACCCATAATGATCAGTTCTTCACCATCGATTTCGATAGTGTTACTGCCAGCGTACTGACCGAATACAACTTTGTCGCCAACCTTCACCGACAGCGGGCGCAGTTCGCCGCTATCCAGAATTTTACCGTCGCCTATAGCAACAATTTCACCCTGGTTGGGCTTTTCTTTGGCAGACCCTGGCAGCAGTATGCCGCCGGCGGTGGCGGTCTCTTCTTCCTTGCGACGAACGACCACGCGGTCGTACAGCGGACGGATTTTCATTTTTGTAGCTCTCCAACATGTCAAAAGTAATGTTATGGGACCCCATATCCAGGGCTATCTGGGTTGATTGGGGCGCAAAGTGGGATTTCAAGGCCCGGTTAGCACTCTTTTCGCGAGAGTGCTAATTCTAGTCGGAAACAGGGCGGCGTCAAGCCTGAATAGAGGCTGCAAGAACGCATACCGAACGTCTATTTTTTGCTTTATTTACAATATGTTACGACTTACTATCATCGTCAACACGACGAAAATCTCCCTCGATTGTCGCGCTGCCTTCCCGGGCTCGCTCCGACGTGTCCTCTGCTGCTGGGGCCGGCCCCAACACGGCGCGCACAAGGCGACGACGTAACGGGCCTATCATTACGATCAGGGCGATTACGTCGGTAATCATGCCGGGGAACATGAACAACAAGCCCGCAAACCCCATGGCCATGTCGTCCATCAGCAATTGCGGACCGATTATCCTGCCATCCTGCGCCTGTCGGAGGCGCTCGAACAGGCCCTGACCCTGACGGCGCAAGATCGCCAAGCCGAGGAACAGCATTAAAAATACGTAAGCTACTGCCGTCAGCGCGCTGGTTTTAACACCCAACTCAATAAGGGTGAAAAGCTCCAACCAGGGCAACAGCAACAATGTGATTCGTAACAACAAAGTTCTCCTCTTTACCTTTGGTAGGTTGGGGCGCTTGCAGGATTTTCAAGACACACTCTCGACGCATTAGCCGCCGCCTGCGACACTTAATACCACCCAGGCGGGATTATCAAATGGCAGACACTGACGCATCCAACAACCAGCGAATTCGGCAGGTCGTGCTGGCCATCCCTGCCGGCCAAGTGGCAACCTATGGCACGATCGCCGAAAAAGCTGGCTTAGGGCGCGCCGCGCGCCGTGTCGGCCATGCTCTGCATAAATTGCCAGCAGACACTCGTATTCCCTGGCACCGGGTGGTGAATGCTCAGGGGCACCTATCATTGCCCAAAAACTCTGACGCGCACGCTACTCAGCGCGAACGACTCAAACTGGAAGGCATTGAATTCAGCGTAAATGACAAGATTGATCTACGCCGTTACGGTTGGTAACGGCAGTATCGACAGCATCATGGAACGTTCCGCCGACTACTCCCCTGGCTTCACGGGCCGGTGAATCTTCGACGCCCGAGTTGGCATATGACCCATGTAGTGGAAAGCTTTTTCCGTCATTATTTTATCGTGTCCACGAATCTGTGCATACTCCTGCCTGAACAGCTGCACCCTGGCATTGCGCTCATGCACAGTGACGTTTGTCGTGGTGCCACCATGAAGCTGATGAAAACTGCCCTCGCCAATGAGCTGCACTGGCGTTACCCCGCTCACATCAGCCGCCCGCTTGAAGATATCCGAGTTGATCAGGCCGCCACCGGGCGATACGAAGCGCTCGTCCGCTCCACCCTGCTCCTGAAAGAGCGATCTGTTCATAAAGAGGCAGTTTGATTCGAACATGCGATTCAGCCAGTTAATGTTCTCAGTACCCGCGCGCAATGGAATCCCAATCTCATAGAGCCTGTAACCATCTTCTGGCCAATTGATATCCCGCAGTAACTGGTCTTCCACATCCTTGCTATAACCCAGTGCAATCGAGTCGTTCTGCGTATCAGGACCCAGCCAAAAGTATCGGGTAGCAACAACCGGATTCTCGAACGCGGCGTGGGAGGCTAGAGCCATACGAAAGACTCCCGGCGTGAGTATGTGCGCTCCGTCTATCATCAGGCATACGATCTCGCCTAGCGCCTGCCCTAACGCGACATTAATCGCTGCCGCGGGAGAGTGGGACGCATCCTTCAGGTAAA
>Ga0105055_10005112_pt1 | contig 18731 bp, 14 predicted proteins | sample BON03_FD_78090 | JGI IMG/M metagenome (GOLD analysis project Ga0105055, IMG submission 78090) | Freshwater microbial communities from Lake Bonney liftoff mats and glacier meltwater in Antarctica - BON-03 | ecosystem: Environmental > Aquatic > Freshwater > Ice > Glacier meltwater | place: Lake...
CCCATCACCTCTTCCCGAGTATAACCAAATGTAGCTTCAGCGGCAGCGTTATACTCATTGATATTATAATTAATATCGGTTGCAACAATCATATCCAACGAGCTATCTATGATGCTCCGGGCATATTCTTGAGCCTGACGAAGCTCCTTTTCAGCTTTACTTCGTTCAATAATCTCACGCTGAAGTTGCAGGTTCGTTTCCTCTGCTATTTGAGCCCTCAGCTGCTCCCTCACCAACTGTTTTCTCGTAGAAATGTCGTGGATGAGCAACTGAATTGAGCCATCATCTAACAGGCCTCCGCTCGTTTCTACATCTAAAATAGCATTCGTATCCACCTTCCTAATTTTTAACTCAATGAATCCTGGTTGTTTACCAGCTTTGATTCCATTGACCAATAAATCGAATTCATTATTGTAAGAAGGATGTAGAAACTGAACAGGAATCAACTTTGACACTTGATTTTCCGAAATTCCAAGCAATTTCAACGCATGCGGATTAGCATAATCAATCTTATCGCTATTGATTATCAAAACTCCGACAGGAAGATTTTCTATCAGATTCTGATACCTTGTTGTATTATAATCTAGCTTGACGCTACTCATCTTCTTTGTCTGCTTGCACTACTTTTTCACCATCTACTTTCACAGTTTCCCCTTGCTTATAGGTAATTACTCGTGTTTGGATTCCTTCCTCATTGTAAGAATACCAGTCTCCCTCCTTCAACCCAAACTTAAAGCTACCAACTTCTTGCAACTGTCCATTTTCAAAGTAATATGAGTGTTTTCCGTTCTCGCCTCCCTGTTCAAATTTTCCCTCAAATTTGGTTTTACCACTAGTAAAATAGCTTTTCCACATCCCGTTACGTTGACCAGCAACATAAGTTCCTTCTTCTCGGTCATCGCCCAAATCCTGAAACCAAGAACCCTCCTTTTCCCCAGACAAATAATTGCCTTTGGAAACAACTTTTCCCGTGTCATTGTACTCAATTGCTAGGCCTTCCTCTAGTCCATCATAAAACACCTCTTCACGCCAAGTTTGCCCATTATTATAAGTCCACTTCCAGTCGCCATCAGGCTTTCCTTTATGATAGGTGCCACGTTGCTCTTCCTTACCATCACGGTAATAAAAGAGCCAATCTCCCTCGCGACTTCCATCCTTGTATTTGCCTGCGCTTCGTAGTTCTCCTGTTTCGTAGAACTTTTTCCATGGTCCTTGACGTCTTCCTTCAGCATCTACAATTCCTTCTCCAATGGCTTTTCCTTTACTGTAAATCTTAGCGGCAGACACTGCTCCTTCAGGCGTGTACTCCCGATGGACTCCTTCCTTTACACCTTTATTATAGCTTCCAACAGATTTGACCTGGGCGTTTGGATGATACTCACGTTTGATATCCAGCTTGGCCAATTCCTCAGGATTTGGAATTAGAATACCATCAACATACTTCAAAGTTTCGACCAAATTTCCTCCCTCATCATACGTTTTGAAATAGCCATTCTTCTTGTCGTTACTATATCTCCCTTCAACCTTGACTAAAAGGCTTGGATAGAACTCTCTCCACAATCCTTGTTTCTGATTAAATTTATCCTTTCTGTTGATGCGATCTCGATTGGCAACAAACCCATTTCTATATTCAATAACAGCTGTTATTCGTCCATCATCTTCGGCAAACTCATAACCTAAACCCTGTTCTTTTCCTTTTCCCAACGTATCCAACGGAATGGTCTCCAGCAACTTTCCTGATGGGTAGAATACTCTAATGGTTCCGACCAACACATCATTCGCAAATTCTTCCTCTTTTTGGATTATTCCATCCTCGAAACATGACTGACGTAAACCATTTTTCTTTCCGTTCTTATAGCTAATGCTTTGTGAAATAATGCCGTCAGCTGCGTAAAATTTCCAAATGCTATCCAATTCGTGGTTCAACCGATTACCTTCGGATTTGAGTGAGCCATCATCATAAAACGTTTTCCAATAAGCCTCTGGTTTTCCATCCAGCATATAGCCTTCGCTAGACACAACTCCGTTATCAAACTTGAACTTCACATATTCCATCTCTTGACCAATCATTTGGCCAACGCAGCAGAACAGTATCAGGAAAAGGCTAACTTGAAATTTCATTCGGGGCGATAAAGATAGTTCGATAAAATCTTCCTTAATTTTTAATGAACAGTCTATAGTATTATTAAAAAGAATGATTTAAAAAATATGGTAATAATATATGCTTGTTTATTCGTGTAAAACAATTTTTGTGATGATTAGGACAGAGGACTTGTTAGCTTTACTTAACAAGAAATGAACAACTATTATTAGCTTAGTGTTTCACAAAACCAATTAATTAGGTAGTTATTCACGGTTTGTCAGTAATGTTGATCGTTGGTAATTGGACGGAAAACAAGAGAAGCAAAAAGGACTCCGATTGTTGAAACTTGGCGGATCTTTTTTCTTGCATAATCCAATCTTTTACCCAACTGCAATTAAGTATCGGGTTGCGCAAACTTTTGTTTGAGAAGTTGTTGACAACGAAATTAGTTTTGCAGATAAGGGCTGTTAATAAACCGCAAGTTTGAATCACTACTTTATCAACACAACAAAACACATGAAACACATTGCTATTTCTTGCGATCATGCGGGATTTGAACTGAAAGAGCTAATTAAGCAGGTTCTGACAAAAAAAAGGTATACAATCAAGGATTTTGGGCCAAGCACTACCGACAGAATGGATTACCCAGATGCCATACATCCACTGGCAAAAGCAATTGATAATGGGGAATTTACTATAGGAATCATTATTTGTGGAAGCGGAAATGGCGTGGCTATGACGGCAAATAAGTACGCCAACGTGCGCGCAGGAATTGCTTGGACACCCGAGCTTGCAGAACTTACACGTCAGCACAACGATGCAAATGTTCTTTCGCTTCCAGCCAGATTCATTTCTGCAGAAGTGGCGTTGGAATGTGTAGACAAATTTCTGACTACAGATTTTGAAGGTGGAAGGCACGCTACCCGCGCAGATAAAATTGCCATTCCATGTTAAGAAGAACGCTAACATTTGCATTGGTACTGAGCGCTGTTTCAAGTTGGGCGCAGAAGGATGCGGTGCAACTTAAATATGCGGAAACCATCACGGTAAAAGACCTTAAGTCACGATTAGAAATTATTGCTTCAGATGATTTTGAAGGCCGTGAAACGGGACAGCCGGGACAGAAGAAAGCGGCCGAGTATATAAAGGAACGATTTCAAGAATTTGGATATCAGCCGATAGAAAAACTGGGCGGTTATTTCCAGCCGTTCAAATTGCAGTTGACTTATCCAGATACCGTGAAACTGATTGTAGGAAGGGACTCTCTCGAATTTTTGAAAGACATGTATTATTTCCCTGGGTTTGGGGATATGCGAATTGAAACCGATATGTTGCTGTTTCACGGTTACGGCATCGAATCAGAGAAGTACAATGACTATAAGAACATCACACCAACGAACAGAGTGGTTATGATCCTTGGAGGAGAACCGACAGACAAAAAGGGGAATTCGTTGATAACGGGAACAAAAGAAAAAAGTGAATGGACCACGGACTGGGCCAAGAAAATTGAACTGGCACAAGCGAAAGGAGTGAAGGCATTGCTCATTATTGATGATAATTTCTCTACATCCGTTTCGCAGTTCGGGCGGTACATCAAACGGCCAGACCTGCAATTGGGCGATGTGTCCGTTGAGCCAACTGGAATTCCATTGATTTTTATCAGTTCTAAAATGGCGGACAAGATTGTGGAAGGTGCAGGGATGAAGGATTTAAGGAAGAAGATGATTAAGGGAATTTCAAAGAAAAAGACCCCTCACGCACAAGATATTTTTGACCTGCCAATTGTTATTGACGTAAAGAAAAACCGAGAGGAACTGACATCCGAAAACGTGTTGGCCTATTTGGAAGGAACGGAAAAACCGAATGAGCTTGTGGTTGTCACTTCCCATTATGATCATTTGGGAAAAAAGGGAGACGATATATTTAATGGAGCAGATGATGATGGTTCAGGAACAACCTCTCTGCTTGAATTAGCCGAGGCATTTGCATTGGCAAAAAAGGAAGGTCACGGACCGAAACGAAGTATGCTTTTTATGACCGTTTCGGGCGAGGAAAAAGGCTTGCTCGGATCAGAATTTTACACCGATAACCCTGTTTTTCCATTAGAGAACACGGTGGCGGATCTGAACATAGATATGATAGGGAGGATTGATGAAAACCACGCTCCTGATTCAAACTACGTTTATATCATCGGTTCTGACAAACTGAGTACCGAACTGCATGTGCTGAGCGAAAAAACGAACGAAACCTATTCGGGAATCGACTTCGATTACACTTATAATGACGAGAAAGACCCTAACCGATTCTACTACCGCTCGGATCATTACAACTTTGCCAAAAACGATATTCCAGTCATTTTTTACTTCACAGGCGTGCACGAAGATTACCATCAAACAACGGATACTGTTGATAAAATCATGTTCCAGAAAATGGAGAAAATCGCACGGCTCATCTTTCACACTGCATGGGAAATTGCCAATCGGGATGAACGTTTGAAAGTGGATAAAAACCCCCAACCCCCAAAGGGGGAGTAGGCAGACGAAACAAGAAAACGGCAAAACAAAACGGATGCAATTAGGAAAAGGAAATTTAAGAAAACCACAGCGTTTAATTCAGTCCCCCTTTGGGGAATTTAGGGGGCTGGTTGGATGATTTATACACTCCCGTTCATAGCAGCTTTGGTGGGTTGGTTTACCAACTACATCGCGGTGAAAATGCTTTTTCACCCAAAGAAGCCAATGAACATTCTTGGGGTGTATAAACTTCAAGGAATTTTTCCCAAAAACCAGCAGAATGTGGCCAACAAAATGGGAAAGATGGTGGCAGAGGAACTGCTTTCTTCTAAAGACCTTAAAGACAGGTTAATTTCTCCAGACAATATAGCATCAATCGTTCAGATTATAGAAAACAAGGTTGAGGATTTCTTTTCCGTTAAAGTGCCAAAACGATTTCCCACCCTGAGCAGAATCATTCTCAGCGAAAAGCGGAAGGCCAGAATAGTGCAAGAGCTAATGGAAGAGGTACACACGGCTGTTCCAGACCTTATGAACGCCTATTTTGGCGATCTTGAAGAGCAGTTTAACATTGAGGAGATGATTGCCGAAAAGGTTAACCATTTATCTTCCGACAAACTCGAAGACCTGCTAATGAGCCTCCTAGAGAAGGAGTTCAAGTTTATTGAACTCATAGGGGCAGTAATCGGGTTCATTATAGGCTGGATTCAGGTGGCGATGGTGTCATTTGGTGTTTAATTTTAGCCAGATCAAATTATATTAGCATCTCTTAAAAACACTCTCCATGAAAAACAGCATTCTAACTCTCCTTTTGATTTCCTTCTCCGTTTTATCCTGTAAGAAGGAGGTTGACTCTCCAACGGCAGCGTGCGATACATCTTTTAATCCAGTGGTTATGTGTCATGGGTTTTTAGCCTCAGGAGACACTTATGCTGGACAAGTGAAGCGATTTGCACAGAACAATTACTGCGGCTCAAGCACTTACGTGTTCGATTGGAACTCTTTAGGTGGAGGATCTTCTGTTGAAGCGCTGGATGATTTTATCGATAATGTGTTGTCGGTTACAGGCGCAGCGCAAGTCGAACTTGTTGGTCATAGCGCTGGAGGCGGCTTGGGTTATGACTACTTGGCTGATGCGACAAGAGCATCAAAAGTGGCGCACTACGTTCATTTAGGAAGCAACCCACAGTCAAGTTCCGCAGGACCGAATGGAGAGGTTCCAACGCTCAATATTTACTCTCCTTATGATGCCATCGTGGCGGGTGGCGATATTGCTGGGGCAACCAATGTGTCGTTAAATCTAAAAGACCATTACCAAGTAGCCACATCGGAAGAGACGTTTACGGAGATGTTTAAGTTTTTTAGAGGTCAAGCACCAAATGCTACCACAATTGCATCGGACGACAAACGAACCGTTTCGGGCAAGGTGCTAACGCTGGGAGAGAACCAACCGTTGGTAGGCGCAACCGTAAAAGTTTACGAAGTGAACACGGCATCGGGCGTACGATTGAATACACAACCATCCTATACATATAGCACCAGCACGGAAGGCAAGTGGGGCGGTTTTAGTGCGAAGGAAAGTGTTCATTACGAGTTTGAAGTTGTATCTGCCAATGCTGCCGACCGCAAACTTCATTACTATCGCGAGCCGTTCTTAACATCTGATGCGCTGGTTTATTTGCGCGCGTTTCCGCCCGCAAGCTCGTTGGCGGGCACACTACTTGCAAGCTTACCTGAGGATGATAATCAGGCCGTTGTAATCTCCTTCACCTCAAGCCAAGCGGTTATCTATAACCGAGATCAAATGACAGCCGGAGGATACAATTTAAGCACTCAGGAATTTGCATCAGTAGACAACACTACAATTGCCTATTTCCTTTACGATGATGGTAATGGTCAAACAGACGAAACCTCAGTTGGCCTGTTCAGCTTTACATCCTTTCTAACGGGTGTAGATGTTTTCTTCCCCACTGCGCAACAACCAACAATTGACCTGAACTTTAATAACCGAGAACTGCACATGCCTAGTTGGCCTTCGGAAACAGAGGGAGTTACAATTGCCGTGTTTGATTAAACCCGGCCTACTTATACTTACTCCTTCTGATAATGGAGTAGAAGAGGAGCACCATCAAAATTCCCGCACACCAAAGGCCGTAAACGCTTATTTCAGGTAGGCCGTAGATGTATTTCACACGGTCTCCCCAATCCACGGTCATCGTTATGGCAGAACCGATAATGAATGCTACAGTGAGAAACGTGATTGCCATCCTATTGGCAATGGTGTCCATTTTTTTGAGCAGGTAGCCGTAACCCTGTAGCTCCACCTCAAAATGAATCTTACCATTTTTGGTCTGATCAAGAATCTCGCGCACATCCTTTGGAAAGGATGTTAGAAACGCGTTAATGGATGTAAAGCGCTGATTCACATCCATCCAAATATTCTGGGGAGAATACTTCTCCTTCATCAACTTTAAACCGTACGGGCGGATAAAATCGTAGGTGTTGAAATTAGGATGGATGGTCTTTCCTATTCCTTCTAAAATGGCAAAGGCACGGAAAATGAGAAACACATCACCCGGAACACGTATCTGATGGTCAAACATGATTTTTTGAAGTCGCTCTACGGTATCGGCAATGCTAGCTTCATCCACATTGAGAGAGGCAAAATCTTCAATTAACTCGTTTAGCTCATACTCCAATTGGCGCATGTCAATAATGCCATGGTCAATTGCAAGAGCCTTTAAGTTGCTCGCCATTTTGGTCGGGTCGCGCTCGGCCATTCCTACAAAAATGCCAGCAAAGGCATATTTGTCCTTTCGCATCAGCGTTCCCACCATGCCAAAATCAAGAAGGCAGATTACCCCGTCTCTCCGAACGAGTACGTTTCCTGGGTGCGGATCAGCATGGAAAATACCGAACTCGAATATTTGAGTCAGGTATATGTTCATGCCGTTTTCTGCAACTTTTTCAGGATTTAGACCCCATGCTTTCAACTGAGGAACATCGGAGATTTTGCAACCACCAACAAATTCCATCACCATCATTTTTTCGGTGCTGAATTCACGGAAAGCAGCTGGAATAATGAAGTTCTTGTATTCCTTATACAGGTTCCGGAAACGCTCCAGATTACGGGCTTCTGTACGATAATCAAGCTCTTTGTGCATACTGCGCTCGAAAGAACGCACCATATCCATGGCGTTAAGAATACCTTGCTTTTTGAGGTATCGATCCGCACGGTTCACTCCATCCGTCAAAATGGCCAAATCACGAAAGACCATGTCTTTTACACCCGGACGTTGTATTTTTACAACAACCTCTTTTCCCGAATGCAATCGTGCCTTATGAACCTGTCCAATAGAAGCGGTTGCTAATGGCTTTTCGTTGAAGGCTTGGAAAACATCTTCCAGTCTCCTTCCCGTTTCTTTCTCAATCGTAGCCTTGATTTCCTCAAAAGGAACGGCAGGAACATTATCCTGTAATTTTTCTAACTCATCAATAAGCGCAGCCGGAAGCATATCTGGGCGGTTACTCAGAACCTGCGCCAACTTGATAAAAGTTGGCCCCAACTCTTCGCACACCATTCGAACCCGTTCCCAGCGCGTGTATTGAAATACAGGCTGACCTTGGCGCTTCCAAGAAATGCGACCCTTTTCCGAAACAAAGTTTCGAAGTGTAGAGTTAGTCACGATATCCTCAAAGCCATACTTTATAAGAACCGCGATAATTTCGCGTATTCGATTTATGTTTTGAAAGGTCTGTCCGTTGAATATCATCCGTAGCGAATGCTGAAAGGCGAAAGTACTAAATAGCATGTTCAACGGAATAAACAAAAAACGCCCAGACAGGTGTCTGGGCGTTTAAAATGGTTGTCCTACTTAAGGCCTTCTGAACATGCTTTTAACTATGCTGTTGCAGCCGCCTTTGGTGTCGCTTTGGTAGAAACCTTACCAATTTTGCTTTCAAGATCAGCAACTTTTGACTTAAGATCAGCAAGAATTTCTTCTTCCGTTTTCTTGATGATGCCAACTTTTTCTTTGATTTCGTTGTACTTCGCTTCGAATTCTTCTTTGCGAGCCTCTGTCTTTTCGAAAAGTTCGTCTACCAATTTCTTTCCTTCTACGTCAGAGATTTTACCTTTCTCGATAAGGTCTTTTACCGACTCTTCGAATTTTGTAGATACTTCTGCAGCTAGATCAACACCAGCGTACAAGAATTTTTTGAATGCGTCTTCCATAATATTTGTTTTTAGTTGTTTGTGATTTAATGTTTGACGAACGGCAGTAGGCAATTACCGTGCTCATGGTCGTGCCAAACTTGTTCTTGTAAAAACAAAAACCTCTGAAAGCACCGTCAACAAAGGGATGCAGAAAATATTTGTATGGTTTGGTAAGTAAAAGAGCCAAAAACAGGATTACTGACACGCCTGTCAGAGCGTTTGTAAGAATGCGGTTTTCGGGTCGTGATGTCAGGCGTGTCAGGGTTTGCTCTCTTCCCTTTTCACGCAAGCGGATATGGACAGCATTGTTTCGATGCCTTACGATGAGATGGTGTCGGATCTGCACGGCTCCAAACCCATTCTGGAAGCAGGTTTGAAGCAGGCCGTGGCATCTGAAAATCTGAAGACCGAAGCGGAGATCCGAGCCAAACTTAGCACTGTGACACACCTGTTTGGCGAGCGCGAGGCAAGCTTCCGCCAAACCGTTCAGGCCATTGCACTTTTCAAACCACTGAATGAGCCGAAGCGGGCAGGAGGCATGTATTGTTCCATCGGCTATCAGATGAAAAGGCGCGACATGGCCAAGGCCAATGAATATATGCGAACAGGCATTGCCATCCTCGAAAAGCACCAGGACACCGCAGCACTTGAATCGGGTTACAACAACTATGGTGTGCTGAAAGAGATGGAAAACCTGCTCGATAGCGCCAAGTTCTACTACCCGAAATCCTATGCTATTTCTAGATCCAAGAACGATAGCGTAGCACTTCCGTGCAGCCTCAACCATTTGGCAGTGGTCGAACTTCTTCGCGAAAATTTTACATAAGCCAAAAGACTGTTCGATGAAGCGTATCGCATTCGGCTTGCCCGAAAAGCTACGCGGTGGAATTGTGCAGTCGCTTACTGGCCTGAGTCTGCGGATGCAGAAACAGGCGAATTCTGAGAAGGCCAAAGGTTTTGGACTTGATGACGAACTGAATTCAACAAGAACAATTTTGGATGAATCCATTGCCGAAGTGCGCGGAATAAGCCATCAGATGATGTCGCGCGTGCTGAGCGAAATGGGAATGATTCCTACGCTGGCCGATATGCTCGAAAAATCGCTGGAATCAACCGACATTCAGTACGAGTTTGAGCATCACAATATTGGTACAGATTGGTTTGATGAAAGCATCGAAATCTCGCTTTACCGAATCTGTCAGGAACTCATCAACAACATCATCAAACATTTGGAGGCCAAGGCGGTTTCGGTTCAATTACTCAAAACAAAAACGCATTTGGTATTGGTTGTGGAAGACAACGGAAAGGGATTTGAGTTTGACAACCCGAACAATCAGAACGGAATCGGATTGAGGAACATCAGCAGCCGCGCCAAGGCCATTTATGGCGAAGTGAACTACGAACCAAGTCCCGAACAGGGAACGGTGGCGAGCATCCGGGTGCCACTTGGTTAATATCAGTTGATGGTTTGAATGGATTCCGTTCCTTTACCTCCAAGGTCAACCATAACCCACATTATGATTCGCCAATCCCACATTAGGCACATTCTTGTGCTGCTTTTCGTAGTTATCGCAGGTCAGGTTTGGGCACAAACGAAGGCCGACAGTCTGCTGGGTGTATATCATTCTGGCAAGGCAGATGTTACCATTCACAATGCACTTATTTGGGTTTACGTGTTTAATCAGCCCGATTCGGCCATTTATTTTGGAAAACGTGCCCTAGCCGAAAGCAAACGGACAGGTGTTGATTCACTGCTCGGCAGCATCTACAACCGCATGGGTGTGGCGTACGACATCAAGTCTATTCCAGACTCGGCACTTTATTTCTATAACCGAGCGTTAGTAGAAGCTCGGAGAACGGGAAGCCTGAAAACAGAAGGCGGTGCGCTCAACAACATTGGCCTCATCCATTGGAACAATGGCGAATTGGAAAAGGCCATTGACCATTACATACGCGCTGCAGAGATATTTGAGCGAATAGACAACCTGCTTGGGCTAGGGAATACGTACAATAATATCGGCCTCATTCTTATTGAAGACGGGCAGCTAGAGAAAAGCATGCGCTACTACTGGCAGGCTCTCAACATCCGAATTAAAATCAATCACAAAACAGGAATTGCCGCAACCTACCTTAATATATCGCAGCTGTTCGCCAAATCTAACCTCAACAACAACGATTCGGCCATTCATTACGTGCGACTTGCCATTCCGTTATACGAGCAAGTGAATGACCGTTACGGACTTTCGCGAGCCTACCGAGAGCTGGCAGACTGTTATTCCGTTATGGGAAACTATCCGGACGCTCTTATTGCTTTTCAAAAGGCGTTGAGGATACAGATTGACCTTGGAAACTCGGAAGGATATGCGTCCACCTATTACAATATCTCGGATATCTATCATAAGCTGAACCAACCAAAGAATGAGATGGCCTATTTGGATACTGCCGAAATGTTGGCAGATACAAACAAGGATATGTCGCTTCTGTGGAAGGTTTTCCGAACCAAGGCGCGTGCTTTTGGCAGAGCAGGCCGCCATGCTGAGGCTTATCCGTATTGGATTAAGTACGATAACCTGAAGGACAGCTTGGTAACGGTTGAAAGAAGTTTGCAGGTAGAAGAACTGGAAACACAGTACCGAACTGCACAAAAGGACGCAGAAATTGCCGATAAGAAAGTGGCTTTAGCTGAAGCTAGGTTGAAATTGGAAAATCGTACTAAATGGATTTTTGGATTGCTTGGAGGGCTGATTTCGTTCTTGCTTCTCGGTTTTGCGCTCTTTCAGGTTTATAGAAGAAGAACGCAGGCCGAAAAAGATGCGGCCATCATTGCAGAACGTGAGCGTGGACTGGTAGCCATTATTCAAGCTACGGAAGACGAAAGGAAACGGATTGCCAAGGATTTGCATGATGGAATTGTACAAACATTAATTGGCCTGAGCCTGAGATTGCAGAAAGGATTTTCTAAGATGAAGGATGTTTCTGAGGAGGAGAAGGAAAGAGACAACGAGTCGAAAGCAATGCTCGATGATTCCATTGCTGAGGTTAGAAACATCAGCCATCAAATGATGCCGCGTGCGTTGAGTGATATGGGATTGATTCCTGCGATAGAGGACATGCTCAACAAAAGCCTCGGAAGCACTACTATTTTTTACGAATTTGAGCATCATAACATGGAAGGCGAACGTTTTCCTGAGAGGTTGGAAGTGAGTCTTTATCGCATCTGCCAAGAACTGGTGAACAACATTATCAAACATTCTCAGGCCCAAGCTGTTTCTGTTCAATTATTGAGAACCAAAAGCCATTTAGTGCTGGTGGTAGAAGACAACGGAAAGGGCTTTAAATTTGACTCCATCGAAAGCAGGAATGGCATTGGTTTGATGAACATTTCGAGCCGCGCCAAGGCCATGAACGGAGAAGTGAACTACCAACCAAGCCCAAGCCAAGGAACTGTGGCAACCATAAGAATTCCACCGCCATGAGCAACATTAGATTGATACTTGTTGATGACCACCGAATTGTACTTGATGGCCTAAAAGCGCTGCTTGATGACATGGAGGGTTTTGATTGCGTGGCCACGGCCGAAAACGGTCAAAAGGCATTGGACCTGCTAAAAGTTTTTGACGTTGATGTTGTGTTGATGGACATAGACATGCCCGTAATGAACGGAATGGAGGCCACCCGCATAATCAAGAAAGAATATCCGAAGGTGAAGGTTATTGCCCTCACACAGCACAGCGAGCGCGGAATGGCGAAACAGTTGCTCGATTGCGGTGCGGATGGCTACTTGCTGAAGAACATTGCACAGGACGAACTCGCATCCGCCATCCGAAAGGTACACAATGGCGAAACCGTTTTTTCTAGTGAAGTGGCCATGACCTTGGCTAGCAAAGCGGTGGAGAAAAATGCTAATGGAGTTGAGGTGGAGTTGACCGAAAGAGAAATTGAGATTCTAACGCTGATTTCGGAAGGCTTGAGCAGCAAACAGGTGGGCGAAAAACTATTTATCAGTCCGCGCACGGTTGACACGCACCGCACTAACCTGATGAACAAACTCGACATTCACAACATTGCCGGGTTGATTCGGTTTGCGCTCAAGAACGGCTACACCTGATTGGCTGAGTCGTTTTGCCGCATCCTCAATAGGAGATAAAGTGCAAAACCGGTGGCAACGCCAGGCACTACTCCAAGCGCCAAGGCCACCCAACCGTGCTTAATCCCTTTTTCAAGTTTGTCATAAACCACCCAAGCTGCAAGCACAAACCAACAGCAGATGGCATCTGTAGAAAACCCAGATGAATAAGGATTCACGTATCCAGCCTTAAAAGCTTCTATTACGTTCGGGTTTTCAATAAGTATTGGGCCGAGGGTTATGAAGAAGAATGCAGCAAATCCGATTCCGATAATTCCTAAAAAAGAGAGGTAAACGGTTTTCATGTTGATGGTGTATTAGGTTGAAGTTCGCTGATTTTAGCTTCCAGCCAGTTCAAATCCGCCACATTCGGGTTTTTTGAGATTCGTTTCCTGATTGCATTGAGTTTTACAGAATCGCCAGCTGCTCGAGACACGGAAATCGTGTGTTTGATAAGATTGAGATACAACTTCCGCTGTTGATCGGAGATTTTTCTGTTTCGATTGAGCAAGGAGCGGAAAGCAGTAGCGTGATAGAAAAGCGCATCCGAATCATCCAGTTCGTAAAATGATTTCAGTAGAATAGAACGCGCATCTAAGCGATAAAAAACATCATCAAGATCCACTTTTTGCAGTTGTTTGATTGCTGCGCGGTATTTTTTCTCCGAAAAATGTAGGTTGGCCAAGTTGTAAGCCAGTGCATTTGTCCGTTCCGAGCTAGGAAGATATTGCTTGTAATCGTGGATGAACTCGCGTGCATAATCCACATTTCCAGTTCGGAGTGCTATGGTTACAACATTCTTGAAATCCCACTGCGAAATGCTACCGTTGGTTAGCAATGCACCATGCTCCAATGCACTTTGATAGACAGCCAAAAGCTCATCCTGAAAAGCCAGTTTGCCAGCATTAATTCTGCGGATGCAGTAGTTGAGTAGGTATTGATAAAGGTCCGAAAGTTCTGATGCAGACAGGCTTCCCATCAATTTTGGCACTTCACTTTTCAATTTCCCGAAAACGGATTCGTTTTCGGGTTCAGTGAGGCTTTGAATAATCAGTCGATAGAGATTGATGTAAGGATTATCACTAAAAAGCCCGTTGTCAATCTGTTCGAGAATGGTCTTGAGAAAAGAATCGTTCCATTCCTTCTTCAGAATGAAATTGAGGTTAATCTTTTCGGCACTTATTTGCAGCTTTTTGGCTACGAAGTAGAGGTCTAGAAAGAGCGAACTTTCCTCAAAAATATCCGAAGAACGTTTTCCTGAACCCAACTCCTCTTTGGCTTTCAGCGAAAGGAGTTCGTAGCGATAATGCAACGCATCGGAATCAACATGGCCTAATTTTTCGGCACGGTTCAATTCCTGATTATAGGTCTTATCGAACGCTCTCGAACACTTCCGCTCCGACAATTCTTGCAAGAGCAAGGATTGTTGTTTTTGCGGTTGCTTGCTCAGCTGCTTGTAACTCAAATACTCGAAAACAACCTTGTTGATGTCTGTTAACAGGTATCGAATGACTTTATCGTTAAACAGCGTTTTGGGATAAAGCCATTGATGAAAATCTATTCTTGAAACTGAATCAGATTGATTGTTTCTGAAAGCTTTTAGCCCACGCAAAACATCTTCTCGCATTCTCGGAAAGCGAAATTGTGCAAAACGGGCTAGTTCCTCCCATTCCGTAGTTTTCAGACTTTCAATCAATTCTTTCGTTAACATTAAATTACTTTAGCCCGACAAATTACGATATTAAATAGCTAGAATTATTCATGTGTACAACTGCTATCACTTTATTTGTGTGCCAATATAATGTGTCATTCTGAAGCTGTTTCACAATCAATTGGTTAAAATGAATAGACCCTGAAACAAGTTCAGGGAGACACTATTTAAAAAAATTAAAGTCAACGTACTATCCCGACAAATTTAAAATAATGTGATTTTTTACTTGACATGGTCACGATACATTTGGAACGTGAAACCGTCTAAAGGCCAAAGCCATGAAAACAATTAAGCGAGTATGTAAGGGAATCAGTGGAATGATCCTGATGCTCGCCATCGGAACATCAACGTTGAACAAAGCTTCGGCTCAATGCACGGTGCAGGCCGTTGTGACCCAGAATCCGGGCAACTGCTTTTCGCAGGTCGGCATCGGCTCCGTTGCTTCAGATCCTGTTCAAAGTTGGACCTATTATATTGATGGGAACATCGTTGGCACGAATAGTTCCGCGTTTTTGAACCTCGAACCGGGAACGTATGTGGCCTCGGTTGTTGTGATAACAAATCAGAACTGTACGGCAGCCGATGATATTACATTCACCGTGGCCGGCACGGTGGTGACGGTTGATGCTGGAGCAGATATTGTCGCCTGTCAGGAAACACCGTTGCTATCGGTAAGCATTAGCTCTCCGAATCCGTATTCCATCCAATGGTCGCCAGCTTATTTATTGAGCGATGCAACAAGTGCGAACCCACAGATTATTCAGAACGTGACCAATCAATGGTTTATTGTTGATGTGATTGACGATGTGACGGGATGCATCCATTCGGATACGATTACAGTAACGCAGCAAAATCCGCTTATGGATTCGCTTGATCTATGCAGCGGAAGTGCAACCATTGACCTTGGCCCAGGAGCAACCACCTATCATTGGTTGAGTTTCACGGATACGGCAGGCAACAATAGCCAACTCAGCTATCCGCTCACGCAACAGTCAATTACGGTAAGCGAACCGGGACAATATTTCATGTACGCCAATTTTCCTCAATGTGGGGCATTGACAAGTCTGGTCACAGTAACTCCTTGCAACGAATGCTACAATTTTTTCACCTACAACAGCTCTCCCCAGCAATGTTCGGAAACATTCCAGTTCGTTCCTGGTTCATCTGCTCAGGCAGTAACTTACATCTGGGATTTTGGCGATGGCAGTACGAGTAATGACCCAAACCCAACACACATTTACACCGCTGGTATTTATGAGGTGACGCTTATCACAATGGATATAGACCAATGCGTTAGCACATCCACGCAGACAATCTATAGCACCATGGGCCACAGCGTTAGTATGAGCAACGATACCATTGCCTGTCAGGAAGCGGCATACATGGAAGCGTTTACGTATGGCGGATCAGGAGATTTCAGCTATCAGTGGATTCCATCAACCGGATTATCGAACCCGACCGATTCCATCACTTACGCATCTGGCGTTCATAACCAAACCTACGTTTGCGAGGTAACTGATAACCTTACGGGATGCACGGTTGGCGGTTCTGTTACCGTGAGCTCTTATGTGGCGCATTTTGAAACACTCGAACTCTGCGATGACAGCGTGCTTGTCAATCTCGGGCCAGGCGGTTTCTTCTATAATCTTTCACCACTTTCGCTCAATCAGCAGCAACAGTCAGCGTGGACGGATCAGGAAGGGCAATATGTGGTTTACGGACAATTTCCAACCTGTGGTGCCATAACCAGTGTTTTTAGTGTGGTTGCTTGCCAGAACAGCTGCACATCTGCTATCACATCAACCCTCAATTATCAAAATTGCGGTGCACTGCTCAGTTTTGTTTCAAGCTACAGTTCGCCTATTGATAGTGCTGTTTGGGATTTTGGAAACGGGAACACATTTGTTCAATACGGTTCGCAGCCCGCACCACAAGAGTTTTATTCTGGAGGAAACTATTTGGTATCGCTCACCGCCTATCACACAGGTGGATGCGTAAGCACAACAGGCTACGGAATTACCCTTTTAACCGACATTGAGGCCGTAATTAACGCTGCCGATACCATCGCTTGTGCTGGGCAGCTTTCCTTGAACGCCACAGCCACGGGTGGTGGTGGACAGTTCGCTTACTACTGGCCGTTATCTGGAGGCACCGCCCCTAGTACGGTAGTGGTTGTGTCGCAAAATCAATGGGTCGTGGTTGAGGTAACTGATACTTATACGGGTTGTACGGCATACGATTCCATCTACGTTTACGCCAATCAAGTAATTAATGAAACAGTAGAGCTTTGCAATCCAGCACCAGTTCTGACCGTGGATCCGGGTAGTCTTGTCTATAATTGGAGTGTTACCAATTCTTCAGGAAACACAACTCAACTGCCGAATCAGACCAACGCATTGCCAGTATTCAACTTAGGAACATACACCTGTATGACCTATTACTCTGGCTGTCAGCAGGTGTTTCACACATTTGTGGTGGTGGCGTGCGGAACTGCTTGTTCTAGCGACTTTATTGCCGTGTCAAGCCCGCTGCAATGCGGCTCTTTGTATGATTTTGCAGGGCAGAATTTCACATCTGCCACGGACAGTGTGGTTTGGAATTACGGAGACGGAACGACCTACACAGACAATGGTGGCGGAGAAACTCATTTCTACACAGGCGGAAATTATGTTGTAACGATGGGCTTATCATACAAATGGATGTGTCAGCACTTCTGTGCAAACCATTTCCGTCAATTCGGGGCTCACCATTGAGTTGATTGAAGACACGATTGCGTGTAATGGCACTTTATTCCTCAATCATACCATTTCTGGAGGAAGCGGCAATTACACCTACGAATGGTATCCGCAGTCGGTAATGAGTAATCCGAATGCCGCAAATCCCGCAATGACGGTTACATCCGATTCGTGGGTTGTAGTGTATTTGACCGACACACAGCAGGGATGTGTAGCCACCGATTCCATGTTTGTGTATGCAAATGCCCCAATAAATGAGACGATTCAGTTATGTGCGAATAGCGTACTGTTGGAAGTTGCTCCAGGGTCAATGGTTTACAATTGGTCGTTTACAGATGTGTTTGGTAATACGGTCCAGATTCAGAATTTCGGTAATGAACTGTTGGCGGACGAACTGGGAACCTATATCTGCTTCACTTACTACTCAGGTTGTAATACGGTGACGCACAGTTTTGTGGTGGAAGAATGTGCGCCACAGAACGATGATGTGTGGCCTGGAGACGCTAACAGCGATGGAATTGTGACCAATTCTGATGCGCTTTACCTCGGATTGGCGTTCAACCAAACGGGGCCAAATCGTCCCGCTGCCACCTTGAACTGGGTTGGACAACCATGCCCAGATTGGACATTCAACTTTGCCGTGAATAACGTGAACCTGAAACATGCCGATTGCGATGGAAATGGCATCATCAATTTTGACGATACGTTGGCAATCGATTTCAATTACCTGAACACGCACAACAAGTTTGAAGGTGTTTCTGCGGGAGGAAATCCACCTATTTGGATTCAAGCTTCACCTGATACTGTAGGTCTGGAGCAAGCAATTGATATTGTGGTTCATTTGGGAACGGCTGCGCAACCGATTGATAGCCTTCACGGAGTGGCATTCAGCCTCACGTTCGATGAAACACTATTAACTCAGAACGGTTTGGCCATTGATTTCGATAACTGCGTTCTCGGAACAGCAGGAAACGATGTCATCTCGTTCCAAAAGAACCTGTTCATTGATGGAATGATTGATTTTGCGGTAACGCGGAATACGTTGCAGAATTTTCAGGGCTACGGCCCCATTGCTCACTTGCGAATTGTGACTACAGATAACCTTTCGGGCATTCATCAGGTAGCACTTGGTATTGGTGGAGTAGTGGCACTTACGGCATCAGAAACCACGGTTGAGTTAACCGCCATTGGCGACACGGTTGTCATCGACCCAAACAAAGTGGGTATTGATGAAGTTGGGCTGGAAAACGTGCTCATCTATCCTAATCCAGCAACAGATGTACTTAACATCACAGGTTTGATTGGAACGGGAACAATTACAATTCTGAATGTAATGGGCCAAGAAAC
>Ga0105055_10005113_pt1 | contig 18730 bp, 16 predicted proteins | sample BON03_FD_78090 | JGI IMG/M metagenome (GOLD analysis project Ga0105055, IMG submission 78090) | Freshwater microbial communities from Lake Bonney liftoff mats and glacier meltwater in Antarctica - BON-03 | ecosystem: Environmental > Aquatic > Freshwater > Ice > Glacier meltwater | place: Lake...
AAAATCACACTCTCGGTGAATGGTACTGACATTTTTCGTACTCAGGTGATTAAAGCCAAAATCGACTTTGCGGATATTGACACAAACTTCCGACAGTATAGAAGCAATCAGGGAGTTAGATTCACGCTGAGATACAATTTTTCCAAGGGAGAAAGCTTCCGGGTGAAAAGTAACTCAGGAAGTTCAGAAGAGAGAAATAGATTGGATTAAGCAAAATCGCCTCCTCTAGATCAAGAGGAGGCGATTTATATTTTATATGTATATCCGCAATTGGACCAGTGATTTTATAAAAGCATTGTAGAACAAGCTGAATTCTAAGATTTAGCCCTTTTAAAATACCTCATTTTTATCTTTCAGCCTTTAAACCGAAGGGAATATGGCTACTGTGATCATCCGATTGCTATCGGATGCGGATGATCAGATATTTATTTACTGAAAATGGTATAGGAAGATCAAAACACCGGTAAAAGCTGGTTTCTTTTGACCTTTGATTTCGAGTTTTACGGCTACTTCAGCTTTCACAGTTCCTCTAAGGTTCGCCACATTTTTGAGTTTGGCAGCTAGGCGAACTTCACTATCCACAAGTACAGGATTAGCGAATTTCAGTGATTCAATGCCGTAATTAATCATCATTTTTAGATTCCTTACGTCCACGATTTGCTCCCACAGGTGCGGCACAATACTCAGGGTGAGGTACCCATGTGCGATGGTATTTCCAAATGCCCCTTCAACCTTTGCCCGCTCTGGATCTGTGTGAATCCACTGATGATCATGTGTAGCTTTTGCGAAAATATTAATCTGTTCCTGAGTAATATGGAAATATTCAGATGTGCCTAGGCTTTGTCCGTTGTGCTGCTCGAACTCTTCAAAACTACCAATGATTACAGGTGGCATGGATTATTTTATTTGTTAAAAAACCAAATTAGGGAAGTTTTGGTGGTAATAACAAGGGAAATAATAGGGATGGAGGTAGGAATATGGGTGCTCGTTGGCTAGTATTACTATGTATTAAAATCTTTTAAAGAGTAGTTAGTTTTAATAAAAAACCTATACTTTGTGAGCACTAATCTCTGATTCCTATATGCTTACATTGCTTCTAGCAACGCACTTATTTTTTGGTTTTTAAGTTCAAACTGATTCTATCTCTAAGAAGGATTCTCCGACTGTTTATTCTATTCTCTCTGAAAAAAGGGAGATAGAAATTACCACTACCTACGACGTGATAAATAAGGTAGAGCAAAATATCACGGTACTTTCTTCCGAAGGACTTTCACATGCCTATACCTCTATTTTTTACGACAAATTTAATGAAATCTCAAATTTTGAATTGGAAATAGTAGATCCAGTGACAGGTAAGACTATCGAAAAGGCAAAAATACGAGATATGTCAGATGCCTCGATCAATTCCAGTTCGAATATTTTTGACGATAACAGACATAAATATTATGAGGTACGGAGCGGCAAGTTCCCGATTCAGGTAATTAGTAGAATTGAGACTAGAGCTTCCACTAATTTTCATCTCAATGATTGGGTTCCGGTAAAGCGATACAATCAAAAGTTAAGCAAAGCTGTACTCACCGTAGTATATCCTCCTGAACTTGGCCTGAGGTACAAGGAAGTAAATCTGCAGGGAACTAGAGAGGAAAAGATACTTGATGGGAAAATGCAGATTATCTGGGCAGAAAAGAATTTGCCTGTGCAAACCGCAGGCTTGAAAAAGGAAGATGATCATCGGTTACTCTTAGCTCCAGTGGCATTTTCGATGGGAGAATATGTCGGAAAAATGGAGGATTGGTCAGGACTTGCTGCTTGGCAATATCAGCTAAATAGAGATAGAAATGTGCTTCCAGATGATTTTGTAGCTGAGATTAAGAATATGATAGTAGATGCTGAGAATGACTATGAAAAAATCGAAATTCTCTACGAATACCTTCAGAAAAACTACCGCTATGTGAGTATTCAGCTTGGGATAGGAGGATGGCAGACGATGGCTGCGGCAGATGTGGTGAAGTACGCCTACGGTGATTGCAAAGGGTTGACAAATCTCATGAAGTCAATGCTGGAAGCTGTGGGGATAGCATCTAACTACACACTAGTTCAAGCTGGGAAAAATGCGGAGAAAATTGAAAAAGATTTGCCTTCTAATCAATTCAACCACGTGATTTTGCAAGTACCCTTGCAAGATGGTAAAAGTCCGGTTTGGCTTGAATGCACCTCCAATTCCCTCCCTACAGGTTTCTTAGGAGATTTTACCAAGGATAGATATGTCCTGGTCACAAATGAGCGTGGAGGATATCTAACCAAAACACCTGCATACAATACAGCTGAATGGAATACTGCACATAGCAGTAATGAGATCAAAATTGATTTGAAGGGGAATGCAACTATATCCACTAAGATCAACGTTCAGGGTAATTTTGCGGAGGATCTGCAAAGCGTCAAACAATATTTGGATACACGTCAGCAGCGTGATTTTTTCAACAGCAACTCACCAGTTTCTGGTTTGATCATCCAAGAGTACGAATTGCAGATATCTCATGAGGATTCTCTCTTGAAAGCCGATGTCGCTTACGATGGTTTCATTCAGAAGTTTGTCCAAAACACTGCTAAGCGAATGATTCTTAAGCCATTCCTTGGGAAGGTTACCGATGAAATGCTAGCTAACAACTCACTCTATCAAATTGATGAATATCTGATTGAGCTTCCAGAAGTGATGGAGGCAGAGAATTTAGCAGAAAACGTGGTGCTCGAAGAATAGGGTATTAAAATGACTTTAAGGACATCATTAGAAGGCAAAAACCTACGTGTGAAAAGAGAAATAAGACTATCACTTAGCGAGGATATCTCTGAGGAATCCAAAACTGAACTTATCAAACGAATTAATGCCATAGGCTCTTCTAACTTCTATTTCATCAAAAATACAGCTGCACTTAGACATGATTAAATCTCTACTAACTTTTATTTTTCTACTCCTTTCCACACTTACTTTTTCTCAAACTTATAAACTTGGAGAGTTTGATGAAAATGAAATTTCATTTACAGAAGTATCCTATGAGCCAGATGCTCCCGCAGTGATATTAGCATCTCAAGGGAATTCCAGGTTCTTGTCTGGAATGTTGGAGACTAGCCATTTTGTACGCTTAAAAGTACTTGAAGAAGCCGGGAAAGAGTATGCGGACATTCGTATTCGGTATTACGCTGGGGATCAAAACATGGAAGATATTCATGCTGTCAAAGCTCAGACCACAAACTTCGTTAATGGAAAGCGTAGCTTCGAAACTTTCTGAACGGGTGAACCTAAAAAAGAAGACTAATCCCTGATTACAGAAATCTATTAGTTACTCGTGAAAGCAAAATCAATCTGAAAGAGGAAAAGAAAGATCACAAAAAATCAGAACTTTTGAAGCGCATTAATTCCCTAAGAAACAAAACCTATTTCTTCACCAAATCAACTACTGCAAGCACGTATGAATAGCGCTTTTCTATCCTTCAGTCTTCTTTTTATTTCCTTTTCAGCTTTTACCCAAACAGCAAAACTGGGACAAGCCGATCAAACGGAAATTTATCTCACTGAGGTGCCTTTCGAACCAGATGCATCGGCGGTGATACTACTGACTCAGGGAGAGTCGAAGTTTTTTGGGAGTATTTTTGAGACCACTTATTTCGTTCGGATAAAAATTCTGGCCGAGGCAGGCAAGCAATATGCTGATGTTCGTATTCGCTACTACGTCGGGGATAGACGCTATGAAGAAATAAGTGGTCTGAAAGCTCAAACGGTGAATTATGAAAATGGTGTGAAAACAGAAGAGATCAAAGTAGAGAAAGAAGGTATTTTTGATGTTGCAGTGGATAATGGTTATCAGGAAATGCGCATCTCCTTTCCCAATGTTGAGGTAGGATCTATCATAGAATACACCTACAAGAAAACTGATAAGAACATCACATTTATAGATGGATGGACATTCCAGCAGAATATTCCGACACTTTTCAGCAAGTATCAAATTACGATGACGCCCTATCTACAATATAGGACAATAGGCCAGGGGAGTAACTATGTCAGCAAAGTAGAAAAGACAGATTCAAATGGGACGTATAGTTGGACTTTGAGGGATCAGTATTCTCTTAAAGGAGAGCCTTTTATGAGAAACTACAGAGACTATGTAGATCGCATCGAGTTCCAGCTTACCCAATATCAAGCGCGTTCTTCTACATCGGGAGTAGAATGGGAGAAGGTTATGAATACTTGGGAAGCTTTGGGTGACGATATGATTTCCAACTATTCTGATAAAGGCTTTTACCGAAGTAATCCAATTGAAAAGGAATCTTTAGCCATTGATTTGTCAGGAGCTACACAGAAAATAAAAGCTGAGAAGGCTTATTATTATCTCCGGGACAACTATGTGATTAAAGGAGAAGACTGGATTTATCCAAAGCAATCGCTCAATCAGCTGCTTAAAAGCAAAGTAGGTACACCGGTGGAATTGATGCTGACGCTTATGGGGATTCTTAAATCCGTGGGCATAACATGCGACCCAGTCCTGATAGGTAGCAAAGGCTACGGAAGAAGTGAACTAGTACAGTACCCTTTTCTCAACCAGTTTGATGAAATACTTCTTCTGACGGAGCTTGATGGCTCTCTTCAGTTCTTAGACCTCACAGACGTGCTGGCTCCTTTTGGCTATATAGATTTGGATAAGCATGTGGCTGGTGGTCTTTATTTGCAAAAGAAGGAAAGCAAACTAATTCCTATCGACATCAGACACAATTCCAATACCGTACATTTCAGTCAGGTGAGCCTGAACGAATCAGGGCAACTCTGGATGCAAAGTTCTTATAGAAATTATTTTTATAGAGGACTTGATCTAGCACATAGAGTAGCGATCATGGAAAAGAAAAATGAGGCTTTGGAGAAATTATTCAAAGAAGAAGATCATACTGTCTATGCCAACTTTAAAGTGGATAATGCGCTACAGGATAAAAACTTTTATACGTTGAAATACGAGGTTATTTTCCCTCAAACGGAAAATAGTGACTTGATTTCATTTTTGCCATTGAAGTTCTCGGCTTTTTCGGAAAACCCATTTTCAGAGGGATATCGCATATTTCCAGTTGATTTTGAATATGCTTTCACAGAGACATATAATACGAACGTCATGATTCCCGAAGGATATGAGATAGATGATTATCCACTTGAGGAAAGCTTTACTATTGATGGAGGCTATGTGACTTTTATGTATTCACCTACTATGATGGATAATATGTTGAAAATCACCGCTAGGCTTGAGGTGAAGATTCCTCTGATTCCAGCATATCAATATGAAAACCTCAAGTTTTTCATGGAAAGTGTGGCCTCTAAACTTTCTGAGCCTGTAATTTTGAAAAAGAAGTAAGGTGGTTTAATTGTAAGTATTTCTGTCTCTCCTTCGAGTTAATGTGCACTTGAATTAAAGATTTGATCATATTCTCAGATTATTCATAATTTTGGGTGTAGAAACTAAGTTACATGACAGCATACTTACACGGATTTATTCCCGAAGAGCAACAACGATTGATGGATCAGGCCGGAGTACTAGGGTCTCTTATTTATCCCCGTATAGATTTTACTGGGTGCAAAAAGCTACTTGAAATAGGATCCGGTGTAGGGGCGCAGACGGAGACGTTGTTGAGATTATTTCCTGATCTGGAGATTACCTGTGTGGATTATTCCCAGAGTCAACTAGACCGAGCAAAACAGAACCTGGCTTTTGCCGGAGATCGGGTGAGTTTTATATGTCAGGATGCAATGCAACTTGATTTGGACGATAAATTCGATTCGGTATTTATTTGCTGGGCTTTGGAGCATATTCCAGATGCCTACAGAGTTTTGGAAGCAATTAGACCCTATTTGTTGCCAAGTTCTAAACTCTGGTTTACCGAGGTTTTCAATTCCAGTTTTTATTTTAATCCACCGCTTCAAGGATTGAAGAACTACTACAGACATTACAACGATCTTCAAGTCTCATTGGGAGGCAATCCGGACATTGGTGCAAATCTTGGAAATCTGCTTTTACGAGCTGGCTACAACGAAATTGAGTTACATCACGGAGGGTTTCATCTTGATCAACGAAATCCTGAAGAACTTAGAACGATCACGCAGTATTGGAAGGGCTTGATGAAAAGTGCCGGTTCTGGTATGATCGATGCGGGATTGATTACTGCGGATGATATTTTGGACATGGAAAATGATCTTGACACCATCTCTAATGATGATAACGCTGTCTTTTTCTATCATTTTGTGCAGATAAGTGCTACAGTTTAATTTACTATTATGAAGCTTATTAAGAGGGTGTGGCGGTTTGTTTGGAAAACTGCTATGTGGTTTTTTATTATTTCAGTGGGGCTGACAGTGATCTATCGTTTTGTGCCAGTTCCGATTACACCCCTGATGGTAATTCGAGTTTTTGAGCAAGCTTTTGATTCAGAGAAGAAAGTGAGGCTTCGCAAAGACTGGGCGCCTATAAGTGAAATCTCAAAGAATGCCCCACAGGCTGTGTATGCTTCAGAAGATCAGAAGTTTTTGGATCATAATGGTTTTGATTTAGAGGCCATGGAAAAAGCATGGGAAAATAATAAGAAAGGTAAACGGATAAAAGGTGCAAGTACGATCACGCAGCAGACGGTGAAGAATGTCTTTTTATGGCCTTCAAGAAGTTATATCAGAAAAGGACTTGAAGCTTATTTCACTGTGTTGGTTGAGTTGATCTGGCCGAAGGAGCGCATTATGGAAGTCTATTTGAATGTGATCGAAATGGGTGATGGAGTGTATGGAATTGAAGCCGCTTCACAGGTATATTTCAACAAGCCTGCAGCCAAGCTTAATCGTAACCAAGCAGCCATGATTGCTGCTGTATTGCCAAACCCTAGACGATGGTCACCAGCCAAACCTACCTCCTATATCATTGGTCGTCAAGGCTGGATTTTGAGACAGATGAACAATCTTCCACAAACTGGCATGGGTATTTAGTCGTTGGATTTGCGCTGTTAAAATGGGATTATTTAGTGTTAAAGTTGAGGGAAACTATAAACGCTGTGTTTAGAGATTATTTGTTAAGCCTTTAAAAGACTCAAAAATTTGCACACAAAATTTTCTATTAGGTTCGGGCGATATCGGGCACTTTTCTACACTCCAATGCATAGCACTTATCGTAATATACCTGACTAGCAAATCGTTGTTTGGAGTGTCCATTTGAGGTTTAAAAAATGCAAGTATTTTTTATCCACATTTTTGATTATTTATCCACACTCATAAATATACTACTTCTAACCATCAGTAATTCAATTGTTTATGTATCATTCACTAAAGGTAATTTTGTGGATAAAGAAGGCTAACTTGAAAAATGTGGTGAAAAACAGTGGGTAAAAAAGTGGATAAAAGCCTTATCCAAATATTATTCTTAAATCGATTAATCTTGCTTCTGTTTGATAAGTCGTTTTCGGTATGCATTAAAGATTCTAGACTTAGAAACAAAGCCTAAATATTTGCCTTCTTCGATTACAGGTAGGTTCCAAGCTCCAGATAATTCAAATTTCTCCATAGCTTTTTGAATATTCTCAGTTGCCAATAGGATTTCTGGGGGACTGTGCATAAGTTCCTTAATTAGGACTACTTCCTGTTTTTCACGATCAAACATAATATCACGGATATCATCCAAGGTGACGATTCCTCGTAAAGCTTTATGTTCATCTACTACTGGGAAAATATTACGCTTTGATATTTTTACCAAACTGATCAAATCTTTTAGTTTTGAATCAGGGTGTATAGGAAGCAAATCCCGTTCGATGACATGGGTAATCGTGATGAGTTCAAGTAGCTCCTGGTCCTTGGATTCTGGTAGTTGTCTCCCTTTTTCCTTCAGTTGTATCATGTAGATACTGTCTTTCTGATAGGCCGTTTTAGTCACATAAGAGATAGCAGATACAAACATCAGGGGAATAAACAGTTCGTAACCGCCAGTGATTTCTGCTATCAAGAAAATAGCCGATAGTGGGGCATGCTGTGCGCCAGCCATTACACCGCACATAGCAACTAATGTGAAATGAGCTAGGGGAAGCGGAATAGTGAAATTAAAAAGATTGCTGGAATAGGCGAATAGGAAACCCAATATACCTCCTACATAGAGGGAAGGTGCAAAAATACCTCCGCTGCCTCCGGCACTAAGAGTGACCGCTGCAGCGATAGGCTTCACGAGGATAATAAAAACTAAGAAAATAATGATCAGATAGGGATTCTCAATTATTGAGAAGAAAGGACTCTTTTCGAGTAATTGACTTGAGTTCCCATCGATCAACGTATTCAGAGTGTCATAACCCTCACCATAAATTGGTGGCAGAAAAAACACCATAATACCCAAAATAGCTCCACCATAAACGATTCGTAGTGCTTGGCTGTCGAGGCTCTCCATGAGTGATTCTGTCTTTCTCACAGCTTGACTGAAATAGAGGGAAACTAAACCACATGTAATCCCCAAAAGCAGGTAATAAGGCATGTGTGAAGCCTGAAAGTTTTCAGTCAATTTGAAATTGAAAACGGAGTCTTTTCCAATAAGAATCATGGAAGTCAGAGAACCTGTCACACTTGCGATAAGAAGCGGAATAAAGCTTGCTGTGCTTATTTCCATCATGATCACCTCAATGGCGAAAATCACTCCGCCGATAGGAGCACCGAAAATGGAAGAAATTGCTGCGGCAGCACCGCAATCTATCAAAAGCGTACGCTTTTTTGCATTTAAATGCACTAGTGATCCCACATTTGAGCCGATAGCCGAGCCTGTCACCAGCATGGGAGCTTCCAAACCTACTGATCCGCCAAACCCAACAGTAATAGCTGAAGTGAACACGCGGCTATAAGTTTTCACCCTTTTGATGATACTTTGCTTTTTGGAAATCGTGAAAAGAATGTCAGGAACTCCGTGACCACCTACGTCTTTGAAAATGAATTTTCCTAAGAGATACGCTGCCGAAATGCCTATGAGGGGGTAAATAATGTAGAGAAAATTAGCGTATTGCTTATAGAAACCCTCCGTAAGAAAATGCTGTATGGCATGCACACCTTGTTTCAGAATTACCGCTGCAAGGCCAGAAAGTACTCCTATTATCCCGCTAAGAATTAGGATAAAGGTTTGGTTACTCATGTGTCTGAGCCGCCATATTAAGAGTTTGGTGATAAAGTCTTGTTTGGGCAAAATATCGCGTTAGCAGCGTGCTTTAAATTCTAATGTATAGATGTGGATGAATGAAATGGGTATAGCTTATTCTTGGGGTAATTCAGCATCCAGTGCTAAGGTACACTTCAAGATAAGATTGACCGCATTTACATAAAATTGCTGATCAAGATTTTCGAAGGAATCGCTCGGCTTATGATAATCAGGATGATCCTCTACCCCAAAATATATGTGCGGAACATTCGCGCTGAAGAAAGGGCCGTGGTCTGAAGATTGAGTCCAGTTATCTCGGCCTGTATTTGGCTCATCATGACCAAACAACAGTTTCGGGGTTGATCCCGCTGCTACGGTTTCCAAAATTGACTTTAAACTTGGATTGTAATAGGTGCCAGAAGCATAAAGTTCGCCTTTCTCATTTCTGGAAATCATATCCATATTGATATTTAAGACGATTTGCTCCATCGGGAAAGGGAAGTCCTTTACTAATGCTTTTGCTCCTTGTAAGCCCATTTCCTCGCCATCCAAAGCTGCGAATATCATAGAATGCTTAGGTCTGTTTTTCTTGAAATATTTTGCCAGTTCTATCAATGCTGCCGTACCCGAAGCATTGTCATCCGCGCCGTTATAGATGGAATCACCTTCCGAATTTGGTTTGCCAACGCCTACGTGGTCGTAATGCGCCGTAATTACTAGCAGTTTCTTCGATTCACTCCCAGCTACAAATCCTACTATATTTACTGCATCTTTATAGTTTTTGCTTTCTCTACGATTCTCAAAACTGAAGGACTGCTGAAAATCAGGATAGTGAGTTTCTAGCTCGATACTTTTGAATTGATCGAGAATAAAAGAGCGAGCTTCGATGTTGCCCTCACTTCCAGTTTTTCTGCCTTTCAACTCATCGGAGTACAAAAACCTACTATTTTCAAGTAGACTTTTGCTAGCAATAGTCTGACCGTTTGCTTGGAGGAATACCAGAAAGAATATACAACCTAGGGTGTTTTTGACTATGAGATGCATTAAGGAAAGTATTTTGCGTTATGTATATTGGTAAAATTAATAAGCTTAGTGGATCACACCTCCGAATTCATGAAATATAATATCTTACTTATTTTTATTCTTTTAGCAAATCTTCCCTTCGTTTTGGCTCAAGGCTCTTTGCCTCCGTCTTTTTTTGATGGCAAATCGGTGGTCTTAGTCTCTATCGATCCCGGTGCTAGACCTGAGATGACTTGGACCGAAGTGGCAGATAGCGTGCATAATTCACTGATACAGGCAGGGGCTGATCCTGTTGCGTATTTTGAGCTGGAGAAAGTAGCACTTTCTGAAGTGGTGCAAGCTGATTATGCGAAATCATTTCAGCAGCGGCTAGTGAAAAATGTTATTCTAGTCACACGCCAAAAGAATCAGATGAGTATCCACGTCGCAGCATTTTCAGGAGATGAAAATATTGTGCCTACTACAGCTTTATTTGGGGTGACAGGTGAAGACATTAGTGCGGCTACCAGTCAGTTTAAATTGATAGGACAGAATCAGCCTTCACATAATCTTTTGGTGTTAGATATACCTGAATTCCTTACTATAAACGCAACAGAAACTTCTTCAAGCCAGAAATTTATAGCGAAAAACCCTCTTAATCTAGACATGTTCAAATTGGGAATTACTATTGAAGGTTCATCAGCAGAGACGGGTTTGCTAAGCTATTTTAGATACGACATGTATGGCAAATCACCGGAAGCAATTCTGGCGGAGCAGGCTTCGCAGAAGGCTGGAATAGAACAGGTACTGAAGCAGGAATATCCGTATCAGATAGAGTGGCTTACAGAGGCCAAATCTGAGCAGGAATTGATTAGTGATAAAGTGCAATTTTTGTTAGTGAAAGTGGAGGGTAGAGAAGCTGATTTAATGAAAAGTATGGGGCTTGAGTCAAAGACTGACCCTTCGGCCTCACGTATTGTAGTCAAATATTATATTAAACTACTAGTGAGAGAGGAACTCTATATCGGGCCTGAATGGGATGCCGATCCGGATTGGAGGGTTGCGTTGGATAATTTTTTGAAGAACTTAAAAAAATAGACCTCTCGGATGAGAGGTCTATAGCTACTAATGAGATGGGTGACTCAAGCAACTTTTACTACACTTGATATCTAGAAGACGTTGAAATTATTCCGTCTCTTTTGGATAAATCAAGGTTTTCAAATTTCAATTATCCAATACTAATCAAATTTATCTCTGTTAGAAGATACTTCGGTAAAAAAATTACCTAAGTAAAATTCTTTAAAACAATTCTTTATTAAGAAAGGGAATTAATGCTAATATAATTGCCTGACTATAATAGGTTTCTCTTGTAATGATCCCATGTGTTAGAATTCCTACAGAACCTCCATTTTGCTTGGAGTTTTCTTGCGCGAAAAATTGGTCATCTGCGGCACCGAGCTCCATTCCCGACTGCACTAGCTTAGCTATTGCTTCAGGAAGGTAGAATGTCCCCGTTTTTGATTTGCCGTGAAGACCAGACTTGTTTTCGATATAGATCCAGGCAAATGCAAACATACCGTGTACGTCTTCTCCAATTCCACCCTCAATACCTACCCAATAATCTGCTTCGGGAAACGATCTTCTGGCGTTTATCACTCTATTTCTAGCTCCGAGGAAAGTCTCTTCATCGCCTTTTGGCTGATCAGATACGTGGGAAGCGGCAGTGATTCCATTTACGACAAATCCTCTGCTGAATGCTTCTGTAAATGCTGAATCGGTGCAGGCGATTTTAACAGGATTTTTACTGCCGACGATTACTAGGGGCTTTTCTGTAGGCTGAAAATTTTCTCTTTTTGGGAAATTCATAGAATAAAAAAACTTAGGTGGATTCCTAAGCCATGTTTGTGAAAATTTGATTTACGTCTTCATCTTCTTCCATCTTCTCGATCATCTTATGGATAATCTCTTCCTGCTCTTCATCTAGCTCGGTAAGTGTAGTTGGGAAACGCTGGAAATCTGCGCTGATTACATCTATATTTTTTTCTTCAAGTACTTTTTGCATGGTTCCGAAGTCTTCAAACTCGGTATAAACGAAGATCTCTCCGTCATTTTCATCGATATCAACTAAACCAAAATCAATTAATTCAAACTCCAGTTCTTCTAAGTCAAAGTCAGCTTTTGCGAATCGGAAAACGGCCTTTCTGTCAAACATAAAAACTACGGAGCCTGAAGTGCCTAAAGAGCCACCAGCTTTGGAAAAATAGCTTCTCACATTAGCAACAGTTCTGTTGATGTTGTCTGTGGAGGTTTCTATCACCACTGCGATTCCAAAAGGTCCGTATCCTTCGTAAACCACTTCTTCGTAGTCTTTCTCATCTTTATTTGATGCACGATGGATAGCGGCTTCAATTCTGTCTTTGGGCATTTGAGCACCCTTGGCATTCTGGATTATCGTACGAAGCCTGGGATTTGACGCTGGATCTGGACCTGCGGATTTCACCGCCATTACGATTTCTTTGCCTAGACGCGTAAAAACTTTGGACATTTTGTCCCAACGCTTGAATTTTCTCTCTTTTCTGAATTCAAATGCTCTTCCCATGATTATTAATATTAGGGTAGTAAAAGTAGCAATTCTTTTCGTTTAGGTTGAAAAATGAATAGTTTCAAGTAAAGAATTGGTAATTTCCTCTCAGAAATCTGCCCAAAATAGCTCGTATATCGTAAGCACTAAAAACACTTTTACAATGTCGGATTTTCTATCCCAATCCCTGCCAAATATTCCTAAATCGAATTTACCAAAAGTTGTCATCGTAGGAGCTGGCTTTGGTGGTCTTAAACTCGCCATGAAGCTAATGAATAAGCAGTTTCAGGTGATTTTATTGGACAAGCATAATTACCATCAGTTTCAACCATTATTTTATCAGGTAGCTACAGCTGGGCTAGAACCTAGTGCTATTTCATTTCCACTTAGAAAAATTTTTCATAGCAGTAAAAATGTCACTTTCCGAATGGCGCAAGTGGATCATTTTGATCCAGAAATGAAGCGAATCTACACAGATATGGGCTATTTGGATTATACTTATCTAGTGATGGCAATGGGTGCGGATACGAATTACTTTGGAAATAAAAACATAGAAGAGACTGCCTCTCCTATGAAAACCGTTTCTGAGGCACTTTATATTCGTAATAAGATAATTTCCAATTACGAGCGAGCAATCAACATTGAAAAAGTAGAGGATCGAAAATCGCTGATGAATGTAGTCATTGTGGGCGGTGGTCCTACTGGGGTGGAGTTAGCCGGAGCTATGGCAGACTTGAGAAACACGGTGCTTCCGAAGGATTATCCAGAGCTGAATTTTCAAAACATGAAGATAGTCCTGATTGAGGCAGGCCCTGATTTGCTTGCATCCATGTCGAATGAATCGAAAGCATATGCTTTAAAATATCTCCTAGAGCTTGGCGTAGATGTTATGTTAAAGACAATGGTGAAAGATTATAACGGGAATGAAGTAATCCTGGAAGATAAGGAGCCTATACAGACTCAAACATTACTTTGGGCTGCGGGAATTAAGCCGAATACGATAGGAGGCTTTTCTGACGATATGTACGCTCCAAATGGCAGAATCTTTGTCGATGATTTTTCGGAAGTCAAAGAATGTCCCGGTGTATATGCCTTGGGAGACATTAGCTTAATGGCCCAAGAAGCCTATCCAAAAGGTCATCCACAAGTTGCACAAGTTGCAATTCAGCAGGCTATATGCCTTGCACATAATCTTCACAAAATGGAAGCTGGGAAAGAGAAGAAGATTTTTAAATACAATGACCTGGGATCCATGGCTACCATAGGAAGAAAGCTTGCTGTGGTTGACTTGCCCTTCATTAAATTTCAGGGAATTCTCGCCTGGTTCACCTGGTTATTTGTCCACTTAATGGCTATTCTTGGAGTGAAAAATAAAGTGTTTATATTCCTCGATTGGTCATGGAACTACCTGAGCTTCGATCCAAGTCTCCGATTATTGATTAAGCCGAAAGCGGTGAGGCCAAGTGAGCAGAAATCACTGACAGAGGAGAGATAGACAATTTAGGTTTGTTAACAAAAACAATTTTAGATCAGATTAAACGGATCAGTCCAAGCTCTGTCTAATTCATGTAACTAAACACTAGAACGCATGAACAAATGGATTTTCGCTACAGGTTTGATGGTAATGATCAGCTTGAGCACAATTGCCCAGAGAAAAGGAGGAGAAAGACCAAGCGCAGAGGAAAGAGCCAAAAGAAATACAGAACGAATGGCTGAAGAACTTACCTTGACAGATGCTCAAAAGAAGCAGGTCTTAGACATTAATTTAGAATATGCCAAAAAGAATGAGGCTGAAATGGCTGAGAGAAGAGCAGAAATGGAAGCCCGTAAGGGAGAGATGGATTCAAAAAGAGGAGAACTGAAAGAGCAAGATGCTAAAATACAAGCAGTATTGACTGAAGAGCAAAGAGCTAAGTGGACTGAAATCAAAGCAGAGCGAATGGATGGCCGAAGAGGACGCAGACCAAATGCACAAATTGAAAAGGATCCCCGAAAAGGAAGAAAGTCAGGTGGTAAATAGAAACAGAAAGCCTTCCCGAATAAACGGGAAGGCTTTCTGTTTCTTATTCGGGGTTGTATTGATATCGAACAGGTTTCGTTTTTTTAACTAAAATTTTTCTTTCAACCCCCATTTTTAGCCACTCATCAAGTTGCTTGGAAGAAAGATCAAAGTCTGCCTATAGCTGCTCTTTGGTAAATGTTTGATCACCAATTTTTTCAGAAATTTTGTAGATAAAAAAATCATAAAAACTCCCACTCCTAAAATCAATTTTATTACCATTCGAACGAGACTTCAATGGGTTTTTTATCGGCTCAAAATATATTATTGGTTCACTCACTTGAGTAACCGTTTCTCTATTTGGTTCAGAAAAACTATTAAATAATGAACCTTGATTTACTTCAACTTTTGGGATTGGCTTGATAAGAAGCGAAATATCCAAAATTTGAGGAAGCCACTGTCCTCCTTTTTTTACTATTTCTTGATTTCCTTTTGCTGATTTTGAATCCTTAGGCTCGTTTACCCAAAGAGGAACCCATTTTTCCTTTAGGTTTTCCTCAGCTCCTGACCAGGTACCCCCCTTTGTTTCCGATTTAACTCCTATAGTTGCTTTTGACAGAATGTAAATCAGCTTATTTCTGGCCATTGCATTTCCTACATTAAAGCCAGCCTCTGGATTAAAAGGAGAAATAAGAACCAGCTTACTGTCTTGGATAAATTTTCTATAAATCCCATCAGTAGACTTTTTGATGAGACTTTCTGCCAAAACTCCCAAAGCAAACCCGTCCTGCTCTAAAATTCCAGTCATAGAATGTTCATCAATTCCCTTAGCCCCTCCTGACACTACCCCAAATCCTTACGAATGTATTTGACCTACAATTTCTCTAGTGGAAGAAATATCATCATCATCGATTTTTCTGGATCCAACTATTCCAATATAGTTTTGGGATAATAGATTTTTATCCCCAATTCCAAAAAGTATCGGAGGGACCTTGTTGCTCAAAGCACTTTTTATTGATTCTGGGTATTCTGGATCGCTTCGATTAATAACCCAAACTCCTGCCTTCATCCATTTTTCCAACTTGAGAGCCAGTGCCATTTTACGGTCTAGTAAATCAATGATTCGCTGCTTAGAAATTTTACTTTCAGGCCAAGTATGAAGGATGCTATCCAAATTACCTGTAAGTAATTCTTCAGGTGTCAATTTTTCAGTTTGCATCCATCTCACCACCTCATTCCACTCTCGAATATTCAAGGGTTTGGTTTCTCTATCCAAGTCTTTGGAGAGGTAGGAAGTAAGAAGTAATATAGCTTTGGTTCTTTCTGAAATCATACTTGAAATTAAGTCTAGCTAAGACCTTCATCAATACTTTGATTAACAATAAAATCCACTTCCTCTTTCGTAACCACATTCAAAAAATGCCCATCTTTTACTTCGATAAACTCTAAGTATTCTCTAGATTTTTCATTGAAAAAAACGTAATTGGTTTTAATAGTTGCGATTATTTTTTCATCATCAGATTGATTGTAGATTAATGACCCTTCTTTCTTGTGTCGTTCCAAAAATCTGATAATGTCACTAGTCTTTTCATCCGTAGTGGCGTTTCTTTCCCATCTATCTATAGGCATTGCTAGTCTCCCTATACCTCTTTTGTAGTCTGGATTTTCATTTTTCAAAATTTTATAACCATAGTATAATTGAAATAAATCCAGAGTGTGAAGAAGTAAAACCTGAGCTTCTTTAAAGTCCTTATAAATTTTCAGAATATCTATCTTTTTATCCCAATCAATCAATGAATCTTTAGAGCCATCAAAATTGAGACTGGAAGAATATCTGTATTTGCTAGACTTTGGATTTACTTCACTGATGAATAAGCCTAAGTTTTCAAGTTTGTCTTTATACGCTTTTTTATTTTCAAAATCTATTTGAGGAAGCACTCTGAAAGAATGATTGACATAACTTTTCAATAATATATGTAACCTAAATCCATCATGGTCTCGCTCAAACTCTTCTAGTTTTTTATAATCATGTTTCGGTTTATGTTCTGGAAATATTTTTTGCATTTCCAAGATATTCTCTTTTAGCCCCAGTTCTACAGCATGGCTCATTAAGTACATAATAGGCATAGCGGTAAAATTGAATCTGGAATAGTCATTTTCATATGACTTGAAAATATCATCTACCAAGTGATTGTATTGATTCCAAATCGTACCGTTATTATTAGTCCAACCTATATAAATTGGCTCTGATTTTCTTTCTTATATATTCAGTTTTTAAAATACCCAAAACTCCTAGTCACATTCACTTCATCATGCCCGATCAATACATACCTCCAAGCCTTACCACCATGCCCTTCCGTGAATTCTGAAGCATATTTGCAATACGTTTCCGCTGCTTTTTTCTTGTCCAATACCTCTGCACTCTCCATCTGATCGGCTGCTTTGGTTTCTATCATGTAGATTGTATCGCCTGTTTCTACTACAAAATCAGGATAGTATTGCTTTGAATTATTCGCCCAATAGATGCGGAACTGATTCTGTGCCGGACGAAGCCATTTCAATACTTCCTTGTCATTTTCCAGAATGTAAGCAAAGTCTTTCTCGGTACCAGAGTCAAATTTGTACTCCAAATGTCCTGCTTTCTCAAAACCGGTGAATACCAATTTTGGAATTAAACTCGTCGGCTTGATCACATCTTTATAATGTCTGCGCCCATTTGGTAAAACCGTGAAATTCCAATCCTCAATCTTCACAAATGCCAGCACATTCGGCTTCCCATAGTCTCGAGTACTGATCCGAAAATGTGTTCGCATCTGCTTGTAAATCTCCGATGCTATGTGCTTGCGGTATTGCTTGATCACCAATCTGAATTGCTCCGTGTCAGGATAGTTGCCTTGAATAAAAGCTAAAGCCTGATGTGTAAGCTTGAAAAGTAATTCACTGTATTCATCGTAGTCGATTTCTGGATAATTGATCAATTCGGCTACTACCTGATTGGCAGGAGAATCTTTTCGAAATGCTCCATGAATCACCCCAATTGAATCTGTCCGCCGCTCTCCGGTCAGTTCTACAATCATAATCTCTTCCGAAAGTGGCTTGAAATTAAAGCCCACTTCGGTGAATAAATCAAAATCCTCAAACCAAGCTCTTGCATCATCTAAGACCAAGTCAATCCGTGGAATCTCAATAACATTTAACGTGTAATTGGTCACCAAATCGTCATAAGCGGCATAAGCCGCTTTGTAGTCTTCTTCCGCAAAAATATCTGTCTGACCTGAAAATAGTTCTTCCCGAACTTTGTACATGACCATTTGCTTCACTTCGGGCTTTGACAAATCAGCTAAACTTCGAACGCCTTCCATCTTTCCTACAATCGGAATCGCATTGATAATCGCCCGCTTGCTATCCAGACCCACTTGGGCTGTGCGGCGCTTGGCTTGATCTTCGATCTTGGCAATAATTTTTTCCTCTCGGGTAAACCCAACTTCGGTAAGGGAAGGACTATAAACCAGTTCGGTCTTGGGTTGTAACTCCGCTTCATCTAGCTCGATGAAAGTCATCTTATTCAATACCGACTCTGGATTCTGTGCTTCTGCAATAACTGATTCAAAATTATCGTGGGCAATCACCGTCAGCTTATCGATCTTATCTACGCCCGTTCGCTCGCCATTGAAAGGCAAGCGAAGTCCACGACCAATAGTCTGCTCTATCAGAATACTGGCATTTGCAGCGCGTAGTGGAACTATCGTATAGAGATTCGAGACGTCCCAGCCTTCTTTCAGCATATTCACGTGAATGACAATCTCGATTTCGTTCTCGTATTTTTCCAACTCCACAAACTGCCGGTCGATTTCTTCGTCTTTCTTCGTACTACTGTCGATTTGCAATACTTTTCCTTGGTATTGTCCACCATAAAAGTCGCGTGAACTCATATAGGCATAGACCTCCGAAGCATGAGTAATATCCTTGCAAACG
>Ga0105055_10005115_pt1 | contig 18723 bp, 20 predicted proteins | sample BON03_FD_78090 | JGI IMG/M metagenome (GOLD analysis project Ga0105055, IMG submission 78090) | Freshwater microbial communities from Lake Bonney liftoff mats and glacier meltwater in Antarctica - BON-03 | ecosystem: Environmental > Aquatic > Freshwater > Ice > Glacier meltwater | place: Lake...
ATGGCGTCGGGCATCGCTGGCTCCTGGGGTCGATTGCGAAGGCGCAAGGCCTTCTTTTTCTGAAGAAACAGAAACAAAAAGACTTTTGTCCGCTTGTGCGACGCTGCGTCGTCCAGAGAATGGATGAAAGTTTTTCGGTTCTTTTTTCAAAAAAGAACTCTTCCTGGCCCTTTGGCTTGGCTCAGAGCACCGCAGCCCGTTCCCGCAGTATGTATTTCTGCATCTTGCCGGTGCTGGTTTTGGGCAGGGGGCCGAAGACGACGGATTTGGGGACCTTGAAGCGGGCCATGTTGGCGCGGCAGAAGGCGATGAGGTCGTCGGCGGTGGCCTCGGCTCCTGGCTTGAGGGTGACGAAGGCGCAGGGGGTTTCGCCCCAGGTGGGGTCGGGGCGGCCGACGACGGCGGCTTCGAGGATGGCGGGGTGTTTGTAGAGGACGTCCTCCACTTCGATGGTGGAGATGTTTTCGCCGCCGGAGATGATGATGTCCTTGGAGCGATCTTTCAGCTCGATATAGCCGTCGGGGTGCCAGACGCCGAGGTCGCCGGTGTGGAACCAGCCGCCGGCGAAGGCTTCGTCGGTGGCGGTGGGGTTTTTCAGGTAGCCTTTCATGACCGGGTTGCCGCGCATGAAAACCTCGCCAAGCGTGGTGCCGTCCTTCGGCATGGGGGCGAGGGTGCGGGCGTCGGCGACCATGAGGCCTTCGAGCGAGTGGTAGCGGACGCCCTGGCGGGCCTTGATGCGGGCCTGCTCGTCCATCGGCAGGTCGTTCCATTCGTCCTGCCAGGCGCAGACGGTGACCGGGCCGTAGACTTCGGTGAGGCCATAGACATGGGTGATGTGGAAGCCGCGGCGCTCGATGCCGGCGATGACGGCGGCCGGCGGCGGGGCACCGGCGGTCATGAATTCGACGGTGCGGCCTTGGAAGTCCAGGAAGTCGGCGTCGGGCACGTTGAGCAGCATGTTGGCGATGATCGGCGCGCCGCACATGTGAGTGACGCCGTGGCGGGTGATGGCGTCGAGCACCGCCGTTGGCTCCACCCGGCGCAGGCAGACATGGGTGCCGGCGACAGCGGTGATCGTCCAGGGGAAGCACCAGCCGTTGCAGTGGAACATCGGCAAGGTCCACAGATAGACGGGGTGCGGGGCCATGCCCCAGGTGAGCACGTTGGAGGTGGCGTTCACGTAGGCGCCGCGGTGGTGATAGACCACGCCCTTGGGGTTGCCGGTGGTGCCGGAGGTGTAGTTCAGCGCGATGGCGTCCCACTCGTCGGCGGGCAGGTCGATGGGGAAGGCGGGGTCGCCGGTGGCGAGCAGGGCTTCGTAGTCTGTGACGCCGAGGCGCTTGCCCGGGGGGGCGAGGTCGTCGACCACGTCCACGACGAGGGGGCGCTTGTCGGCGGGGATCTGGGCCAGGGCGGCCTCGATGGTGGCGCTGAACTCGCGGTCGGTCAGCAGCACCTTGGCCTCGCCGTGCTGCAGGATGAAGGCGAGGGTGGCGGCGTCGAGGCGGATGTTCAGGGCGTTCAGCACGGCGCCGAGCATGGGCACGCCGAAATGCGCCTCCAACATCTCGGGGATGTTGGGCAGCATGGCGGCGACGGTGTCGCCCTTGGCCACGCCCAGTTTTGACAGCGCGCTGGCCAGGCGGCGGCAGCGCTGGCCGGCCTCGCCCCAGGTGATGCGGCGGTCGCCATGGATTACGGCCAGGCGGTTTGGGTGCACCGAGGCGGTGCGCGACAGAAAGCTCAGCGGCGAGAGGGCGGCGAAGTTCGCGTCGTTCTTCGGCAGGTCGTACGGGCTGGGCGGCATCGGGCGGTTCCTCCTGGCGTGCGGCCGCCCGCCCGGGCATGACCGGCGCAGGCGCAAGGGCCACGGCCGGGGATCACGCGGTCAGGCAAGCACTTGGGGCAGCAGCGGCGAGTCTCACCGGGCGATCATGCGCTAGGCCGGTATGTAGCGCCAGACCGAGGCGGGGGGGAAGTTGAGTGGCGTCCATTCCTCGCGGCGCGCGGACAGGCGGTGGGCACGGTAGTGCAGGGGCGAGGTGACGCAGTAGCTGTAGTGCAGGAATCCGCGGCCAGGGGCGACGTCCTCGATGGCGTCGATGAAGCGGCGTTGCTCGGGTTGCGGCAGCAGCACCAGCGGGATGCCGCAGATGGCGGTGCCGATCCTGCCGTGCCAGCGGGCGGGCACGATGTCGGCCAGGGCGCGGGCGTCGCCTTCGATGACGGTGGCGCCGGGCAGCACCTGGCGCAGGTGCGCGGCCATGCTGGGCACGATCTCGACGACGATCAGCCGGCTGGGCGGCAGGCCGGAATCGAGCAGGGCGCGCGATATGACACCGGTTCCGGCGCCCAGTTCGAGCACCGCCTCGTCTGGCGCGAAGGCGGTCTGGCGGACGATGCGCTGGCACAATGAGCGCGACGAGGGGACGATCGAGCCCATTTGGAGTGGGTTGGCGAGCCAGCGGCGGAAGAACATCCCTGGGTTGGAGACTGTCACGGAACTAACATCATTGCTGGCTCTGGTGGACTGCTTGGCATTATCTTTGACTGCGTATGTCATGTGTCTGTCATCTTTGCTTGATATGACTTCCTGATTACTGTCTTGATACACGCGTTCCGCGTGCAATGAAAGTCATCCGGCTGCGACGGCGCGGCGCGATGGTATGCCGGGCACGCGGACCTCCGCTGCGTAACGGCGTTGGGCGATCATTGGATGCGCCGGGCATGGGGATAAACGGCGGCATGGCGTCGTCACGAATTGTCACCGAGACAGCCGTGACGTATCGTATTTTTAAACTTCTTCTGCGCAACACTGCAGGTGGCGGACGGAGTGAGGCGGGCTGGACGTGCCATGCGTGGTGGCGCGCGGCCTTCCGCCCCTACGGCTGCCGCCTAGCGGCGAGAGGATGAAGCGCGGTGGATGGGATGAGGCTGGCAGAATGACCGCGCGAATCCTGATAGTGGATGACGTGGCCGCGAATTTGCGCGTGCTTGAGGCACGGCTGACCGCGGAGTACTATCAGGTCATCTGCGCCCAGGACGGGCACGCGGCGATCGCGCAGGCGCGCGACTGGCAGCCGGACCTGATCCTGCTCGACGTGATGATGCCGGATATCGACGGATTCGAGGTGTGCCGCCGGGTGAAGGCCGATTCGCGCACCCGGCACATCCCGGTGGTGATGATCACATCGCTGGACCAGACGAACGAGCGGGTGTGCGGCCTGGAGGCTGGGGCCGACGATTTCCTCAGCAAGCCGGTCGATTTCGACACACTGCTGGCCCGGACCCGCTCGCTGGTTCGCCTCAAGCGGCTGCTCGACGAGTGGCGGGTGCGCGGGGAGACCGCGCGTGCCCTGGGCCTGGGCAGCGACACCTTCGCCCTGCCCACGGTGGCCGGTGCGCGCGCGCTGGTGGTCGACGACTGGGACGAGTCGGCCATGGCGGTGCAGGAGGTGCTGTTGGACGAGGGCATCCTGGCCGGCCGGGCGAGCGGGGAGGCGGAGATGATGGCGCTGACCCAGGCGATTCCCTTCGACCTGGTGGTGATCAGCCTGTCGATGTTGGCCGACGACCCGCTGCGCCTGGCCTCGCGCCTGCGGGCCGGGGAGCGGACGCAGGGCATTCCGATGCTGGTGATCGCCGGCGCGGACCAGCGTGACCTGGTGCTGCGCGGCTTCGACCTGGGCGCCAACGACTGGCTGATGCGCCCGGTGGACGGTATGGAATTGCGGGCGCGGGCGCGCAACCAGATCCGCCGCAAGTTCTACCAGGACCGGCTGCGCAGCGACCTGGGCCATGCGCTTGAACTGGCGCTGACCGATCCGCTGACCGGCTTCTACAACCAGCGCTACCTCAGCCGGCACCTGCAGGGGCTGCTGGGTGCCGGGGTGCCGAACGGCCTGGCGCTGATCATGCTCGATGTCGACCATTTCAAGGAGATCAACGACCGCTGGGGGCATCAGGTGGGCGACGCCGCGCTGATCATGATCGCCCAGACCCTGCGCGGGCGCATCCGCGTGTTCGATTCGATCGCGCGCTACGGGGGGGAGGAGTTCGTGGTTGTGATGCCCGGCACCGCGGAACTCGATGCGATCAGTGCCGCCGAGCGGCTGCGCGGCGCCATCGAGGAATTGCGGTTCATGCCGGAGACCAACCTGTCGCACCGGCTGACGGTCAGCGTCGGGGTTTCATGCTGCGAGGCTGGCAGCACCACCACGCCGGAGCGGCTGATCCAGGCGGCCGACCATGCGCTGTACGCGGCCAAGCGGGCCGGGCGGAACCGGGTGGAGATCGGCCAGCTGGTGTGATACCAACCGCCGCTGATCGCGGGGCAGGGACGTTCAGGCGGCAGCCGACGGGTTCACCTGGCGCGCCGCCACCTCGAACGTGTCGGAAAGAAAGGGCGGGCGCTTGTAGAGCCCCTTCATCCAGCTCGCCAGCATGCACAACTCCTCCAGCCGCAGCACCTCGTCCAGCGTGCCGGCCGGGAAGCGCACGGCGAAGCTGCTGGCGATGATTTCCAGCGTCTCCTCGACCTGCTCGATTGTCAGGCCAATATCCGTCTCCAGCACGGCGCTGCGGGTCAGCCGGGCCTCGTCGATGCCATATTCGTCGCGGATCAGCTTCACGATCCAGCGGAACATGTGCATCCAGTTGGCGACGCCATCGGTGGAGCGTTCGAGCATCGGCGCCGGATAGCAGGGAAGTGGGAACAGCGGGTTAACGCCACGTCTGGTCGAAACTCACACGCACAAAAGTCGCATAAGGTATATTATGGAAAGTGAAATGCCTGGGAGCGGCGAGTTCGGTTTCGGTCAGCGGGTCCAGCGGGTGGCGGACCTCGTTGACGGCGGCCGTATGGGTGTCGATGCACTGATCCCGGGGTTGTCTCGCAAGGCCCCAGAGTGGCCGCTCGCCAACGCCGAGGCCTGGAAATACCCGCCTTAACCGGGCCGGGAAGTCTCGCCCCCGGGACGGACCGGCTCACGACACGAGCAGGGCCTCGCGCAGATTCTCCCAGCTTTCGCGGTCCGGCGCACAGATCAAGCCGCCGCTGATGTCGGTGGGGTCGTACGGGGTGCCGTCGAAGCGCGCCGAATAGCCGCCGGCCTCGCGATGCAGCAGCCAACCCGGCGCGTGGTCCCAGGGATATAGCCGCCCGTAGAGCAAATAGTGACAGTGCCCCGCCGCCACCAGCCGGTATTCATGCGCGGCGCAGCGATACTGGAAGCTGGCGGCGACTCGGGTGAGGTTGTGGTGGATGCGGCTACGCAGCGGCTCGGCCAGGTAGCGCCAGCTTGCCGCCCCCGCCATCTCGGCCAGCGGCACAGCGGGCGCGACGGTCATGGCGTTCTCGCTGCCGTCCGCGCCGACGATCCACGCACCCTGCCCGCGCACGGCAATCGCGCTGTCGTCGCCCAGCGGGTCGTGGATCACGCTGGCCACCACCTCGCCGCGCACTACCACGGCGGCCATGCAGCCGAACAGCGGCAGGCCGGCGGCGTAGTTGGCGGTGCCGTCGATCGGGTCCACCACGAACGCAAGCTCGGCATCGGCCAGCCACTTCAGCCGGGCGGGATCGGCGGTGGTGGCTTCCTCGCCGACGATCGCGCAGCCGGGAAAGGCGCGGGCCAGCGCGGCCTCGATCACCCGTTCGGCGGCCTCGTCGGCGTCGGTCACCAGGTCGAGCGGGCCGGACTTGGCGCGCACCGCCCCGGCGGCGAGGCGGCGCCAACGCGGCATGATCTCGGCGGCGGCGGCGGTGCGGAGAATGTCGGCGAGGCGGTCCGCGTCGTGGCGGCTGAAGCTCAACGATCAATCCTCTCGAACCGCGCCCGGTCGGCGGGGCGCAGGCGCACGGTCACGTGGATCGCCTCCTCGCCATCGTCGCGCGCCACCACCTCGCCGTGCTCGTACAGCCACGACAGGCGCTGGCCGTCGCCCGGCGACAGGTCGTATTCCGCCACCTCCATGCCGGTGGCGATGCGGCGGTCGATCTCCGCCTTCAGGTCGTCGAGCCCCTCGCCGCTGACGGCGGAAACCGGCACGCAGTTGGCCCGCGCCGGCACCTGAGCAATGCCGCCGAGCAGGTCGGCCTTGTTCAACACCTCGATGCTGCGGCGCTGCCAGTCGGCGTCCAGCGTGCCGTCGCGCACCATGCCTTCCAGCACCGCCACCACATCGCTGCGCTGGGCGGCGCTGTCGGGATGGGCCACGTCGCGCATATGCAGGATCACGTCGGCCTCGGCCACCTCCTCCAGCGTCGCGCGGAAGGCCGCGACCAACTCGGTGGGCAGTTCGGAGATGAAGCCCACGGTGTCGGACAGGATCACGCTGCGGCCGGATGGCAGGCGCAGGCCCCGCATGGTCGGGTCCAGCGTGGCGAACAACTGGTCCTTGGCCATCACGTCCGCGCCGGTCACCGCATTGAACAGCGTTGATTTTCCAGCATTCGTATAGCCAACGAGCGCCACGATCGGGTACGGCACGCGCTTGCGGGCGCTGCGGTGCAGGCCACGGGTGCGGCGCACCTGCTCCAGTTCGCGCTTGAGCCGCACGATACGGTCGCCGATCAGCCGCCGGTCCGCCTCGATCTGCGTCTCGCCAGGGCCGCCGAGGAAGCCGAAGCCGCCGCGCTGCCGCTCAAGATGGGTCCACGACCGCACCAGGCGCGAGCGCTGGTATTCGAGATGGGCGAGTTCCACCTGCAGCGACCCCTCGCGGGTGCGGGCGCGCTCGCCGAAGATATCCAGGATCAGGCCGGTGCGGTCGATCACCTTGCAGCCCCAGGCCTTCTCCAGGTTGCGCTGCTGCACCGGGGAAAGCTGGGCGTCGACGATGGCGACATCGACATGCTGCGCAGACATCGCCTCCCCCTGGCTGGCCGCCTGGCCCTCGCCCAACAGGGTGGAGGGGCGGCGGGCGCGCAGCGGCAGGATGGCGGTGTGGACGATCACCAGGCCGATCGAGGCGGCCAGGCCGATCGCTTCGGCCAGCCGTGCCTCGGCGGCGCGCGAAGCCTCGCCGCGGGCCCGCTCGGCGCGCGCCTGCTCGCTGGAGTCGTGCCGGTTCTCCCACGGCAGGATCACCGCCGCACGGGTGATGACCGAGGTCGTGTGAGCGGAGTCCGCCCCGGCGCCATTTGGCACCGGGGACGGATTGTTGCCGTCGGGCTTGGCGGACGGCTCAGTCGATGGGGGCAGCGGCAGTCTCCCGTGCGGCGAGGGTCAAGGTGTTGCCACCCGGGGCGGGCGCGGCGGCACCGGTCTCGGCCTTGGTGCCATCGAACAGCGAGATCGGCGCACCCGGCATGACGGTGGAGATGGCATGCTTGTAGACGAGCTGGGTGTGGCCGTCGCGGCGCAACAGCACCGAGAAATTATCGAACCAGGTGATGATGCCCTGGAGCTTCACGCCATTTACCAGGAAGACGGTGACAGGCGTCTTGTTCTTGCGCACGTGGTTCAGAAATACGTCCTGAACGTTCTGCGACTTCTCACTTGCCACGACAGGTAATCCTTCATCTCGCGCCCCGCAGTTTCACTGCTGGCGGGCGCCATGTTGTTGTTGCTCTTCCCACCTGCGGACATGCGGACGTGGCTCGACCGCCTGTTCATTCCAGATGGGCATTTTCACCCGTGCTGCAAGCCACCGAGATAGGTGGCCAGCGCCAAGGCGTCGGCGAAGTACAGTCCCGGCGGCGATCCGCTTTCCTGCATCAAGGTAATGCCGCCATCGTGCGCGGCATCTCCCAGCAGCACTGCGGTGCAACCAGCGGCGTGAGCAGTCTGCATGTCCAACGCCGTATCGCCCACATACCACACTGCCGGGCCTGCCTCCACGCCGATCGTGGCAAGCGCGTGCAGAATGGGTGCTGGGTGCGGCTTGTCGGCTTCGGCATCGCCCGCGCCCACCACGGCCCGGAAACGGCCCTGCCAGCCCAGGTGTTCCACTTCCGCGCGCAGAAAACCGCCGGGCTTGTTGGAAACCACGCCGACGGGCCAGGTGCCGGCAATATCCAACATCGCCTCGGTGCCGGCCAGGGCGGCGACGTGGTCGAGATGCACGCGGCGCATGGCCGGCCCGAATGCGGCCACGGCATCCGGCCAGGTGGGCCCGAACAGCGGCGGGAACGAATTCCGCATCGACCCGCGGATGCGCTCCCGCCCCTGCTGCACCGTCCAGGGCGGCAGGGTCCACTGGGCGAACACCTCGTTCAGCGCGGCGACGATGCCCGCCCAGGCATCGACCAGGGTGTTGTCCCAGTCGAACAGGAGGGCGGCCGGCCGCATGGTCAGTCGCGAAAGCTCGGGTCGATCCCGTCCAGCCGGTTCAGCAGCGCCGGCCATTCCAGCAGGCCGCGGCGGCGCTGCCCGGTGGGCATGAACACCCGGTTGGTCTCGCGCACCGCCTCGGGCGCGGGCATGTGCAACTCGGTGTTGCACGATAGCGTCATCACCTGAAGCTGGCAGGCGCGCTCCAGGCGGAACAGGTTGTTGAACGCCTCGGCGATGCTGGTGCCGGTGGCCAGCAGGCCGTGGTTGCGCAGGATCATCACCTCGCGGTCGCCCAAATCGGCCACCAGCCGCGCCCGCTCGTCCAGGTTCAGCGCCGGCCCCTCGAACTCGTGGTAGGCGATGTCGAGGAAGCGCATCGACGACTGCGCGATCGGCAGCAGCCCGCACTTCATCGCCGACACCGCCATGCCGGCCAGCGTGTGGGTATGGATCACGCAGTCCACGTCGTGGCGGGCCATGTGCACGGCGCTGTGGATGACGAAGCCCGCCTTGTTCATGCCCAGCCCCACCGGGTCGAACAGCACCTCGCCATGCTCGTTCACCTTGACGAAGCACGACGCCGTCATCTGGTCGTACAGCAGCCCGTAGGGGTTGAGCAGGAAGGTGCCCGCCTCGCCCGGCACGCGCACCGAGATGTGGTTGGCCACCATCTCGTCCATGCCATAGTGGTGCACCAGCCGATAGCAGGCGGCGAGGTCCACGCGCACCTGCCACTCGGCTTCGGTGACCTGGTCGCGGACGGGGCGGCTGGCCGCCAGCTTGGTGACGCTCATGGCGCGAGACTCCTCGATGTTGACGCCCGGCAGCGCACCAGCATTCGCGCCGATGCGCAAGCGCTGCGTCCCGCTTGACAGGGCCACGCCCGCGGGTTCCCTGCACGCACGCAAGGCGGGGAGGCGCGGGCATGGACATCGAGCATCTGAAAACCTGGATCGACCGGCAGGAAGTGCTGCACGACCGGCTGGGCCATTTCCCGGTCGCCGCACTCTCGGCCACGCTCGACCGCGACGATCCCGAACCCGCCGATGGCGACCCCCTGCCGCCGCTCTGGCACTGGCTGTATTTCCTGTCGCGCGCGCGGCAGTCGGAAATCGGGCCGGACGGCCACCCCAAGCGCGGCGGTTTCCTGCCGCCGGTGCCGTTGCCGCGGCGCATGTGGGCCGGCGGCCGGCTCACCTTCCACCAGCCCCTGCACCTGGGCGAGGCGGTCGCGCGCACCTCCACCATCGCCGACGTGTCGATGAAATCCGGTCGCTCGGGCAATTTGGTGTTCGTGCTCGTGCGCCACGCGATCAGCGGGCCAGCGGGGCTGGCGATCACCGAGGAGCACGACATCGTCTACCGCGACGCCCCGGCCCCCGGCGAAGCCCCCCCTGCCCCGCGCCCCGCCCCGGCCGAGGCGGCGTGGCAGCGCGACATCGTGCCGGACGACGTGCTGCTGTTCCGCTACTCCGCACTCACCTTCAACGGCCACCGCATCCACTACGACCGCCGCTACGTCACCACCGAGGAAGGCTACCCCGGCCTGATCGTGCACGGCCCGCTGCTGGCCACATTGCTGCTCGACCTGTTCCGCCGCAACAGCGCCCAGCCCGTAAAATCGTTCAGTTTCCGGGCGATGGCCCCGGTTTTCGACACCACGCCATTCAGCGTCTGCGGCACGCCGTCCGGCGATGGCGCGAAACTCTGGGTGCGCCACGCCGATGGGTCGCTGGCCATGGAGGCGACAGCGACGACCTGACGCCTCAGTCGACGATGAACAGCGTGGTCGCCACCTTGGTGCGGCTGCGATGCGCCATGGCGCCATCGGCCACCTGGTAACTCATGCCCGGCGCGAGCACGGCAACCGAGCCGTCGGCCAGTTCGGTTTCCAGCTCGCCGGACAGGCACAGCAGGATGTGCCCCTTCTCGCACCAGTGGTCGGCCAAATAGCCGGCGCTGTACTCCACCATGCGCACGCGGATCGCGCCGAACTGCCGCGTGTGCCAATGCGCCACCCCGGTCTCGCCGGGGTGCTCGGTGCGCGGCACAGCCGTCCAGTCGGTGGTGCCGAAGGGAATGTTTGTCATGTCCAAGGCGAGTCTCCTGCGCGATTGGCGCAGCCTACGCCGCCCCCGCCGCCACGGCGATTCCTGACCCTGTGGCGGCGGCACCCGCCACCGTGGTCCGCACCATGCGGCGGCGCTCGCCCCTTGCCTCGAACGGCGTGGCGCGGTGCATCACGGCGCGGTTGTCCCACACCAGAACGTCGCCCTTCGCCCAAACATGGGAATAGACGAACCGGGGCGCGCCGGCCCAGGCAACCAGCCGGTCGATCAACGCGCGGCTTTCGGCCACGTCCATGCCGTCGATGCGCCGGGCATGGGCGCCGAGATACAGCGCCGGGCCATGCGGGTTTTCGTCCAGCACCACGGGCTGGCGCACCGGCGGATGGGCAGCGGCCTCGGCCTCTGTCACCAGCGCGGCATCGACGCGCCGGCGCGACCAGGCGAAATCGTGCACCGCCACCAGCGGCCGCAGCCGCGCCTGCTCGTCCGGGTCCAGCGCGGCGAAGGCAGCGCGCATCGAGGCGAACGCGGTGTTTCCCCCCCCGCGACGGGATCTCGCGCGCCGACAGGATCGAGGCGCGGGCAGGCACCGGCTTGAAGCTGCTGTCGTGGTGCCAGCACTGGTTGGCGCGATTGTTCAACACCTGCCGGTCGGTGGGCGCGGCGATTGCGCCATCGGGGCCGACATTGGTCAGCACGATCAGCTTCCCGCCAGCCCCGTTGACGCCCGCGCGCGTGGCTTCCAGCGCGCCGAAGCCCTCGCTGAACGCCACCTGGGCATCGTCGCCGATCGCCTGGCCCGGCAGCACCAGCACCTGGTGGCGGGCAAGGGCTGCGGCCAGGGCTGCAAAGTCGCCTTCGCTCAGGCCAGCCGCGATATCCAGCCCGGTGACGCGGACCGCGAGCGCGTCGGCGAGCGGCGTGATTTGCATGTCGGGCTCCTCCTGCTGGCGCAACCCGCCGCACCGTCCCGTCAGGCCGGCCGGCCTGATGGCGCGGCACGGGCACACAGACGCAGCGCGGCCAGAGCGTCCACGCTGCGTCCGCCCGGCCGAGCGCCTTAGGTGTTGAACGCCTTGGCGAGGTCTGCGAGCACCTGCTCCTCCTCGTCGGAGATCTTGCGCAGGCCGAGGAAGCCGCCGGCGGCCAGCGCCACCATGCGGGCGCGGTCGAGCAGTTGCTCCTGCAGGCCGCGGCGCCCGGCATGGTCCATGCTCGCGGTGATGGCGGTGATGTAGCCCTTCCAGGCCTCCACCAGCCCGGCCGGCGGCGGCGCCTCCAGCCACTTCTCCAGCAGGTCGTAGCCCACCGCACCCCGCTTCAGCCCGCCCTGCGCCGCGCCGGACAGCACGGCGGTGCGCTCCTTGGCGTCGATCGAGCCGTCGGCCCAGGCCACGGCGACCAGCGGCACCAGCGAAATCGCAGCCAGCGTCTCGGGCGAGACGTCGAGCTTGACCAGCGCATCGAGCACCGCCGGGTCGGTGATGCCGGAAGCGGCGGAGAATGCCTCCTTGCGGGCGCGCACTTCCTCGGGCTCGGCCAGGCGCTGACGCAGCAGGGCATTCTGCTTGGCGAAGAACGCCTCCTCCAGGGCCCTGCGGCGGTCGTCGAGAAGTTCGTTGCTCATGATTTGCTCCGTTTCGGGTTACGCCGCCCCTGGTTGTGACCCCTCGGGGTGAAGCCGCGCGGGCGCGTGCGTTCAAACATGGAAATAGACGCGCGCGCGTCGGAATCCAATCCACGCCCGCGCGGTTAATCGATCGTTCATGCGCCGGTCGGAAACTGGGGCCGCCATTGCACAGGTGTTCCATGTCCGCACAGGCTGCCTCGCCCGCCGCGATCGCCATGCCCGCGCGGGATGGTAACTTCTCCTCGGCCGCCTACTGGGAACAGCGCTACCGCCTCGGCGGCCATTCCGGCGCCGGCTCGCGCGGCCGGCTGGCCCGCTACAAGGCACGATTCCTCAACACCCTGATCCGCGACAACGACGTGGCCTCGGCCATCGAGTTCGGCTGCGGCGACGGCGACCAGCTGGCCATGCTGGATGTCGCCGATTATGTCGGCATCGACGTCGCCCCGGAAGCGGTGCGGCGCTGCGGCGTGCGCTTCGCCGGCGTGCCGGGGCGCCAATTCCGCCACGCCCACGATCTCGCGGGGCTGGACGCGGCGGAACTGGGCCTGTCGCTGGATGTCGTCTACCATCTGGTCGAGGACGCGGTGTTCATCCGCTACATGGACGAGCTGTTCGCCCATGCATGGCGGTTCGTGGTGGTGTATGCGAGCGACATCGACGCCGCGTGGCCGGGCCGCCACGTGCGCCACCGGCGCTTCACCGCCCACGTGGCACGCTATTTCCCGGAATGGCGGCTGGCCGCCGTCATGCCCAATCCCTATCCCTACGACCCGCAGCGCCCGGACGAGACCTCCTTCGCGGCCTTCCACGTATTCTGCCAGGCCGAGGAGGCCTGCCACCTGACCGTGCCCGCGGTGGACCCGGACGATGGCGTGCCGGAGTAAAAAGCCCGCCGATCGGGGCGCAGGTCACGCCACCGTGCACCGTGCCGCGCTTGCCGCGCCGGTGGCAGCAGCACATCTGCAGAAGATGAGCAAAAGCCCGCGCCGACCTGACGCCTCCCTGCCCTTCATGATGGCCCGCCTTGCGGCCGCGTCATGGGGCACCATCGTGCATCGCAGCCTGATGATGGCGCAAGGAACCTGCTCGGCGGCCGAATACCAGCGCATGGTGAGCGAGAAAATGGCCGCAGCCACGCTCTCCACCGCCGCGTTCCTGGCCGGCCGCGGCAGCGAGGCGGTGCTGAAGCCCTATCTCAGCCGCGCACGGGCAAACCACCGTCGGCTGCTCGGCCGGAAGGCCTGACCGCGGCCGGCCCCGCCACCCAGCCGCCGCCCAGCGCCTTGTACAACTGGACGAGGTTGAGCGAAACCGTCGTGGTGCTGTCGGCCAGGTCCCGCTCGGCGTCCAGCAGGCTGCGCTGGGCCGTAAGCACCTGCAGGAAATCCGCGATCCCCTGTTCGTAGCGCTCGCGCGCGAAGCCCAGCGCCCGGCGGTTCTCCGCCACCGCCTGCTGCAACTGGTCGCGCCGCCGCTGTTCGGTGCGATAGGCGGTCAGCGCGTTGTCCACCTCGTGCAACGCCCCCAGCACGGCGCGCTGGAACATCAGCGCAGCCTCCTGCTGCTGTGCCTCGCGCAGTTCCAGGGTGCGCCGCAGCCGCCCGCCCTCGAAGATCGGCACTGAGATCGACGGCCCGAACGCATAGGTGTGCGAAGCCCACTCGCCGAGGTTGCGGAACTGCAGGCCCTGGATGGCGCCGCTGCCCGACAAGGTGATGCGCGGGAAGAAATCGGCCCGCGCGGCGCCGATCGAGGCGGTGGCGGCATGCAGGTTGGCCTCCGCCTGGCGGATGTCCGGCCGGCGGCGCGTCAGTTCGCCAGGCACGCCCACCGGCACGCGCGGCGGCACCGGCGGCAGCGCGCGCGGCGCCGCCAGGGTGGCCAGGCGCGCACCGGGCTGTTCGCCGAGCAGCAGCGAGATGGCGTTCACCAGACGGCTCTGCTGCTCCTCCAGCGTCGGCAGTTCGGCCGCCACGGTGGATACCTGGGCGGCGGCATTGGCCACGTCGAGGTCGGTGGTCAGCCCACCGGCCGCACGCGCCCGGGTCAGGCGCAGGTTCTGGCGGGCAATATCGAGGTTTTGGCGCACAATGGCGATCTTGCGCTGGGTGCCGCGCAGGGTGAGGTAGCTACGCGACAACTCCGCCGAGGCGCTAACCAGCAGGTCGCGCGCCGCCTCCTCGCTTGCCGCCACCTGGGCGTCGCCGGCCTCAACCAGCCTGGCGACGCGGCCCCACAGGTCGATCTCCCACGACAGGTCGAAGCCGAACTGGAACACGTCGTAGGGCTGGCGAAGCCGGGTGTTCGGCACCGAGGTGCGCCCGCCGAGGCCGCCGGCCTGGGTGCCGGGGTCGGTGGTCCCGCTGCTGGTGATCGAGGTGACGCCCCGCCGGCTCTGCTGCTGGCGGGTGTAGGAGGCGTTGGCGTTGGCGGTGGGCACCAGCGACGATTCGGTGATGCCAAGCTGGGCACGCGCCTGGGCCAGGCGGAAATCGGCGGTGCGCAGGTCGAGATTGGCGGTGGCAAGCTGGGTCTGCATCTCGTTGAGCAGCGGGTCGCCCAGCAGCTTCCACCAATGCGGGTCGAACGGCTCGGCCACCGGCACGCTGGTGCGCGGCGTGGGGGTTGGGGCGGGCGTGGTGGCGAACCAGGTGGCCGGCTGCCACCAGGCCTCGGGCGGCTGGAAGTCCGGGCCCATCTTGGTGCAGCCCGCCAACCCCGGCAGCGCCAGCACCACCAGCACGAAACGCTTCATTGCCACACCGAAATCCCCTGCCCCGCCGTAGCCCCCCAGCCTAGCCCCCGGGCGGGTGGGGTCAACGCCCGCGCGGGACGTTTCAGCCGCCCCTGGCCGCGGCCCGCACGCGAGCCAGCCGGCCATGCCGATTGCACGGCGCGGCGGTTGCGGTTGAAATGCCGCCGTCAAGGAGCGTGCCATGTCCGAGGAACTGATCCGGCTGTCGGCCACCGAGGCCGTCGCCCGCCTGCGCCGCGGCGAAATCACCCCGCTCGACCTGATCGACGCGGCGGAGCAGCGCATCGCCGCCGCCGATGGGCCGGTGAACGCGCTGCCGACCCTGTGCCTCCACCGCGCCCGCGACCACGCCCGCGCCCTGATGGCCGGCAAGCGCCGCGCGGCCGAGGCCGAGCCAGGCTGGCTCGCCGGCCTGCCCGTGGCCATCAAGGACCTCACCGACGTCGCCGGCGTGCGCACCACCTACGGCTCGCCGATCTTCAAGGACCACGTGCCCGCCACCTCTCACCCCCTGGTGGAGCGCATCGAGCGCCGCGGCGGCATCGTCATCGCCAAGTCGAACACCCCGGAGTTCGGCGCCGGCGGCAACACCTTCAACGAGGTCTTCGGCCGCACCCGCAACCCGTGGAACACGTCGCTCACCTGCGGCGGCAGCACCGGCGGCGGTGCCGTGGCGCTGGCCACCGGGATGGCTTGGCTCGCCCACGGCTCCGACCACGGCGGCTCCCTGCGCGGCCCGGCAACCCTGTGCTCGGTGGTCGGCATCCGCCCCTCGCCCGGCCGGGTCACCCGCGGCACCAGCAACAACCTCTGGTCACCGCTGTCCGTGCAGGGGCCGATGGCGCGCAACATCCCCGACCTCGCCCTGTTCCTGGACACGATGTCCGGCTACTGCCCCCACGACCCGATGACCTTCGACGAACCGGCCGAGAGCTTTTCCAGCGCCGTCGCCCGGGCGAAAGGCCCGCTCCGCGTCGCCTTCACCGCCAGCTACGGCGGCCGCGTCCCGGTGGACCGCGAAACCCGCGAGATCTGCGCCCGCGAGGTCCGCCGCTTCGAACAGGCCGGCTGCATCGTGGATGAGGCCTTCCCCGATCTCGGCCCCGCCGAAGACGTCTTCCTCGCCCTGCGCTCGCAGCATTTCGTGGTCGACCGCGAGCTCCAACTCCAGACCCATCGCGACCAGATCAAGCCCGACATCATCTGGAACACCGAGCAGGGCCTGCAGGGTACCCCCACCCGCATTGCCTGGGCCGACCGCGAGCGCGCCGCCCTCTACCGCCGCTTCGTGCGCTTCTTCCAGGATTGGGACGTGCTGGTAACCCCCGGCGCCCCCACCCCGGCATGGGACGTGAACCTGCGTGCCCGCGACACCATCGACGGCGAAAAACTGACCAACTACATCGCCGGCGGCACCCTCACCTCCGCCATCACCCTCACCTCCTGCCCCGCCGTGTCGGTGCCCTGCGGCTTCGACCGCTTCGGCCGTCCCGTCGGCCTGCAGATAGTCGCCCCCGCCCGCCAGGAAGCCCGCGCCCTGGCCGCGGCCGCCCTGTTCGAGCAGGCGAGCGGGCTCGACCGCCTGCTGCCGATCGACCCGCGGCCCGGCACTGTCCCGGCAGACGGACCATGAGCTTGCTGCGCCGCGAGATCGCCGGGGTCTATCGCGAACTCGGCCTGCGCGGCCTGAACGTCGGCGCCTCCGGCAATGTCAGCGGGCGCACCGGCCGCGGCATGGTAATCACCCCCACCGGCATCACCGGCGACAGCGTCACTCCGAAGATGCTGGTGGCCACCGACCTCGACGGCAACCACAAGGGCCGCATCAAGCCCTCCTCGGAATGGATGATGCACGCGGCGATCTACCGCCAAGACCCGGCGGCAATGGTTATCGTGCATACCCATTCCAATGGCGCGACCGCCCTGGCATGCCTGAACCAGCCCCTGCCCGCCTTCCACTACGCCGTGCTCGCATTCGGCGGCCCCGATGTGCGCATCGCCCCCTACATCACCTTCGGCACGCTCGACCTGGCCGAGGCCGCCGCCGAGGCCATCGAGGGCCGTACCGCTTGCCTGCTGGCCAACCACGGCATGATCTGCCACGGCCCCACGGCGCGCGACGCCCTGCTGGCGGCGTTGCGGCTGGAGGCACTGTGCCGGCAATACCTGCTGGCACTGTCCGCCGGCACGCCGCGCCTGCTCACCGACGACGAGATCGCCGCGGCGCGCATCCGCTTCGCCAGCTACGGCCAACAGCCCGCGCCGCCCCCCGACAAACGCCCCGACAAGCCCAAGGAGACAGCATGACCACCACCGACAAGGTCCTGGCGCGCGCCGACGCCCTGATGCCGGCCGCCCAGCTACGCTGGATCGAGTGGCTGCGCATCCCCAGCATCAGCGCCCAGCCCGCGCATACCGACGATTGCCGCCGCGCCGCGCAGTTCGTCGTGGACGAGCTGGCGGCCATGGGCTTCACCGCGTCGATGCGCGAAACCGCGGGCCACCCGGCCGTGGTGGCGCACCATCCCGGCCCGGGCGGCACCGCGCCACACCTGCTGTATTACGGCCACTACGACGTACAACCGCCTGATCCGCTGGAATTGTGGAACTCGCCACCCTTCGAGCCCACTATCGTCGACGGGCCGCATGGCAAGCGCGTCTATGCCCGCGGCGCCGTCGACGACAAGGGCCAGGTCGCCATGTGGCTGGGCGCCTTCCGCGCCTGGTTCGAGGAAACCGGCACCATGCCCTGCCGCATCACCGCGCTGATCGAAGGCGAGGAGGAGACCGGCAGCGCCAACTTCAAGCCCTTCGTCATGGCCAACAAGGCTGAACTGAAGGCCGATATCTGCATCGTCTCCGACACCGGCATGTGGGACATCGACACCCCCGCCGTCGGCACCTCCCTGCGCGGCATGGCCTACATGGAAGTCACCCTGAAAGGCCCCAGCCGCGACCTTCACTCCGGCATGTACGGCGGCTCCGCCCTCAACCCGATCAACGCGCTGGTCACCGCCCTCGGCCAACTCAAGGACCCCGAAGGCCGCATCCAGGTGCCCGGCTTCTACGACGGCGTGCGCGATATCTCCTCCAGCAAGGCCAACCAATGGGCCTCGCTCGGCTTCTCCGAGGATAAATACCTCGGCGATATCGGCCTCTCCACCCCCTACGGCGAAGCCGGCCGCTCCGCCCTCGAACGCCTCTGGGCCCGCCCCACCTGCGACATCTGCGGCATCTGGGGCGGCTACCAGGGCCCCGGCACCAAGACCGTCATCGCATCCGAAGCCTCCGCCAAGGTCTCGTTCCGCCTCGTGCCCGGCCAGGACCCGGCCGGGGTGGAAGCCGGCTTCAAGCGCTTCATGGCCGAGCACGTGCCGGCCGACGCCACCCTGGAATTCCAGACCTTCGGCCTGTCCTCGGGCCTGGAAATGGCGCTGGACAGCCGCTTCATGAAGGCCGCCCAGGCAGCCCTCGCCGACGAATACGCCAAGCCCGCTGTCATGGCCGGCGTCGGCGGCTCCATCCCGGTGGTGGAAACCATCATGACCGAACTCGGCCTGGACTGCATCCTGATGGGCTTCGGCCTCGACGACGACCAGGTGCACTCACCCAACGAAAAGTTCGAAGTCACCTGCTTCCAGAAAGGCCTGCGCAGCCATGTCCGGCTGCTCGGCAAGATCACAGGATAGAAAGAATGTTCTTTTTTGAAAAAAAGAACCAAAAAACTTCTGTCCATTTGGGCTCTGCGCGCGGTTAGTGGTCCGAATCTGACGGATAGTGCCGTCAGTTTCTGACCACTATATTGATTTTATGCGGCGATTCACCAAACGCTTGGATAGCAAGCGTAATTGCTCACCTGGGGTAGCGCCTGACCGCGTGTTAGTGAGGCGGAGAGGTGGGCGAGAATTGGGTTGACGCGGTCACGGGGACTTGGATTCGCTGGGTTTGTGATCCGTGCCCCCGACCTCGCCAAGCTGACCGTTG
>Ga0105055_10005119_pt1 | contig 18718 bp, 15 predicted proteins | sample BON03_FD_78090 | JGI IMG/M metagenome (GOLD analysis project Ga0105055, IMG submission 78090) | Freshwater microbial communities from Lake Bonney liftoff mats and glacier meltwater in Antarctica - BON-03 | ecosystem: Environmental > Aquatic > Freshwater > Ice > Glacier meltwater | place: Lake...
CAAACAGGGCGCGGATAATTATGACCTTGATCGCGTGTCTAGTGGAAATCGGTTAGACGTTGAAGGGATCCTCAAACGGAGAGTCTTGCGACTGCCGCTTCGCAACTGAAAGCGCAGATATATCTGCGCTTTCTCCATCTTTGCCGGCTAAGTTTACAACGATATCAGTGAGGAGCGAATTGAGGTCACGATAGATCAGGTGAGTGAGGAACCGAGTTCGCCAGCCCGGTCACAGTGTTCGCGACTTTTCAGAGAACCAGACTAGGCTTCAACCTATTCTGCCAACTCAACCACTTCTGCTGGCGAGGTGGGTTTCGAGGCTACTGGTATGGGATGATCGAGAATGAAACTCGCGTAATTGATGAGTTCGTAGCGTCCATCGTAGTGCTCGACGATGGCGGTGAGAGATTCGACCCAGTCGCCAGAATTGAGATAGTGGGTATCGCCGAACATTTTGTTCGCTGGGGTGTGGATGTGGCCACACATGACGCCCATGCAATCGCGCTGTTTCGCGAGTTGAGTGATGTGTTCTTCGAAGTTGGAGACGTGATTCACGGCTTCTTTGACGCGAGCTTTGATCGCCTTGCTGAGCGACCAGTATTCCTTCCCGCGCCAAGCCCGATAGGTGTTGTAGATGCGGTTGAGGTTGAGGAGCGCACGATAACCCCAGTCTCCGAGATGGGCGAGGAAGACGAAATTTTTGGTGACGGTATCAAAGATATCACCGTGGAGGACGAGGTAGCGGCCCGATGGACTTTCGTGAACGTAGTCTTCGACGATCGGAAGATTTTCGAATGCGAGCGGGAGAAAGGCGCTGAGAATATCGTCATGGTTGCCGCGCAGGTAGATCACCTCGGTCCCACGCTTCTCAAGTTTCTTGAGGACGATGCGAATGAAGCGCGTGTGGGCCTTGGTCCATTGTCCGGTGCGTTTGAGCTGCCAGCCGTCGATAATATCTCCATTGAGGATGAGCTTCTCGCAGCGGACGTGGCGGAGGAAGTGGTTTACTTCCTCGATTTTGCAATCGGCGGTGCCGAGGTGGACATCCGAAATGATGACGGTGCGAACGTGAAGGTGTTTTTTATCCATAATATGAATGGGTGGAGGGGGCGAATTCGCGGATGATCGGATTGGATTCGATGCCGTGTTCACGGATCAGCCGCATGGCAATATCGGCGGCGGCGGTGGGGCGAGAAAGGGGATCAAGAGCGCGTCGCCATTCGCGCCAAAGATTACCGTTTTGGGCAAAGGCAGAGCGGAGAACGGAGACAACCTCGGTGGGACTCGTTACATGGGCCCCGATGCCATGACGGCGAAGGAGCTCGTAGTTTCCTTCTTCCTGACCGGGGATGATCTGATTCACAATCATCGGGCAACGCGCGGCGATGGCTTCTTGCGTGGTCGCGCCTCCGGCTTTGCTGACGACGGCATGATGGGTCATCAATAATAGTGGCACTTGATCAGTCCATCCCAGGATGGTCGCGGGAGTGCCCCTTCGCCCAGAGTGTTTTTCGAGACGGCGGCGCAATGCCTCATCGCGGCCCACTGCGCAGGTGATCTCCCAACTGGTTTCGGCGAGCAGTAGGCGGGCGGTTTCTTCGGCGCGGGCGCTGCCGGAATTGATGATGTAGAGCACGCGTGGAGCGTGGCCGGCGGCCAGATTAGGCGGTTTCAGATTTTCGAATTCGCGAGCGAAGTCGGGTTGCACCGGAAATCCGCTCACGTGGACCCGGTTGATAGGGCATTCGGCATCGCGGATGATTTGGGCAGATTCCTCGTTGGGAAGAAACCAGCCGTCACAGCGCGGGATCCACCAGAGTGAGTTGATGCTGATCGAATCGGTGACGATGTTATAGAATGGGATGCGAAGCCCGCGCTCGTTACGGAGTTTTTCGATGATAAATCCGTAGATCGGAAACGTGCTGCAGATGAGGGTGGGTTTTTCGCGAAGAATGAGTTGATCGAGTAACCGCAGCTCGCGTCGCATAGCCCAGAGTGCGCGCGGGAAGGGGCGTGATTGATCGAGCCAACGGTAGAGCGCGCTCCATACTTTCGGGCAGCGATTGATGGCGGCGAGATAGCCCCAGCGAGTGATCTTGCTCGCGCGAGGGGAGGCTTGCTCAAGCAGATCGACGAATCGAGCGGTGCCCGATCCGCCGGCTTCGTCGAAGGCCGTCACAAGATTGCGAGCCGCGGCGTTGTGCCCTTCTCCGTAACCAGCTGAAAGTATGAGGACGCGGCTCATAGCTTAGCACCCGTTTGAGCGACGGCGAGTAGATCGGATTCGAATTTAACGATGACCCGATCCCAGGATTGATCTTCGAAACAGGTGCGTGCCGCACTGCCTAATCGGCTGCGTAACGCGTCGTCGCGTGCGAGCTGAACGGAAGCCCCGATGAGAAATTGAGGGCGATCGCAGGGGACAATTAGACCGTTGTGTTGATCTCGAATAAACTGCCGCGCCGCCGCGTAGTCAAAACCCACCACCGCGAGGCCGCTGGCCATCGCTTCGGTGAGCACATTCCCGAAGGTTTCCGTGAGGCTGGCGTGGATGTAAATGTCGGCGGAGGCGTAAAAGCGGCCGATTTCCTCACGTGAATAGACGCCAGCGAAGATGCATTCGGGGTGTGCTTTGACGAGAGATTCGCGGAGGGGACCATCGCCAGCGAGCACGAACCGTAGCCTGGGATTGACGGCACGCATCGCGTCGTAGCTCTGAAAGAGGAGATCGTAGTTTTTCTCGACAGCCATGCGGCCGACATGGAGGACAACGGGTTCTTTGGCTTCGACGCCCCAAGAGTGGCGTAAGTTTTCATCGCGGCGTTCGGGCGAGAAACACTCGGTATCGATTCCACGTGAGAGCAGAGCGAGATCGCGAAATCCAAGGCCACGCAATTCGTCGCACAATTCATCCGTAGGAGCGAAGGTGCGTTGAGTGCGGTTGTGCACGCGGCGCAGCCACCCGAGCACGATTTTGTGAAGTGCGGCGAACCCATAGTCGCTAGTGTAGGCGTGGGAATTGGGGTGAAAACTTGAGGTGACTGGTAGGCCGAGTGATCGAGCAGCCGTTATGGCTGTCGCGCCGAGCGGACCTTCGGTGACGACATGCACCAGATCGGGGCGCGATTCATTCCACAATCGAGACAGTTTCATTCGCGCTGGGAGACCGAGACGGAGTAGCGGATAGCCTGGGATACTCATTCCAGCCATCGCCACTTCACGATAGGGTTTGGCTGACTCGTCGGAAACGAGATCGTCACGTCGCGGACGATAGACGGTGACTACGTGGCCGCGTTGAGCCAACTCGTGCGCAATGACCCCGAAGGTCATAGCGACGCCATTTACCTCGGGAGGGAATGTTTCTGAGACGATGGCTAGTTTCACAATTCAGATGTCATGATGACACCGAGGATCTAATCCTGCTTATGTTACATTGAGATATCGCTGAGGTTACGATTCCGACAATTCGGAAAATAGAAAATCATCTGTAATTAGTGTTTGCTCCGCTATGCGAGGTCTCTACTTTTTGCTCTTTTCCGCGATGCAATCGCACGGTCCTAAACGCGTCTATACCCCCAAGTCGTTAGAATATTGGTTCGATAAACTCGAAACCGATTGGTCGGACGTGTTTAGTGAAAGTCAGCTCGAGGCGGGTCGCTCCCTCTACCGTGCAGGAGAAGTGCGCGAACTGGAACTCACGGACACCGACGCGATCATCCATCGGCGAATCGAAAAAAAGGACGAGTATGCGGTGATTGAGTGGGAGGAAAAGAAAGGGCTATCGGTGCGCTCATCCACGACTGATGTGGAGGTCGCGCGAGCTCTGGCGGTTGCTGGTTTGCACGAAATCGAGGAGTTGGTGGCCGATGAGATTCCGCCGCTGTCCGATGACAACAGCTCAAATAATCCAGCCAACAACGGTGAATCCGATGAAGTTTCGCTCAACGGAAAGCCCGCGATCAAATATGGCAGCAATGGATCCAATGGCGGCGTAGAAAAACCTACAGCTCGGGCGCAACGTCGCTTGGTGTTGGCTTTCAAGACACGGACATTAGGGCTCACGTTTCAAGCGATGTGGGTGGATCGCAAAAAGGTGCGGCATCCCGCCCTCGGCGAAAAAGCCCATGCTGATGGTAATGGCCATGTAAGCTCGGGTGAACGTGCGAAGCTGATTGGTCTCGCAGCCTACGCTCGGAAAGCGCATTTCCACTACAATCCCAAGACGGGCGTCTATCTGATGGAATCGCTGGTCGAGATTCCAAATTTTCTGAAAATCACCCTGCCAGCGTGGCGACGAATGTTCTCGATCGAATTGGATGATAAATCGGCCTTTCTCGTGAAAGGCACGAGTGTGATCGATATCGAGGCGGTGGCTGAATCGGTGCCGGATGGCGCGACTTTGGGTGGAGCAGGAAAGGAAGCCGGTGGGCTCAACTTGCGGTGGATCTTCCGGGCCGGCGAACGAATGCTTTCCGAGATGGAGGTGAAATCCCTGCTGAAGCGTCAGGGCAAGCCGGTGATTTTGCCGAACTTCGGAATTGTGACTTTGGCTGAGGCGAAATGGGCTTCCTATCGCACGTGGCAGAAGAACGTATCCGAAACGCACGGTGATGGGGTGCTGTCACCTTATTTGCTCTTCTCGCTGTTTAACGATGCGAAGCTAAAGCTGACTCTCACGCCTGCGGTCGAAGCGTGGCGCCGCAAAGTTTTGGCTCCTCCGGAGGCCCCACCGGACTTGCCGGAGATCCTGCGCCCTTACCAACGCCGTGGCGTCGAGTGGATGGCGCATCTTTGCGATGTGGGTTGTCACGGATTGTTGGCCGATGAAATGGGCCTCGGGAAAACTCTGCAGGTTATCACCTTACTCTCGACTCGCCCGATTGCGAATAAGCCCTATCTGGTCGTTTGCCCGGCGAGCGTGGTGCCGGTGTGGGAAGAGGAAATCGAACGATTCTTTCCCGAGCTTAAAACCGAGGTTCTCAAAGCGGGACACGATTTCGTATCGCATCAAGAAAACGTGATCTGGATCGCGAGTTATACGCAGTTGCGCAAGCACCGGAAATTGTTGCCGGAGTGCGAATTTGGATACGCGGTTCTCGACGAGGGGCAGTTTATCAAAAATCCGGACGCGAAGGTCACGCAGACTTGTTTTGTGATCCGGGCGCGTCATCGGCTGGTGCTCACGGGCACACCGCTGGAGAATCGGCAGCTCGATCTCTGGAGTATCTTCCGCTTTTTGTTACCGGGATTGCTCGGTTCGCGCTCTGCTTTTGAGTCGGCGTTGAATACGGACCGGCAGAATACTTTGGTGCGACTACGCGCGCAATTGGCACCGTTTATTTTGCGTCGCACGAAAAAGGAAGTGGCCAAGGAACTGCCGCAAAAGGTGGAGATTGAATTGCTTTGCCCGCTCACCGATGTGCAACGCGCGGAATACGCCAATATCTGCTCGGAAGGGCTGGTGCGTCTGGGCGACGATGTGGGTGCAGCGATCCGCGAAAAATCATTTGGCTTCCTGGCGTTGCTCACGCGACTTCGCCAAACTTGCTGTGATCCCGATATGTTGCCCTGGCGGGCATCGCCGCTCGCTGATTCCGGGAAAATCATGCTGTTAGTAGAGAAACTGGTGGAGGTGATTGAGAGCGGTCACAAGGTGGTGATTTTCTCGCAATTCGTGATCCTACTCGACCGCGTGAAGACGGCTTTGATTGAGTATTTCCCCGACCTGCCACGCTACGAATTAACAGGGATAACTCTCGACCGGCAAAAGCCGGTGCGCGACTTCCAGACAGCTGAAGGTGCGGCCGCGATGCTGGTCTCACTGAAGGCGGCAGGCACTGGCATCACGCTGCATGCGGCTGATTATGTATTCCTGCTAGATCCATGGTGGAATCCGGCCGTGGAAGCACAGGCAGTCGATCGCGTGCATCGCATTGGCCAAACGAATACGGTGTTTGTCTACCGCATGGTGACGGCCGGCACGATCGAGGAGCGCATTCAGGATTTGAAAGCAGAGAAGAAGGATTTGTTCGACAAGCTGGTCGGTGGATTGGGTGGCGATTTCGATCTGAGCCAGCATTTCTCATCACTGCACAATCTCGTGAAATTGACCGAAAAGGTGGACTCAGAAGTGGATCAATAAGTCGCGGAGGATGCAGAAATTCGCACGGCGCGACGTCGTAGGCTTGTTTTGCGAGAAGGCCGCTGACTAGGATGGCGGAAAGTGGACACGACGACGGAGCAAGTAGCGGAAGCGGATGCCGATAATAACGGAGGCTTTGTCGATGCTGCTCGAAAGGTGAGGCGATGAAGGATTCGTCGAAGAATAGTGCACTGAAAGCCGTCACGGATCCGGCGAAACTATTGTTGGATCGCATGATGCGATTACTGCGCTGGCGGGTATGGATCGCGGAACGTCTGCAACCCACGGAATGGCAGCTTACGTTGGCATGGGCTTCGTTGGCCGGTTTTCTCGGGGCCTTGGCTTCTTTGTTTTTTGCCGCTTGCACGGAAGGTATTCACCAAGTAATGACCAATTCGAGCGCAGGGGTGATTGAATCGATGCGCTTGTTGCCGTGGTGGGCACGTCTGTTGATTCCGGCTCTGGGTGGCTTGTTGGCGGGTCTTGTGCTGATGCTGGGGAATCGCCTGATCAAGGGGCAGAGTTCCACCGATTACATGGAAGCGATTGTGATTGGAGATGGGCACCTCCCGCTGCGCACGAGTTTGGTGAAAATCACCTCGGCCATGTTTACGATCGGGTCGGGAGGATCGGTAGGAAGGGAAGGTCCTATGGTGCAGTTAGCGGCGTTGCTGGCTTCCTTGCTTGGGCGGTGGCGGCGTTTCTCCCGGCAGCAATTGAGGTTGTTGGTCGCATGTGGAGCCGCCGCGGGAATCGCTTCGGCCTACCATGCGCCAATTGGTGGTTCCTTTTTCGTGGCTGAAATTATTTTGGGCACGATTGCGATGGAGAGTTTGGGCGCCTTGGTCGCCGCATCGGTGACGGCGGCATTGACCATGCAGGTGCTCGATAATTCGGATAGGCTCTATGATGTGCCGCGTTTTGAAATCGGATCGCCATTGGAAATGTTGCCGTATATCCTGTTAGGTCTTCTAGCGGGGGTGGTTTCACCTTTCTTTCTGAAAAGTCTGCGTCGAGCAGAGGCATTGTTTATGGAGACGAAATTGCCGCTGATCGCTCGCCTTACTTTAGGCGGATTAATCGTGGGTGCGATTGCCATCAATGTGCCCGAGGTTTGCGGTAATGGTTACGCCGTGATCGTGGATATTCTCAACGGACGTATCATGTGGATGGCCTTGATTGGTATCATGTGCCTCAAATGGCTCGCGACGGCGTCTTCGGTGGGTTCGGGGGCGCAAGGTGGCGTGTTTACGCCGACATTGTTTATGGGAGCAGCGGGCGGCTATATATTTGGAACGGGGGTGCATGCGATCTGGCCCGAAGCGGCGGCCAATCCGCAAGCTTTCGCCTTGGTGGGAATGGGGGCCTTTCTTTCCGCTTCAAGTCGCGCTCCGCTGATGGCCGTGATCATGGTTTTCGAGATGACTTTGAGCTACCACATCATCCTTCCGTTGATGCTTTGCAGTGTGGTGGCCTATTTCACGGCGCGGGGGATCGATAGTCATTCTCTTTACGGAGATGCGCTCCAGAAGAAGGAGGCTGAGGAACCAGAAACTGTTTTGGATACCGGCCAGGTGCAGGACTTGGTTAAACCCAATCCGCCTGTCGTGCCGCCAACAGCGCGGTTTGCAGAGATCGCGAGACTCTTTCTTTCCGTGCGCGTGAACAATGTTTACGTGACGACTCCGGCGGGGCGTTTCCTCGGTGCCGTTTCGTTGCACGATATCAAGCCTTACCTCGGTGAATCGGGGGTCGCGGAGTTGGTGCTGGCGGGTGATATTTTACGGGAAGATTTTCCTCGAATCGGTCCGGAGCAGGCGTTGAGCGATGCGCTCGGAATGTTCTTTGAACATGATGTGCAACGGCTTCCGGTGGTGGATGCCACGGGGCGGCTCTTGGGCAGCCTTTCGAAAAATGATCTGATGCTGGCGATTGTGGAGAGAGGTAAACGTCCTTCACAGTCCGCTGCTACCTAGGGTCGATCACGCTGCGTGAGGGGGAGGGAGTGAGCTCCCGTTATTTTACAGAGTTTACTCTTTGACGGCTTTGTGACGCAGCCGACACATAGTCGTAACAGAGGGCAGGTATAACAGAGGAGTTCCTAACAGAATCCTATAAAACCAATGAAACTCACTATGTTCTCTCTAAAATCTAAATTGATCACCCTGCTCAGTGGTCTGCTCCTGATGGCAAGCCCGTTGGCTGCTCAGGATAGCAAAGCGATCCTCGACGTCCTTGTTCTTAAGGGAGTGCTTTCTTCAAAGGAAGCCGACTCCATTAAAAAGGAAGCCAAAAGCTCCTCACCGGTTTACGCCGTTCCGGGAAAGAAAGCTGTCAGTAAGCTGAGCTTGGGAGCTCGCATCCAAATGCAGTATGCCGCTCTTAGCACCGACATCGACGGCACGAACAACGATCCCGTTAGCACGAACCACTTCTTTCTCCGTCGGGTTTATCTGACGACCAAGGCCAGCCTTGGTCCAGATTGGTCGATGAACATCACTTACGATCCAGCCAATCAATCCTTCGATAAGGCTCTAATCAGTTATAAAGGAGATGGGTTCGGCGTTGATGTTGGCTTACGCAAGCCAGACTTTGGTTTAGAGGAAACCACTTCATCAAGCAGCCTGAAATCGATTGAGCGCACGGGTGTGACCCGCTATTTCGTCGAATCGAACAATGGCCGCCGTCTAGGTGCAGGTAGCTATCGGGTCGGTGTCTTTGCCTCGGGTAAATCTGGCAACTTCGTCTATGGCGGTGCAATCACCAATCCTGAGCGGGTGGGTGATCCCACTTCCGCGGGCAATTCCGGTAACAACAACCAAGCTTACTGGGCGAATGCCGGATTTGAAGGTGATCACGCTAACGGCTCCTACTCTTTTGGAGCGGCGATAGGTATTTTGCCCGATCAGGGTGGGAAGAAGGTTGGAGCCGGCGATGATTTGACCGCTTACTCAATTTATGGAGATGTGAGCACCGGCAACTTCACCGTGATGGGGGAATATCTCGCCGCCAAAGTTGAGCATGGTGCTTCCGCGACAAAGGACGCCACGCCGACGGGATACTGGCTGCAAGGTTCCTACAAGTTTTCCAAGACTTTCGAAGGTGTCGTTCGATTTAGCTATCTCGATACCGACGGTCGTGGAGTTAAACTCTCCGACGGCGTTCGTTCCGCTCCTGCTGGGAACACCAATGACAAACTCACCGAATACTTTGTCGGTGGTAGCTGGTTTATCATCGGCAACGACCTGAAATTCCAGGCCGGTTATGTCTATGGTGAAAGTAAAGATGGTGCGGCCAGTGCCACGACTTCAGGTGTCCGCTCCCAGATGCAGATCAATTTCTGACCCTTCTGTTTCCTAAAATCCTCAATAAATATCATCTAAAATCATGAAAAAATTACTTCTTATCGCAGCCGTCGCTCTTTCGGCGGTTTCACTCCAAGCTCAAAAATTGATCATCAAGGGGTCCGATACCCTCGGTGCGAAACTCGTGCCGATGTTGGCCGAGGAATACCGGGCGATGCACCCGGGCGTCAGCTTTGAGATTGCCGCTGAAGGTTCCACTACTGGTATCGTTGCGATTCTCGATGGCACCGCCGATATCGGGATGGCTTCCCGTAGTGCGAAGCCCACGGAAATGTCCGCTGGTCAAGCCAAGGGTGTTGTCTTGAAGCCAACAATTGTGGCTTACGATGGTATTGGTATCATCCTCAACAGCAACAGCCCTCTGTCCAACCTGACTGAACGTCAGATCGAACAGATTTTCACCGGTGATATCACCGATTGGTCAGCGGTTGGTGGGGCTCCTGGCACCATTTCGGTCTACACCCGCAATACTTCTTCCGGCACCTACTCAGACTTCAAGAAATTGGCAATGAGCAAGCGTGACTACGCTGCTTCGTCCCAGAAGATGGCTGGCAATGAGCAAATCGTTTCGGAAGTAGCCAATAACCCCAACGGCATTGGCTACGTAGGATTGGCTTATCTCAAAGCTCCCGGCATCACAGTGGCCAAGGTCAACGGTGCCCTGCCTACGAAGGAATCCGTGAACGCCAAGGAGTATCCTTTCGCCCGCCCGACCTTTTACTACACCGATGGTAATGCTAAGGGTGAAGCGGCCAAGTTCATCGAGTTCACCCTCAGTGAAAAAGGACAGTCTATCGTGGGCAAAGTCGGATTCGTTCCGGTTCGCTAAACGATAATACAGGATTTGTAACGACAAGCCCGCTTGACGCCATGAGTCGGCGGGCTTGTCTCTTTTTTTAACCCACTCAATTTCGACGGTAGCGTTACCCATGGATTCACAACCACAGCCTTCCGGATCTTCATTTCGGATCAAGAAGACGAAATCACGCTTTCTAGGACTCAGTTTGGATGATGTGGTCCGAGTGTTTTTCGGTGGCAATGCCGTAGTCTCGGTCATTGTGCTCGGCTTGATTACCGTGTTTCTCTTCAAAGAAGGCGCGGGTTTCTTCGGACAGAATCTACAGAACTTGCGGATTTATCGGCAGGCAGGGTTGGAGTATGTGGACAATCTCCGCACTCAAGTTGATGATCACACGGCGCTGAACCGTTACCTCTCGGATCTGCGTCTGCGGCAGTTTAAGTATTTTATGGAGGCCAAGGGAATGAGTCTGGCGGAGGCAAACCAGGCTCTGGGGAAATTTGACGACTACTCTTGGGAGTATGGCAAAGCGGTGAGGCCCCTGCGGAGCTTACTCACGGATATGATGGAGGTGGCTTCGGCGATTAAAACTAAGTTCCTCATCGCCGAGGATAAAGAAACGCAACGGAAACAATTACTGGCCGAGGGCAAAAAAGAGGAGGCCGCCCAGGTGGTGGTCGCCGACATTAATTTTCAAGAGGAACTGAAACCACTGCTCGCGACCTTACCGGATTATCGCGAGATGAACGATACCTTTGAGAAGAAACTGACGGCACTGCTTCCGGAGGCACCGGCCATGCCTAATCCGGAATTGCAGGAGAGATTGGGGCGCTTCAAGGAATTGACTCGGAATTATGTCGCGGGCTTTCCTGCGGTGGAAAAAAACATGGAAACATGGGATTATCACAAGGAGGTTCCGTTGTCTCAGTCCTTTACGGCATTTATTTTTGGACGTCAGTGGTTGACCGCGAGTTTCTGGCAAGATTGGTATGGCATTATTCCACTCGCGATAGGTTCGTTGATGGTGTCGATGGTGGCATTGGTCCTCGCGGTTCCATTGGGGGTAGGGGCCGCTATTTATGTGAACCAAGTCGCCTCGGATGCTGAAAAGAAGCTCATCAAGCCCTGTATCGAGTTTATTTCGGCGATCCCTTCTGTTGTGCTGGGCTTCTTTGGCATCGCGGTATTGGGGCAAGCGCTGCGCGTCTTGTCGCAACAGGGTTGGGCGGAGTTTATCCCCGGTTTTCCGTTTAGTGAGCGGCTCAATATTCTGACGGCAGGCTGTTTGCTCGCACTTATCGCAGTGCCCACGATTTTTACGCTCGCAGAAGATGCGATCAACAATGTGCCGCGACCTTTCAAAGAAGCGTCAATGGCACTCGGTGCTTCGCGCTTACAAACCATCATCAGGATCGTCGTGCCGGCGTCACTTTCGGGGATTATTTCCGCGGTGTTGCTGGGGTTTGGTCGGGTGATTGGTGAAACTATGGTCGTGCTGCTCTGCGCGGGCAATCGCATCGCCATTCCTGACTTCACTGCTGGTCTCGGAGTCGTCACCCAACCCGTGCACACGATGACGGGAATCATTGCTCAGGAGATGGGGGAGGTCGTTTACGGGAGCATTCACTACCGCGCGTTATTTGTCGTCGGTATTGTGCTCTTTTTTCTGGCTCTGCTCATTAACTATCTGGCTCAGAAAATTGTGCGCCGCTACAGGATTTCGATCGGTTGAACCATGGACGCGACAACTAATATATTTCAGAAACGTAAATCCGCCTTGATGCGAGGGGAACAGTTGGTGTTCTGGGCTTTTCGAGCTTCGACCTACATCGTGCTGCTTTGTGGAGCCGCGGTGTTTCTGACGATTTTCTTCAAAGGAGCTGGCACCATTTTCAAGACCGAAGCCCCTTTTATCAATACGACCTTCTTCACCGAGGCTCCTGAAACGCTCTACGTTTTTGATTACCAAGGAGAGAATATGGAGATGGGCGATAAAGAGTTTCGCGCCTTCAAGGAAATGAATCCGGAAGCGGCGAAGGTGAGCACTTCGACTTTTGCGTATTCCGCCGGAGGTATCTGGCCCGCTATCGTCGGCACGTTGTTGCTGGTGGTCGGGTCGATGACCATTGCGTTGGTGCTGGGAGTGAGTGCGGCGGTTTACCTGAGCGAATACTCGAAGGATAGCGCCTTTATCCGATTCGTGCGTTTGGCGATTCTTAATCTGGCGGGGGTGCCGTCGATTGTCTTTGGGTTGTTTGGCTTCGGTATGTTTGTGAGTTTCTTTGGTTGGAATGTCTCGCTGCTGGCCGGTTGGTTTACCTTGGCCTTTATGGTGTTGCCAGTCGTGATCACGGCTTCGGAAGAATCGCTCCAAGCGGTGCCACGGGGATTTCGAGAAGGCTCGCTCGCACTCGGCGCAACGCAATGGCAGACGATCAGAAAAAACGTGATGCCGTATGCCTTGCCGGGTATTTTAACCTCATCGATTCTGGGCATCGCCCGCGTGGCGGGAGAGACCGCTCCGATCATGTTTACCGCGGCTTACGTGGTGCGTGACAAGCTGCCTTGGGAGGATCTGATGAACGCCACTGATTTCTTCTTTCAAGGCGTGATGGCGCTTCCTTATCACATCTATGTGGTCAGCACGAAAATCCCTCAGAATGAATATACCGAGCGAGTGCAATACGGCACCGCCTTCGTCTTTCTCCTGCTGGTAGCCTCGATCGCGGCTACTTCGATTGTGCTCCGCAACCACTTACGTAACCGCTACAAATGGTGACCACTGAAATTCCTATGGATACCCATTCCACAAATACTGTAATTCCCAAAACTGAACTTGGTCAGTCCTCAGGCCCCAAGGCTGAAGGCACGGTCGCCCGGACCCTGATCGACATCGATCACGTAGATTTTTTCTATGGAGAAAATCAAGCGCTCTTCGATATCAACATGAAGATCGAGGAAAAGAAGGTCACCGCTTTGATTGGTCCCTCAGGCTGTGGCAAGTCCACCTTGCTGCGTTGCTTGAACCGCATGAACGACCTCATCGATGGGACACAGATTAAGCAGGGCACCATCACGGTTCGTGGCATCGATATTAATAGTCCTGAGGTCGATCCGATCGAGCTTCGCAAGCGGGTGGGGATGGTGTTCCAGAAATCTAATCCTTTTCCTAAATCGATCTACGAAAATATCACCTACGGACTGCGACTGCAGGGAGTTAACAACAAGAGTCGGCTCGACGAAGTGGTGGAAAAATCGCTTCGGGGAGCGGCGTTGTGGGATGAAGTCAAAGACCGCTTAGATACTTCCGGTCTCGGTTTGTCGGGTGGACAGCAGCAGCGCCTTTGCATCGCACGGGCCATCGCGGTGGAGCCTGAAGTGGTTTTGATGGATGAGCCTTGTTCGGCCCTCGATCCAGTGTCGACTTCGAAGGTCGAGGAATTGATCCACGAGTTAAAAACTCAGTTCACGATCATCATCGTGACACACAATATGCAGCAGGCTGCCCGGGTCTCTGATCGCACGGCCTTTTTTTACATGGGTAAACTCATCGAATACGATGATACGCAGACCATCTTCATGAAACCGAATCATACTCAGACGGAGGCCTATGTTTCCGGCCGTTTCGGATAAGAGGGCCATCCCACAGTAACTCCATTAACAGGCTAAAGATATGAAACGATTTTACGATTCCGAACTGGAAACCTTCCGCACTCATCTGATCAAGATGGGTGAGATCTCGATTAAGCAGGTGCAAGATGCGATGACCTCCTTGTTGGAGTCCGATAGTGCCATGGCGAAGCGGGTCATAGCGGCAGATGACGAGATCGATGATTTGGAGATTGAAATGGATGAAGAGGCTATTCGCTTCATGAACATGCGCTCTCCCGTTGCGACGGATCTTCGCCTGCTGATCGTGGGAATGAAAGCGTCGCACGATCTCGAGCGGGTGGGAGATGAGGCAGTGGGTATTGCCAAACGTGCGAAACGCTTGGCCAAAGAGGTTCCTTTTAAGCCCTATATCGACATTCCTCGAATGGCAGCGATAGCGTTGGAGATGTTGCGCGATGCGCTGGATTGCTTCCTCGACGGTGACGCTGCAAAGGCTGCCACTGTCATTACTCGCGACGAGGAGGTCGATGCTTTGAATAAGCAGCTCTACCGCGAACTAACGAGTTACATGGTCGAAGATCCGCAAACGATCAGCCGTGCGATTGAATTGATGTTTATCTCGAGATCGATCGAACGGATCGCCGATCACGCGACCAATATTGCCGAAGAGATGATCTATCTGGTTAAGGGCAAAGATGTGCGACAGAAGTGAGCGCAGCGGGGATTAGAGCTTCCCGCGTAGCTTAGCCCATAATGTGCCAAGGCGCTCGTAGATGGCCCAAGAGCTACGTTCCAATCCATCGATTCCCCAAAGCCAGTCATTCAAACTAAAGGATTGATTGGCCCGGGCTTGAAAATCGGTTGGACACGCTAGAGGATTTAGCCCTGCTTTGCGCATCAAGCCCATTGATCGCGGCATGTGCCAGGCGGAGGTGACCAAGGCGAAAGGAGCCCCGTTGATAATAGCGCGCAGCGCCAGAGCTTCGCCTTCGGTATCGCGTCCCAGACTATTTTCGATGATACGATCTGGAGCGATACCCAGAGAGATAGCGGCAGTAGCGAGGACATGCGCGTGAGTATCCTGTCCGCGACGCCCTGGGCCTAACGTGATCACCTTGGCCATAGGCAAGGCGCGAGCTAATCGCACCGCTTCAGTCAAACGGCTTAGCGCGTAGGGACTCAGTTTGCTGCTCGCGGGGAGCCCGAGCATGTCAGTGTGACCGCCGCCCAGAACGACGATGTATTGGCATGTGGCGAGATTGGATGGGATCGCGGTGTTTTCCGTGAATTCCGGGATCGCTGGGTATTGGTTTTCAAGCGGCGCGAGCAGATGCCAACCTACTTGGCGATGGCTGGTGATAAGTAGCACCACAATACCGGCAAAACCTAGAAATCGACCGAGCCGGCGGTGCTTAACGCTTAGGGCGAGCAAAAATCCCCCAACCAGCAACGCCAACACCGCGGGTAGGGGCATTAAACAATAGGTTACCGTTTTCTTAAGCCAAAACATTACGTGTCGAAAGTAACCTTACGTTGTTGTTTATCTAATAATCATGTCCGACTTGCTTACCTTTAGGCTAGGTTCGCCGGAACTCGCTTATGAGCTTGAGGCGGGAGCAAGCAGAGATTCTACCGTCTTTCGGATCTTCGTGAGTGATGATGTTTTTTCCAAATAGCGGTCTACTTTTTTGCTCAATACTTTCTCAACTACGTCAGAATCGAATAGCACTCCCGTTAGAAGAATAACGGGGGTATTAGGAGCTTCTTTCTTAAGCTGAGCGATCAGCTCGAGACCATCAGAATCCTCAAGTTGCAGATCTGAGATTACTAAGTCGGGACTTTCGCTTCGAATGATTTTTAAGGCGTCAGATGCGGTCGCCACGGGAGTAACCTGATAACCGCTACTGCTGAGGAATTGGCCAAGCAGCTCTAGGATGTTGGCTTCGTCGTCGAGGATCAAAATGTGTTTTTTCATGGTAGGGGAGTGGGCGTGTGCTTAGAACGTGGTATTCGACGAGTTTGATTTGATTTGGATCGTGACGACTCCGCCGACGACTTTGTCCTGATCTCTCAACGGAAACATTGAGAGGATGACCGGTGTTTGGTGACCCTGCTTGGTTTTGACAAAGGCCTCTTGTTCTCGAAGATCGCGACCTTCTTTCATGGCTAGTTTTAGCGATCCGCTTGTCGAGTGGACTCCATCATCTGTGGAGTCGACCAGTTCAACGATGTGAGATAAGGGTTTGTTGATGAGGTCAGTTGTTTCCCATCCACTGAGATGAAGGACCGCCGGATTCATCCGTGATATGTTGGAAGTCTTGGTGAGGACGAAGACCAGATCACTGACGGAATCCACAATACGCTGATTGTAGCGCAGTTGATGCTCGAGGGTTAGATTGGTCCATTGTTGCTCTAGGTTATCCATAGAGAGTTTTTGATTAGCATTGGCCAGCTCGGCCGTCCGCTCCTTGACGCGTAATTCGAGCTGTTCATTGGCCACTTGCAGTGCAGCAGCTGCCTGCCGTCGAATATCGATATCATGTTTAATGAGCCAAGCTACCCCAGCGAGAAGGAGCACGTTGAGGGTGACCCCCGCCCAGACTGTCCAGCGAGTTTTCTGGGCCTGCAAATAAGATTCGATATCGCGTTCAGTGAGTTGGGCGAGCTCACGATCCTTAAGTTTTTTAAGCTTACGTTGGATAGTGATGGAAACCTCACCCCCCAGATCTGCATCCGACAATCTCCGGGCGGTTTCCATTTTGCTTGCCTGTGTCGTGCTCAAGATATTGCGGATGCTTGAAATGTGTTGGCTTACCAAGGACTCGATATCCGAAACCTCCTTGGCTTTGGTCAAATCATAGCGGGTCAACGCCTGCGTGATATTAAGATGCTCAGCGATATCAGAGAGTGCCTTTTGGGAAGTGGTCAGGTCATTCGTGTTATTCGACCACGAATAGGATCTCGATGAGGCCTCGGCGACATAGAGGGCAGTGCGGAGAGCTTCGATTTCGAGGAGTGTCGCGTGGGTGTGATTTACCCAGTCGCTGGAATCACCAGACTGCTTGATATTACGAGCTGCTTGGACGGCGATAATAACCAGAATAGCTGAAATGAGCAGGAAAAACGCTAGGATGCGACTAGTGGTCTTGTCTTTCATGTTAGCAAGGGGGCAGGAGTTGTTCTATCGGGCGAGTTATTTTTTCGCAACTACATCTGGGTCAGCAGAGGTCGGTTCAATTTTTACGACAGTGTGAATTATCCTTTTATAGAAATCATCGTAGTCGAAGGCGAATTCCTGCGCGAAGGTCCAGTTGGCATTAAAGGAGGCGGCTATTTTGGTGGCTACTTGCCGAATAGTCGGCCCTGATCGCGTTAAGGTGAAAAAGTATTTTCGGTTATTATAATCCAGATAAACGCGATCATCTTGGACGTAGCAGACGGCGTGTCCTACGTCTAAGCCCACCATTTCAACTCGAATTAGCCGAGTCTGGTATCCACGGTGTTTCAAGACATGATCGGCCAACACGGCATAGTCGATACAATCGCCGGAGCGTTTGGAAAGAAACTGCTGTGGGCTTTGCACATCGAACACCAAGCGATCCTCAAACTTGAAGTCCTCGAAGTAATTAGCGAACTGCTTGGGGGACATTGTGGGGGCATTGAGCAACTCGTTCATCGTGAGCGCATGGATCGCGCTGCTACCGAGAAAAAAGTAGAGGACGAATAGGCTTAGCGGTAAGCGCCACCATCGTGTGATTGAACGTGACATCGGGTTTTGATCGTATCGGCGATCGGAAGAGCTATGTTCAGTTCTATCCAAAATCTATAAATCGCATTCGTTGTGTTTCTCTTCACGAGAAGAAGAATAAGAAGGGAGCTGCGGTTTGGCTTTATCAAGGGTCTGGCGAATAATCGAAAGCAGGGTTTCTGATAGAAATGGCTTAGCTAGAAACGACGTGGCGAATTCCCTATGGTCAGCACTGGCGTGATTTCCCGTGCCACTCATGGCGACCACCGGGAGATGCGGATTGATCCGGTGAAGAGCAGTGCTCAAAACCGAGCCATTAAGAAACGGCATCTGAATGTCGGTGAGCAAAAGCTTTACATCATTGGGACGGGTCGCAAAGACCGCGATTGCTTCAGCACCATCGCGCGCGAGTAGAGTCGTGTAGCCATGAGAAGTGAGGATTTCGGATATGGTCATACGCACGGGCTCTTCATCGTCGACGACCAGAATTAATTCACCTCTGCCGTGATATGTTAGCTTGGATTTTGCCTCGGCGTTGTTGTCTTTGGCCGGTTCCGCCGCAGGCATGTAGATAGTAAACGAGGTGCCATAATCAACTCGTGAATTGAGAGATATGAAGCCTTTGTGTTGGTGCACGATACCTCGAACTGTGGAGAGTCCCAGTCCCGTCCCGGAGACTTCGGCCTTTGTCGGGTAAAAAGGTTCCCAGAGTCTCTTCAGCACTTCCGGTGAGATCCCAGTGCCGGTATCGCGAATCTCAATCACAAGAAAATCTCCGACTCTGGCATCCGGCATTTCGGCGGCGGCTTCTGAATTAAAGGTTCTGTTTTTGGCGGTAATGGTCAATTCACCGCCTTGAGGCATAGCATCGCGTGCATTCACGCAGAGGTTGAGAAATAATTGATGAATCTCTGTCGGATTAGCTCTGATCGTCCAAAGGTCAGTGGGAAGCTCGGATCGAATCGAGATGAACTTAGGGAAGGTCACTTCGATCATTTCAATCAGATCCTTGAGCATATGGCGCGCCTGCAGCAGTTGTCGCGTATCATTCG
>Ga0105055_10005121_pt1:2500-18716 | contig 18716 bp, 15 predicted proteins | sample BON03_FD_78090 | JGI IMG/M metagenome (GOLD analysis project Ga0105055, IMG submission 78090) | Freshwater microbial communities from Lake Bonney liftoff mats and glacier meltwater in Antarctica - BON-03 | ecosystem: Environmental > Aquatic > Freshwater > Ice > Glacier meltwater...
TAATTTTACTCGCATGATATCTCGCGATGTCAACATCGCAATATGGGGTGGCTACGATTAGTAAACTCCTGCAAATTATAGGTCGCTTTGACAGAATATCGTCTCTTTCATAGGGCTCTTTTGCAAAAGAGACCTATAATTTTAAGGAGCCTACTAATTTTAGGCACCAGTCGATGCGCAAGTTGAAGACGTCGCGCAACGTGATGCGCAACTCGATGCACGACGTCTTCACGTTGCGCGTCGACTGGTGCCTACAATTAGTAGGCTCCTTCAAATTATAGGTCTCTTTTGCAAAAGAGCCCTGTGAAAGAGATGATATTCTGCAAAAGGGACTTATAATTTTAAGGAGCCTATTAATCGTAGCCACCCCATAGGGCCTCAGGGAGTACCTACAATTAGTAGGCTCCTTCAAATTATAGGTCTCTTTTGCAAAAGAGCCCTGTGAAAGAGATGATATTCTGCAAAAGGGACCTATAATTTTAAGGAGCCTATTAATCGTAGCCACCCCATAGGGCCTCAGGGAGTGCCTACAATTAGTAGGCTCCTTCAAATTATAGGTCTCTTTTGCAAAAGAGCCCTATGAAAGAGACGATATTCTGGTGCACCAGTCGATGCACGACTTGAAGACGATGTGCAACGTGATGCGCAACTTCGATCGAAAGAAACCCCCTCCCCGGGGGGTGTTTCCTATATACTGTGTTCCCTCATCAAGAACCGTGGGTGAGAGGACCCCCCTCGAAGAATTTGTACCAGGTGCTTCGAGGGGAGTCCTCTTACCCACGGTTCTTGATGAGGGAACATAGTAAATAAGAAACCCCCCCGGGGGGGGTGGTTTCTTTCGATCAACTTGTTGCGCAAATTGATGCGCAACTCAAAGGCGTTGCGCAAACTCTGTTGCAGAATATTATCTCTTTTATAGGGCTCTTTTGCAAAAGAGACCTATAATTTCATGGAGCCTAGCGCAACATCCATGCGTCCACTATGGGGTTGCTACATGTAGTAGGTTCCATAAAATTATAGGTCTCTTTTGCAAAAGAGCCCTGTGAAAGAGATGATATTCTGCAAAAGGGACTTATAATTTTAAGGAGCCTATTAATCGTAGCCACCCCATAGGGCCTCAGGGAGTGCTGCCAAGGAATACTGTCAAATTACGACTACATTCCCGCCGCGCGCTCTGTGTTTGTGTCGTTTCATAGTGTCTAAATATCCGACTGAGTTACTTGTCTAAATATCCGACTGAGTCAGGGTGGCGAAGACCCGTAGGATGCCGTAACTTCTAGGTCACTTTCCGCAAAAGAGCCCCTAATTATAGGGCTCTTTTGCGCAAAATGACCTGTAGTCTGTAGTCTGTAGTCTGTAGTCTGAGTGTCTAGTGTGTAGTCTCTGCGACGATGTCACTGTGTAGTCTGTAGTCTGTGTACTGTGTAGTATGTAGTGTGTACTGTGTAGTCTACGTGACGGTGTCCTTCTTTAGTCTGTAGTCTGTGTCACTACCCAGTGTGGGAGCCCGCTGTTTCCTTCCACCAGCTCACAAATTTGTAAGCGGCCGCATCATGACTCTCTCGGGATTGTGAGGGTCTGTTTTCATATATCTAGACGAGCATTATGCACATCGTGACACTCGGGCTTGAGTCGTACGATTCGACAATGCGCACTTGTTGCAATCATCGCCGGGGTGCACGCCTCTCTGACGCCGCTACTGCAGCCTCTTGCACGCCACTATGGGGTGGCTACGATTAGTAGGCTCCTTAAAATTATAAGTCTCTTTTGCAGAATATTGTCACTTTTGTAGGGCTCTTTTGCATTCGAGACCTTTACTTTTAAGGAACCTCGTAGCCACCCCATACTGCGTCCCCCAGCCATGGAGTATTGTCGGAGTATTGTCAGAAAAAACAGTGCGCCAAGCCCCTTTTTCCTCCCAAAAACTCTGCTCTCAAAGAGACCAAAAACTGTGCCGCGGCACCCATCTCTTTGAGAGCAGAGGTTTTTTTTTGAGAACTGACAGTGCCGCCGCGCGCTCACACCATGGTCAGTCCTACTAGTCTCCGCCCTGGTCATTGCAGGGTACTTAGGAAGGGGTCCCAGTCAGCAGTCATCTGCGTATCATGTGCTTCGTGGCGCGCACAGTGCATTGCGTTGCAGCGTGTTTACTGCAACACACTGCGACACGTTGTTACACGTTGCAACGCACAGCAACACACCCTCCCAGGCAGCAGTCATCTGCGTATGATGTGCTGCGTGGCGCGCACAGTGCAATGCGTTGTAGCGTGTTTACTGCAACACACTGCAACACGTTGTGACATACCGCAATACGCAGCAACGCACTGCAACACACTGCAACACACTGCAACACACTGCAACACACTGCAACACGCTGCAACACACTGCAACACACTGCATCACACTGCCACACTTTACAATACACTGCAACACACTGCAGCAAATTGCAACATACGGACGAACCCATTCGGTCTCACACACTAGGGGACAGGCCCAGTTTGGGAGTGTGTGTCATCGGGGGAGTGGCGTGGACGTCTACATAGAAATCCCTCGAAAATGGTGGGGATAGCGCCAAAAAATGGCGCAATTCTCTTGGATTCGGAGAATGCTGGCGGAAAAGTTGACGTGGACCGTCTATATGAGCTGTCGTTTCTTGAGCAAATTATGGCATGTACGGAATCCGCTTCCCCAGGGCATTCGACTATTTCTCGGGTCCGGGTCGGTGCCCTACTGGGCTGGCTAGGGACAGGGACAGTAGTCTTGATGTGATTGCTACACACGGAGGAGCTCTGGATCATAGTACAGCCAATCCCACTTGGAGTGACATTTTCGAATGCCGATTCAAAGCTCGAAGCTCAAAGCTCGAACGTCTCTTTTCACTGAAACGTGGCAAAAGAGACGTTGGAGCTTTAAGCTTCGAGCTTTTGAAAGTGTCACCCCAAGTGGGATTGGCTGTAATGGATTGCTATTATCGGCAACGTCTGGATTATTGATGCATCCTGTTGGTCCCACTCATACTGGAGATAGATGAGTGTGACAAAAACGCTGTCGAGATTCGGTAATCGTGATCATTTTGACACATATCTCCTCCGCCCGTGGGTTCGATTGCGGTTCGGGAGGGAGCAGGCATTGGAGAGCTCTTGGCCAGTGCCACGGCGCAAATCAAACTTGTCTGGAACCTGAAGGGCGGTCCCCCATTTCTTTTTTTCTTCCGGAGTAGAAAATCCGACTCAGTCCTACTTATGGGACCCCAGGAACTCTCCCAGCCTGAGATCGGATCAAAATCGGAGGCCTGCCGGTGGATTGAGTACACAAGTTTGTGGGCTGGCCTGCATTTTCTGGCTACCCCCAGCAATCATCATTGAGAGTAGAGTCTTTAATCATTAAAAACTGATAGTGGCTATGGTTGCCTTTTCTTTTTGAATTCTTCAAGTTTTCCTTTCAAAAGAATCTTTCGTCCTTTGTTAGGTGGCGAATACCCAACTGAATAACTGGACTTCCTGGGTGGCGAGCACTCAATTCATCTCTTATGACCCCAGAAATTGTTGGGGCCCGTTGCCGACCTAGTTCATGGCCAACCCGCTAGAAGGTAAAAACAGCTCATACTGTTTGTTCTTTCTTTCTCAGGCTTCCTTGAGTTTTGAACGCACAATTTAATCACTGGGCTGAGGCCGAACGTTATCACTCTCACTTTGCTTGTCCCAACTTCTTTTAGTATTGTAAATCATTTTTAGTAGACGTGACGGTCGCGTATCAGGGGCTAGTTGGGACAGGAGTTAAAAAGAACCCCACACCAATATCGCCATATTTGTGTGGGATTCTTTTTCACGCCTTCCCCAACTTCAGCCCCAATTTCAGTTTTTTCTTTCTTTCCCGTACTAATAGTGGAGAAAATGTTTGCAACACTCTTGGACTTGTCAGGTTCGACTTGTTAGGGTCGTTGGAACTTGTTAGGGTCGACTTGTTAGGGTCGTAAACAAAGAAAGTTGGGGATTACCAAGATGATTGTGCTGGCGTTCGGCATTGGGTAATTTTGGTTGCTCATAGAAGAGTACGAAAAATAAGTTAGTCCATTGAAGTTGGGACAAGCGAATCGAGAGTGTTAACGTTCGGCCAAAGCGGGTGGTGAGCACCCGATTAATCACGGGGCGTGGCGCGCTCGCGATGCGTGGCGCGCTCGCGATGCACCCTGTGTTGCGGATCCTACTGCACGCGCAGGTATAAAACAACGGAACGTCTGGAAGGTTCCAGACGTGCAGCGCACAGGCATTTTCGGATCAACTTGGCAAAGTCCGGTCGGGCGGTGCCACCATCCAAAAGTGCTGGGACGTGGATCATACGGGTTACAAACGTGCGACGGATGGTCGCGACAACAGTAGTGAAGATGACCGGAAGTCTGCCAGGAGCAAACTGAATCTGGAGACACGGGTCTAAACCTCTTGATGAAACAAAAGTTCAGAGATTTCTCAATGGCAAAAAAGTTTTTTCTGGATTCAAAATTTCAAATCCGAGAATTTCGTGCACTTTGAATGGAGTGAGGAGAAGTTCTTCGAAGGTAGTGTGGGTCGCCAAATGAAGCTATGCTTCTGATACAAGCATCGGAGGACAGATCTTTTGCTCATGCTCCTGGCGAGTTATAGATACGTTGACGTGGATCATACGGGTTGCAAACGTGCGACAGATGGTCGCGACAACATTAGGGAAGATGACTGGAAGTCTGCTAGGAGCAAACTGAATCTAGATGAAATGGAGATGACGTACGGGGTCCTATGACATTGATCCTATCGATCAGAATCCATATCCAGACTGGTCTATCCGTCAGTTTGATGATCATGAATAAAAACAACATTTTGTATTGAATAGTATACTAAAAGATGAAAATATAACATATCAAAAAGCGTCTTTTCGGATGCAAAATTCGAGGCCATCAGGTTTTGAGCGTGAGCTTGCCGCGCTTCTCGCCGCTGCCTGAAGCAGGCTTGTCGATCTGAATCTTAACCACCTCGCCCTCAATGATCTCAGTCTCCTCCTTGAAGCGCACACCAATCGATCGGTGTTGCAAGACACGGCACAGCTGTAAGTAAGTTGGAGTGGGATTTGGGATTGGATTTGGGAGGCGGGGCTTGTTTCAGTAGAGAATACGACTGGACGTTTCAGATGCATTTTTTACGTTTGAAACAGTCATTTCAGCTGTCATCGTGTGTCCTGTACAGCTTATTTTGGATAATTTTTTTCTATATCATTTCGGCATTAAAAAGTATCAAACTGCGTTGCATACTCCATCCACTTCTTTGTCGAGAGTTGCTCTTTCGCTGCTGCTTCAGACTTTGGAGAAATTGCACAAAATTTCAGAGCATTGCTGTCCACAGTATTGCTGCGTGTTGAAGGAGAAGCAGACAGGAAGCGGCATTGGAGAGCATGATGAACCCAACTACTCATGTCCAGGGTTTACAGAACTTGAGCAAATTGTCGCTTCAAGTCATTTTATGAAATTTATTTAACTCAAAGTACGCCAGAGTTGCGGAATTTTCTTCTATTTTTTTTCCCCCTCAACATGCGGGCTCAGATTTGTTTGGTCGTAAACAAAGTCTGAGCCCGGATGTGGCAAAAAAATTTGGTCGTAAACAAAGTCTGAGCCCGGATGCGGCAAAAAAATCTGAGCCCAGATGTGGGAGGAAAAATCGAGGCCGACCCGCAAGTTGGTTACAACAAAAAAATGTTTTTGACAGATCATCAAAAATTAAAAGGGGTTCCACAAAAAGGCCTTGTCACGGTCTCCTCTTCAGTTCGTGAGTGTATATCCAAGCACGCGAAGTTGGGAAGGTTCTAGAAGAACATTGCTTGTAGAACATTCAAGACAAAGACACATCAGGAGATCATCAGAGAAGAACTCTGCAAGTTACCCTGTGCTTTATTTTCTACACAGATTGTATTGCCACTAAGATGGCGACAGTGGGAAAGGCTCTATGGCGCGTCGCGAGTCATAACGTGGCTCTGCAGCGGACATTTTGCACATTTTCTGCTCTCGACTTACGGGTGCGCCCGGTCCAAGCCGCTTTGCACCGCATCAGTTGCAGCATAGGGGGTGCTCCGGCGGCGGCTGCCATGCGCCACATGTCCTCTCGTGCGGACGTGATCAACCCTAAGAAGGAGAAGACGGGCGCCAATGAGGCAAAGGAAGCGACGCTGCGCTCGCCTGGCGCCTTTGGGGGCGGCGGCGGGTGTGGGACGGCAGCACCAACAATGACGACCAAGTTGGAGCAAAAGGCTATCGAAGAACTCGATGACATGTCGATTGTTGACGATGTAAGTTTTCGCACACGCATCCGAACGCAAGGACCCGCACACGCAGGGAAACGCACACGCTCGCAAGTGCATGCACACATGCACTTTTGACGTTTTCAACGTTTTTTGCTGCTGCCATCTCTCCTCCTTACTCTCGCGCCGAGCTGCAGCCTACTTATCCATTACACAAAAAAACCTTCTTCCACCACAACGGAACCAATGCTTCGGCCCAATATATACTACTGTCTAATTTTGGAACCAATGCTTCGGCCCAATATATACTACGGTCTAATTTTGCTTTAATTTTGCACAGGACGACGACGGTCCATTAGCGTGGAAGAACCCACAGACCGGCGAATTGGGCGGACCGAGGGGTTCCCTGCGAGGGGCTGAACCCACTCGCTTCGGCGATTGGGAGCAGAACGGGTCAGTAGATTTGTCCATGTGACAAGTGTGATAGTGTGTGTGCATAATAATGTTGTACACGAGTGCAATTTTTTTTGAGTGCTTATCGCTTAGTATCTTTTTTTGCCATGCTGCAGTTTGCCGTGTTGTTTGTAGTTATTACATGCTCCGTTGTACATATTTATCTTGCTCTGCTGTTTGTATACATGGCGATGAGCAAATTGCGTCCAGCGAGTGCTCTTAATTTTCTCAGGCGAGTTGTTGACGTCTCTCATGTGTGTCTCTATGCTCTGTGACAACAGGAGGTGTTCGGACTTTTAAAGAGTCATCATCAGTCCCACACTGGCTACTAAAATCATGTCAACATTAGCTCAACGAACCCCGTGAAACAAAAGATCTCCACTACTTCGAACAACGGGGTTTGGATATTCGGAGATACCAAAGGTCCTTCGAGCGTGGCGTGCTCTTTGTGATGCCGCCTTTCTTTCCCTCTCTGTACACAATGAATTTTATTACTCGTCAAATGCAGGTCCTTTGATGATTGTAGCGCCTCGACGTTGCGTTACCCACGTGTGAGAGCCTCGATGTTGCGTTTCCCATGTGTGAGAGCTTGGGAATACCGAGAGCACCCTTTGGCGATTCGTCCGTTTCACCACGCAAATTCTCTTTTCGAAAGACAATCGACTGTAGGGCTCTTGATGGAAAAACAATTATTACGAGACTCGAAACAATTACTACGAGACTCGAAACATTTGCAACAAGACACGAAACAATCAATACGAGACTCGGCCTGGGCAATTGGTCGACTGAGAGACTCGACTCGGAATACAAGGTGTCGCTCAAGGACACCGTCGCAAGATAGAATTGGGCTAGGACTAGAAACTTATTAATTATTGCTTTTTAATATTTACAGTAGGAGTTCACGGGTATGCGTCGGCGAAAAGTCTTTAGTCCAAAGCTGCCGCGCACCACAGGGTCACTACCAAACCCCGGGATAGGTTGCAGTTCTGTGTCCCATTTTTCCACTTTTTCCGGATCTTGTCGCCACAGTGCGAGCAAGCCGGATTGCAACAAACGTTTTTCGCCGACCTGCGGCGCCGCAATCGAAGGAAAAAGTGAAATGTTCGGGGTGCAATTGAAAAATAGTACAAAAAAATCAAATTGCGGCGCCACAACTCGACCAATTTTTTTTTGAAGAGTTAAGTTTTTATTATAGCGGGTATCCCAAGGATGCAGCGGGGGTTGCCCAGGTGGGTCTCTTTGACAAGCCCTGGGAGCTCCCTCCCCTCGAACGCTCTTTGATCACCTCCACCAATATCCGCCCTCGCCCGTTCCAGGGGACCGGGCGCGCGGCAAGCGGAGGGGCTTGAGATCCACAGCAGCCGCGCGTAACTCCGAGTCGAAATCAGCCGCGGTTGATACGGAAATTTGTTAAAAACACCCGGGCCTTTGAGTGTAGAGTTTTTCATGGAAAACTGATAGTGGGTATCCCACGCGCTGCAGGTGCACGCTTTGGAAGTGATGAAAACCCTGCCCCATTCGAGCGACATATCATCCATCGACCACTTAGTCATGCGAGAGTTCGTGAGCGGATCGCCTAGATACCACTTCATGCGAGAGTTCGTGAGCGGATCGCCTAGATACCACTTAGCTATCAAGGGAGTTCGCGAACTCTCGCATGACTAAGTGGTCGATGGATGATATGTCGCTATTCGCTGTACGTTCGGGTGCTGGAGCTCTTTCACGACCCAGGCCCCAACCCCATTACGGCGACAATGGCGAGGAGGCCGGCGCTATCTATTGCGTGTTTTTCACTGTCACCCACTGGGACCCTGTGTAGGGTGCTGGTGGAGACCATGTTCAAGTTGGCACCACTCCTTTCGTTCAAGTTTGATTCACCCCCCCTGGGGTGTCCCCGTGTCAGTGTCTTGACTTGTTACAGAGCGACTGTGACTCGGATGCATTTACCAATGCACACCCCTATCCTAGATTGTAATGCACACCCCTCGCGCTATCCGTGGAACTCTGGTCTGATCCAGTGGGCGCGCGGCCGCGGCGGCGTCGGGTCCGCACGCCCCGACCGTCCATGTCAGCTGTCTTTTTGTTGGATCAAGTCCCAACATGTACCGAATCCGCTACCTGTATTGGACTACTGTGACGTCTGAGTGTCTTAGGCCTCAGTGCGCTACGGCCAGGTTGCGAGTCAGTCCAAGTCAGTTCCATCTCAGGGAGATTTTTTTTATTTCTTCGAATATGAGAGTAGAGCTTTTATTGAAAACTGAAAGTGGGTATCTCAGGGATGCGGAAGTTACTTGATTCAAAGTTACTTGATTCACCCTGGCAAACCCTTAGCATTCCATTATATTGTCACGTTTGCAAGAAAAAAAATAACAATGTGAACACCTGAAAAACATGTTCTCACAGTCTTCTGTTCAAGTGTGTCAAAATCAAGTGAGAGGTGGCCGCGAGAGGTTGCAAAAATGGCTGATCCTTCGTACAGGGACACTCTAAATCAGCTCTCGGGAATGAACCAACACCACAATGACGTTTTTGCGGGCATGGAAAGTGCTGCGCACACTCTGGGTCTGGGGGCGGCGCTTGCCTCCGCAGATGGACGGAGTGCAGGCGCGGAAGAGCAAAAGCATTTAGAGAGGCAGATCATCGAATCGCTTATGAACTCTATGAACCATCAACCGCCCCCGTCGCAGCCAAGTGCGCACATGCTGAACTGTCAACAGCCACGTGAGCATTATCAGCAGCAGTGCGCGCCGCAATTTGCCACAAGCAGCAACATGAATGGACAACAGCAGCAGCAGCAGTCAGTGCAGCATCATCTGAACCATCAGCAGCCGCTTCATTATCAGCAACCACGGCAGCATCATGCGCAGCAGTCTCAGCAGTCCCAGCAACAGCAAATTCAACAAATACAACTTCACCAGCAGCAGCAGCAACAGAGGCGAAAGAAGCAAGAGATTCAATATGATCTGCACCACACTTCGCAACCGCTACAGCACGTACAGCCAATAGCATCGGCAGCAGCAGTGACACAGTTTCAGCAGCGCCAAGAACCTAGCAACCAGTTTTCGTATCTGCCGGCGCAATCGAGCGCCCATCGCCTTACGATGCCTTCAAATTCTATCCAGCACGACATGTACTCTTCTGCACTAGAAGCGCCTCCCACATCGATTTCAAACCACATGCGACAAGATCAACATGTAAGTCGGTGTGGTTATTTTGGTGGTAGAAAGACAGCTGTGGCAAGACCAAGAAAAACATTAAAAAGATGGCAAGATTTTGTTGATTGATTTTTAAATAGCAGCAGCACAAGCTACATGGCACCTGATCTTGATGTATTAGCAGCGCTCCTGTTTCCTTCGCTCATATTTTTCTGTTGTTCATTTGGTGTTTGCAAGGTAGTGTATTATCAATATCAACATCAATCTCAAACATGAGCCGGCATTTGACATTTGTGTGGTTGGTGCAGGTTCACATGGAAGAGCCGTGGAAAATGTCGGTACCACAGTTGGATCAATTGCCGTACCATGCACACATAACAGGTCCATCATACAATGGCGCTCTCTCCGTCTCTCACACGATGCATCCTCCCGTGACCTACAACGGAATAAATATGCAGCAAGCACACGCAGACTCACACACAAGTTGCAGAGCGAACCCAATGGTGCTTGAAGAATTCAATTTTCAAGCGCAAATTCCAGGTGTTAATAGTGCATACATGGCCTCAGGTACTGGTGAAATGCTGCCCTTTGCTGCGAGCAATCTACAACAGCACATGGTGGGACAACCCTCACGTCCGCCAACGCATGCTGATGCAATGGCAATGATGAGTGCACCACTGGACTCTAGCTGTGTGACTCTGTGTGGTGGTAGAAGCCATAATATGGGCTCATCATGGATGCCACACAGTGCAACCTCGCATCAGCAAAGTGCAGTGGCACAGCTTGATGAAATTGACGAGACAATGAGGTACATACCATCAGAAGGTAATAACGGCAGTCGCCAATCTAGTTACAACACGTGGAGAGATCAAATGCGCAGCATTGCAGGTACAAGTGATAAGCTGCGTCAACCACCTGCACTCACGCACACACAGCCACAGATGGAGGATAATGACCGTGTAATTCAAATACCACCTGGCGGATTCCTGGTAGGATCCCTATGTAAAAATAATTCTGTGTCCACTGTGATGATACCTTCTATGCTGCCAGACTCAGTACAAATGAAGCATCAGCCTGCGGATACTTATGCCTCGAGCTTCTCTCAAAATCAGATTTTGATGCCATCTCAAAACATGATGCCCTCCTACAATCACGTTGCAGACTTGCACACGTCCCAAGGCACAATGCCAGTGCAGAACTGCCAGAAGTCCTGGGATGCACCGCACGATGCATCACGGGGTGGCCAAAGTACCTGGATGCCTCCTTCGTCGACCTTACTGAATAGTGCCGCAAATTCGAATCTAGCCTCAGCTGCCACTCCCATGTGTCCAGGTCATGGAGTTGACACCATTTCAGCACAAAGCTACGGCATGTGGGATGGGTCGGCAGTTGGTATGCAGGGCCATTTGTCGGTGGACAGCACATACGGCATTTCTGGCCTGGACAGCAACATCAACATGCAACCTGTGTATCAAGATTCCGCAGCTGGACATGCAAGAGGGAATGACGCAAGGATGCTGCCGCAACAGCTGCAGCATAGGCAGCCGCAAGTGGCGAGCAGCCAGTCATTGACAAATTCTCAAAATCATCTACCACAAACCTCAGCAGACCAAACACGGCTGGGATCTACTGCTGAGCTCTTCACGCAACAGCACGGGGGAATTCGCTCAAAAGAGGCAGCGGCCAATCTGCTCAAGCAGCACATGCAGCAACCTTCTACTGGTGGCATACAGCAAGGTGGAGCTGCCAACGATGCTAATGGCCTCTTTGCAGGTTCGACACAATTGCGAGCAAACACAAACATGCAGATTGACCAGTTTCAGAATTGTGTGCCGTCAGCGCAGCGCGACAGCGCGAAGAGCAGGTCGATGAATGGCATGTGCATCCCAGCATCGCACAATGTTCCTTGTGATCAATTTGCGGCAGCATCTTCTACTACTGTGTTGCAGGGGTTGCCAGGTCGGACGTGGGAGGCAAAAGAAGGGAAGCAACGTCCTCGGAGGGATGGGGTGCGTGCAAAGGGACGTCTTCAACCTGATGATCCTCGAGATTCGATGCTTAGGGTGCGTGAACAAATGCTCGTGTGCAACGAGCAGGATCGTTATGCACCTAACGCTGTCATGCCTGCGATGGCATCCTGCATTGACATGGCTGGGCAGTTATCGTGTGGGGGGGGGGGAGGTAATACGAAGGCAGCTGCACCGCTGAGGCGAGATATAGCTTCTATAATTGAGGGCATGGGTGGATTCAAACCAACGCAGACAAGTCTCAATACCTTGAATGCGGAGTCGATTGTGTCTGGGTCTCCACACTTTTCGTTGCAAGAGCAGCATAGCAAGGATGTGCCAGCAGCACGCCAGAAGCAAGAGGTAGATACAAGCGTTATGGATACACGCCTCATGTTTCCCAACAACGTCCAAGGCGACCAGGAGACCCCGGCTTTTGGCTCGCGCAAGCTCTCTGTGGGTGTCATTGGTGCTGGTTTACGGCGTGCGCAGCAGTCGGGCAAGAGAAAGGTAAGCTCAAATGGAAAGAGGGGCGGTGGGCTGGGCCAAGCTTGTGCCGAGAGCTCTAGACGCAGTAGTACTCACCACGTGCGTCGTCACCAAAGTAGCGATGGTCCTGGGAAAATTGCTACAAGTGGAGGTAGCGTTGCATCGTCAGCGTCGACAGAAGAGGTGAAGCTGGCTGCGGGGGGCACGCATGCATCAGATATGGAAGGTAACAAGAAACCTCGACGCAACGATACTGCCGATGGTGGCGACGCGCCATCTCTAGATTTTATGCGAGCCATCAAGGGTGCTGCACGAGTTGCTTGTACCAATACACCGAGCGCCAGCATGGTGCGTGCGCCCAAGGTCGAGCGTGCAGCACTGAGGCCCCAGCGCTGGTGTGGCTTGGCGACTGAGTTTTCGAAAGCCTCCAAGGAAGATAAGAAGGATCCAAAGGGACTTCCTGCCAGCGTCGACGGCAGGCCGCTGGTGCTCACGCAGGCGTGCATGATTGTGATTCTGTATGATTCCAGCCGCGATGTGAGTCCCGTGTGTGTGTGTGTGTGCATGCGTGCGTGTGGACACCAAGTGGCGTATATATATATGCATATATTACACGCACAAAACCACATAACACATCATGCTGCACCCACAATATGATGGCTGTGCTTGCCGTAGTACACTTTTTTGACGCTTGCAAAATGATGTCAATAGACAATTGAAATGGTCTGCCGTAGTCTTGTAATCACTGGATGCATAATCCATGTGACCGATGTGGTGTGTACGTGTGCGTGTGAATGCAGATCACATTACGGCTCGATGATTGGGGCGTCTCATACATGCTCGGGGAGTTGGGAGAGGGTAACAAGGGTATTCGCTGGACGCTGCTAGAGAGCGGTTCGTGGGTTTCTCCGGGCGCATGGCACTCAATGTGTGGAGACAAGCGCCTTGTCTGCGACACTGGTGTTAGCAGTGGCGGCGAAGGTGCGGTAGAAAGAATGGCAAGTGGTGAGCATTCAGTGGTGCGCCAGTGGAAAGAAGAGCAACATGACGTGTGCTCAGGGGATTTTGAGGAGAGAAGGCGCGAGGTATTTTGTTCGCTCGATCTCGGGCAGGAGAAGGGCTGTGTGTTCCGTCTCACCGACCAGCAGATGCAGCGGGCCGCATGTGGCAACCAGTTACGTGTGCTCAACTTGCAGACGCCCACCGTGCTCGAAGGACTACGATGGGTGCCTGTGGAGCAGGGCGCGTGGGAGGTGCGTCGGCACTGCTTTGTGTGGATGTCGAAAGATGCCAAAGGGCACAGCTTCCAGCCGCTCGATCTTGATAGCGAATTGGGTCGACAGCAGCGCGCGTTGGCGATGGGTAAAAGTGGGGGCCGCAAAAGTGCGAAGACACCTGCTGCATGTCCCGGCGGTGTTACACCAGCTTCGCACTCACATCACAGCACAAGAATGACCAATGGTATTGTGGTGCTCAACAAGGCCGGCGCCATGGCTCCTCTCAGTAAGGCAGCCAACGCACGCGTGGGATTGGGCGGAGGTGCGGCCTTGTGCAGAGATTTGAAGCGGGGTAGCCGCACGCTCAATGCATCAGTAGCATCTGTCCAAGCAACGAGACCAGAATCGCGGCAAATGTCCGACACCGCGCTTGTGCTGGCAGCGCAGATGCGCAACAAGGATCCCTTCAAGCACGCCCTCCGCCAGCAGCATAAGCGCGAGAAGAGACCAGAGAACCGGCGCGAGAGCCCACGCCATCATGGTGATGACTGCAGCGTAGATGAGCATGACAGTGAGTGGCAGAGTAGTGCAGGCGGTCGGCGTCCCGAGCTGGCAAGCGCGCCAATAACCAAGCGCGAGACCTCGCACACCCAAGCCCCTCACGAAGAAACAGCGGTTGGTGGAGGGCGACCCAAGCGGAAGCGCGCGAGTGTTGCCGTGGTGGAGGGGGAGGAGGCGACACGCGATGCGCGCAAGATCGCGCGCATGAAGAAGGAGCAGGAGAAGAAAGCGCTGAAAGAGCAGCTTGTGACGCGCGGCTTGTGTCTCGTTGAGATTCCTACCGATGGGCACTGCCTGTTTTCCGCCATAAACGATCAGCTCAAGCGGAGCGCCAACGCATCCGAACGCCAGCACACTTACAAAACGCTCCGGCGCGTTGCCGCGCAATACATGCTCGAGGTGCTTATACTGTCTCTCTCTCTCTCTCACACACACACACACACACACATTTATACACTCACACATACACACATGTACACGCACTTTCCTACCTCAAGCATCCCTTGGGTCTCAGCAAATCACTGGGTCTTTTTCGTTATTGTGGTTCGTCTTTTACGTGTATGTGTGTTGCTTCTTCTGTGGTCCGGTTGGTGCTTCTCTTTTGATCTGGTTGGTGCTGCCGGTGCTCTTATCAGCAGGACATTCACTAAAAGAGACCTACACACACATGTATATTAATATATATACCACATGTATATTTGCTCTTATCAGAAGTGCAGCGGAATTTTGGCTCCTGCTGCTGACACGCTTGCGTACACACTCACGCGCACACACATGTGCAGAATAAGGACTACTTCCGGGACTTCCTCTCACTCGAAAACGACACGTTTGAGGCCTACTGCCGACGCATCGGCCGCACCAATACATGGGGGGGTCAGCACGAAATCATTGCGCTGTGTCACGTGCTGCGGCGCAACATCCAAGTCTTCCGTCACGACATGACAATACAGTGTTTCCCAGACCCCGAGACCGACAGCCGAGCACCTTACACTGGGCCGCCCCTGCGGTTGAGTTACCACATGCACGAGTATACCTGTGGCGAGCACTACAACTCAATTGTCGAGGCTAACGATCTTGGCAAACCCACGCGCGTGAACCGGGAGAACCGCGGGCGGGCGCTCAGGTTGCCTGCCTCCCCACTGCTGGACTTGGATTCATCTGAGAGTGACGACAGTGATGCCAGTCTAGACTCTGAGGGCGGGAAAGCGGCATCCAAAGATGATGACCAAGTGTGGAACCCGAAGGCTCGCCGCAAAGGCAATGGCAATGGAGTGGTCAAGAGCAAACGAGCCGCCGAGGCTCTGGCAGTGTCTTCTTCGGACTCGGAGGTTGACAGCCAATATGAGCCATCTGAAGAAGAGCACTCTAGTCCGCATCAACGGTAGCGCTAGAAAATGCTGCAACACACTGCAACACACTGGTGTTTGCGCTGGGCAGACACTGTAGCATACTGCAAAGCTCAGCAAAAGTCCGTAGCGCACTGCAGCTTTGTAGTCCGCATCGCTGGTAGCGCTGGTCAGAGACAGCAGCACACTGTTGTAACACTTTGCAACATTCTGGTGACGATGGCATTGCTCGCAGTCCGACAGGCAGCAACTGCGACACCCTGAAACACACTGCAACACACTGCAACACCCTACAACACACTTGTAATATACTGCCACACACGTGAAATACTGCAACGCATTGCAACACACAGAACCACACTGCAACACACATGCTCAATGCACCAATAAGACGAAGGAACCGATGAGAAAAGACTCGCTCCATATCATTCACAGTCTGTGGTCAACTCAAGGGTCGTGGCTCATGAGTCCATTCTAGGCTTGGAATGTGCAGAGAAAGAAGGAAACATAGCCTGAGGGTGCCTTGCTTCTGAATGTGCCTAGGTCGCAGGCAATACATATATATATGTAAATAATTTATATATATATATATATATACATATATATTTGTATATATACATATATATACATATGAATATATGTGTATATGTGTACATATGTATATACATGTATACATATATATATATATACATATATATATATATGCGTATATATATATACATATATGTATA